>Ga0123340_1002725_pt1 | contig 16138 bp, 10 predicted proteins | sample SirMexnodulemix_FD_89961 | JGI IMG/M metagenome (GOLD analysis project Ga0123340, IMG submission 89961) | Root nodule microbial communities of legume samples collected from Mexico - Siratro Mexico nodule mix | ecosystem: Host-associated > Plants > Roots > Nodule | place: Mexico: Nepantla... | reverse complement strand
TTTTATAATAATATGTGAGTATTAAATTTTTTTGAGACCTTGAGACCTAAAGCATATTAAATTTTTTTGAGGCCTTTATGACCTTGAGGCCTAAAGCATATTAAATTTTTTTAAAGCTTTTGAGGCCTTAAGACCTAAAACGGTTACTTTAGCTGCTTGAGCCTTGAGTTACTCTGGTACTATTACAACTATAGGATTATTAGATACTCATATTGTTCAATTGACGATAACATTGATAAATTACTTGGTAGTTATGAAACTAGAAAAGAACATGATAAACTCTAAGAAGCTACTATAATGTATCATGTTCAAAGTTCAATAACCAAGTGCAAGAATTGGTCATCTGTCAAATCTTTGACACTTTGTTAAATAGTAATTAGGAAATTGGTGATATAAAGGTACAAACGAGTAAAATTATTGGGCCAAATAAAGGATGACCCACACCTACCACTTCTCTACTCATTAGTATGTATGAATAGAGTTGACTGAAGAAATATTGGTTGTTGATAATCCTCTGATTTCGTTAAATAGAAATGCTATACTCACGTAACTGTATGCATAATACCTTGTATTGCTGTAGTTTTTCTTATTCTGATAATCAGTTATCTCCTTTTTTCTATCTTTCATTTTCATCGTATAATTTTGTCACCACTTGTAAATTTGTGTTGTATAAAAAGTGACAGCTAACCATTAGCAAGCACACACAAAAATGAGAATCAAAGTAGACAGTATGATTTGAGAAATTAGCTGTTTAGTTGATAGAATAATTAGCCAGAAACTTATTAATTGGACAAGAATTTGGATGACGAGGTGAAATAAACATTTTAAGACTATTAAAAAAAAAATAACGGGCTTGGGTTCATCATTTTGGATTGACTAGTAATATAATATTTATGTAATTATCTTTTTAAATATGAATTGCTTTATGATAAAATATTTTGTTTAGGTAAGAAATTTTGGAATAAGTTAAAATTTTAGAATTTTATTATTTAAAATTAAATAATTTCAAATTTTAACTAAAAAGTAAAAGTTTGAAATTCTTCGTTTTTTTAAATTTGTATTTTAGTCTTCATAATTTAGGTTGGTCTAGACTCAAGTTAGGTCTAATTAATCTTGTCTTAACAGAAACTTAATTTGATATGGCTAGAGGTAAATGTTTCGGGCTAACATGAGCCTAATTTAACTTAGCCAAATCTGACCCAGTTTGTTAGTCCCACTTAGGTTTAACTTGACTTGGACTTGACTTGAGTTGGATCTGATTGAATTTGACTCGACATAAACTTGACCCAATTCAACCGAACATGATCTTGTTTTGACTCAACTTGACTTAGATCTGAGTGGACTCAACTAGACTTGAACCTAGGCCAACTCGGCCCAACCTAGGATTAACTTAACTTGGTCTTGATTAGGATATGACCCACCTAGGCTTAGCCCAACCTAACTTAAAGTAGGATGGCCTCGTCTTATATGAACAGGACCTGCCAAAAATCAAGGGAATGTGGGCTTGTCCTGACTCGGCTCAACATGGTTGTTGAGTCAACTTAACTTGACTAAGCTCGTTCGAGCCAAATTGACTTAAGTGTGCCTAGGTAGAATCAGCTCGACTAGGCTAGACTTGGCTTGGTCTTGATCGGGTTAGGTCTAATATGGTCTTGTCAGTCTAGGATCGACTTGGGGCTAGCCCAACTTAACTAAATACGATCAACCCTGACTGACTCAGATGAAGGTGGACATGTCCTAACTTGACTGAATGTGGACTTTTCTTGATTCAGATCAACCTTGGTCCGAGCTGACCTAACTTGACATGATCTTGATCGGTTATTTATGTCTGATCTAGTCTTGATCAGACTAGGAGAGACCTGAGCCTAGCCCATCTTGGCTGAACGTGGGCAGCTCCGTCTTGAATGAACACGAACCTGTCATAACTTGGTTGAATTTTCCAACCCAACTTGACCTAAGCCCAAATCGACTTGTCTAAATTTGGGCCCAAGCCAACTCGAATGGACCTGGGTCTAGGTTGACTTAACTTGACCTAGGCCCGAGCTAACTCTGCTCGACTTGGACTTAGGCCTACTCGACTCAACCTGGATCTAGATCGACTCAATTCGACTTGTGCTCAGGTCAACTTAACTTAAATTTGACAAAGGTTGATTGGACCAAACCTTGCATGAGTCCGATCAAGTGCTATCTTATTTGGGTCTGACTATATCTAATATTTCATAATTTGAAAATTAATCTCTTTTAAGGTGAATTGATAAATTTTTTTTATAAATGTAAAATAAAAAAATCTTAAAGAATTTTGAAAAAAAAATAACATCAATCAAAATCTATTACAAAAGATTATCAATATATTTTTGAATTTTCAATAATTATTTGATATTTAAATGTTTTTTTTTTCAAATTGATGGTATTTGGAATTATTTATCCAAATAAAAGATCAGATCAATTCAAATTCAATAATTTAAATTTCTTAAAAATTGTAAAACTCTCCATCTAAGGTAAGAAAAATATAGATAGATATCCGATTAGCACTTAAAGAATAAAAGAAATAAATCGTATAAAATATAAAAGTAAAAGGTAATATGATGTGATAAAAAAATATAAAATAATAATAAGTATCGATGATTAAGTTAATAATGTATGTAGGTGTCACATATCATGATTCATTAGCTTATGTAATAAAAGAAATGGAAGCGACAAAGCAGGTAAAAGGATGGTGAAGAAGTTTGTTACATACTATACACGAGGATGAATGAAGATACGAAGGCTTTCAATGGGTTCAAGGTCTAGAAATTGGAATAATTTTTTTTTTTTTTTTACTTGACCGGTTCTTATAAGAAGATAGTATTAGTCAATGAAATGTTTTCCATAACTAATGAAAACATTGACAACGGTACAGTCTTTATTTACATATTATAAAAGTGGGTTAAAGGATTACATAACAAACAAGCTTAAAGGTTTAACCGTAGTTTCAGACTTACATTACCATATAGAAATTATAGAATTAATAACCAAAATTGTTCAATTTAAGTTCAACTTCTTTTAAAACTAACTGTATTTATTATTTATTGTTTATCTGTTATCCTTTAGGCCACTTACAATTTAATTTATTTTCAAGTGAGTGCTCTAGGAATCCAAAACCAAAAGATGACATTGATTTCTTACTATAGAAAATCAACTGTTACCTAGCTCATCAGTAAACTAAATAACTAGATGGCTAATTGGACTAATAAACTAGAATTGCAACATTAATAAATGTCTCCAGGGTTGAGTAAGAGAATTCTGCAGGTACCATTAATGATAAGTATAGTACTGAATATAAATTTCTATTCTTGACCCTATTGGTCCATTGCTAATCATTGACACCATAGATTTTTCTTGGCATATACGGTGGATTATTAGTCCCCTGTCAACTCTTACATAAGTTTGATATGTCGATGGTCATTCACCTATAAAGAATGAAAAGCAACGGTACATATGTTCAACGTTGGTATTTATGCAAATTTAGACTGAAATGCAAAATGGTCCAACTATAATTCCAAAAATACAATAAACAAAATATTACCAAAAAGTACTTTCAGGTAATATTTGCTTAGATCAACAAAAGAATAATGAATTTTTATGATTTGATTCAGACCAATCACCTTTCTTTACAGAAAGTTAAAAAAACTTACCTCTTAAGGTAATGACAGATTCGTGTAATGATCTATTATCTAAAATCTTCTCTAAGTTAATGACAGATTTGCTGGAACAAAAGTTTGTATACTTAAAATACCTAACTAGAAGAACTTATATTTTGTGGCAAACCAATTTTTTAAGACCAATCATTGGGAATTTGGTATCATAAGAGAATAAATGGTAGGAGTAGTATTATCTGCAAAAGATGTTAGATGAGCACAATTTAAAATATTGCTCTTACCTCTTTTATGATATATTATAGATCATGGGTCCATTACCTAAAAGTCTCCCTCATCTCTCTCTTTCTGTCTGTCCTTTCTTTATCTCCACACACACATATATATTTAATAATAATGTTGGTCTCAAACTTTATAAGATATAGAATTAGAATTTATGGAAATAATCCTCTTTTTCCTTGTTATATGCCTTTTATTTGATATCAGTAGTCTATGTCATAACCCCTCTCCCTATCTATAGGGTAGTTAGAATTTTGAAAGATTAGCAGTTAAACTTACCAAGGTCTAAGAGTTAGGAAGGATGGTCAAATACAAATTAGGTTGGAGTGATGGATTTAATATTGTACTAATTAACAAATTGTAATGAGATCAAATTGTTAGTAATTTGAGATTACCCTTAATACAAATTTGTTCTGGAAACAGATTTCTATAACTATAAATAGCAAAGAATCTTAACGTGGCATGGTTTAGGTGATGACAGCTGATGGATGTTGACCTCTCAACAAAGGGGATAACACCAAACAAATCCATCACAGAACTTGGATTAAATACACAAAGTGGTTAAGCTTGTGGACTATTATTCTAATGTTTTGGTTGAATTAGTATGAGCAGTTTTTTCTTATTTATTTTATTTGTAAGAGTAAAATGAGTCACTCCAACAGTAAAAAAAAAAGGTAAAATACACCTTTAGCTTTTAATCTTGGCTCCTTTTAGTCAGACAAATTTCAATAGGAAAGAGAACTTGATCTCATGCATGAGTTCAATGAATTTATTGTGTTCAACTTGGTCTACTACACGAGTTTGATGAATTTACTGTGTTCTCACAACTCAGATGAAAATACATGAGTCCTTATTTGGTTTAAGTACATTCAGCACAGGATTGAACCAATAAGAAAACACAGGCGGTTAGAAGAGAGAGAGAGTGGAGTAGGAGTCAGTGATCTAGTGGGTTCCTGCAGCAGACCCCACCTATTCAAATTTATTATTTTTTTTGGTTTTATTCAAATTTTCTGGTTGAGCCACCTTTGAAGCCCCACAAGTCCAAACTCCAAAGAGAACATGAGACAAGTTTGCTGGGACAACATATTGGGTACCACAGAATGAGTTTCACAATCTGAAATGTTTTCAACCAGGGACAGCCATAAAGCAAGCCAAACAGACTAATCAATCAGGTTTCTTCATTGAGAAGGAGAAAAGAAAGAGATAGAGACACCCCATGAAAGATAAAAAGTTGCAAAGAGGATCATATCTGAGAAAAAGACTGGACCCTCTTGTTCCAACTCACAACATATAGATTAGATATTACTTTGACAAGAAAGCCTTGATCTTTCGCTCCCCTATCACCTTCTCAATTTAGACTCATATTTATCCAAACACACATATAGAGAGGTAAGGTAAACACTAAACACAACACATGACACCATATATATATGCCACTTTTCAAAATTCTTGAGCTCTAGTAATTCATGCTGAGCAACACCACCTTTTTCTCCATGTAAATTCAATTTGAATTACAACAATGTTTCGGCTTCAGAGGAAGATGATAATGGTCTAAAAAAAGTTTGCATGGGGAGCCACAGAATAGGAGAACTTGGTTTGTCTGAGTCGGGACCTTCAAGTCACCACATCCCTTATGGAGTGCTTAATGGAATCAACACTCCAGTATCAAGCTTAATGTATTCTTCAATATCATCATCCTTTGACTTTTCAGGCATAGCTAAATTCTTAAGGAATATATTTATGGTTATTCATTGTTCAATTCATTTCACAGATATGATTGGTTTGTTCAGTTTTAAACTTTTGTTCTGTTTTGTTTTGTTTCTTAGCAATCAAGGATCTGCTTTTGATTTTGGGGAGCTGGAGGAAGCAATTGTTCTGCATGGAGTTAAGGGTAGAAATGATGATGGCAAAGCATGTATGTTTCCGTTTTCATCACTGGTGCTTTTTTTCTGACGTTAGATAAGCATAACCAACTCTTTCCAAAAGCATAGAGGTAAAAAGAGGTGGTGGGGGGTGAAGGATAAGAAGTTTGAATATGTCTAAAGAATGCGCAGTGGAGGGTTACCATTTCCGATACAATAATGATTCTGAGGCAATAGACTTGGATGGCGTGGGGTTACAATCTTAGAAACTGACCTGCTTTGCATGATTTACTGACTCCATAACTGATGAAAAGTTGGATTAGGTTCCTCTGCCTTTTTGTTGTTGTTATTATTAAAAGTCCTCTAGTCTTTATTTTGGTAATCTCCAACCCCTTCGGTTTGGTGATCCTCTTGAGATTTTGCTTTTGTGATTCTTGCAGCTTTATTCACGGCCAGACCTGCAGCTACACTGGAAATGTTCCCTTCATGGCCAATGAGATTCCAACAAACCCCAAGAGTACTAGTCTCCTACTTGTCCATCTTTGACCATTTATTTAAACATGACTAATAGCTTATGCTTACAAGTTCAAGAAATTTCAATATTTTATATTCCTTTATATTGTGAAAATGATATTCTCGAAATCCTCAGCCTTGTAATTTGATATTATTTCTTCTATACCAGCTCTGATAGCAAATATGTGAGGTGATTTTCAATTTTTAAGTTGAATTATCTGAATCAAAAAAATTTGGTGGCTTTCCACGTACAGGGTGGTTCAAAGTCAGGAGGGGAAAGCACTGATTCAGGTCTTTCCAGCAAAACTGAGCCCCCCTTTGAGGCAGAATCTCCCATGAGTAAAAAGGCATCTTCTTCAGATCAGCAGGCTTTTGATCAGCAGCATCTGCAGCACAGACAGCAACTTCAACAGGATATGGCAAGTGATGCCGCAAGAACAGCCTCTTCACAGAATCAATCAGCAGCCAAATCACAAGAAAAGGTCTCTCTCATTCAGGGTCTCTTCTTTTTTGTCTCAAAATAATTTTTTGAAAGCAATCTTATTGAAAATACCATTATTTACTAAATATGAATACTTTTATCTGAATCTTAATTCACCATGCTATAAAGTAGTCTTTCCAGGAGCTAAACTCCAGTTGGTCTCTCAATAGGGTCTAGACCTCAAGAAAGGTCATTAAACCACTGTTTCCACTGTTAATCTCTCAGTTCTCTCTTTCCATATCCCCAAAACTCGGGGAAAGTTGGCCTTTTAAATGCTATTTTTACTGTTTTGATCTGTCCCTTCTCTTCCTCTCTCTCTCTTGTATCTTCACAGAGAAGGCACAGATCCCAACAGCTTTCAGAAAATCAAAAGAACACAGAGTTTTCCTGATTCCTGAACGATTTTCTGATGAATGTCTGACATGAAATATGATAGAGATACACTGAGAGGGATATGGACAAAGTACGAACAAAAAACAAATTGAGAATCTTTTCAGTACTTATCAACATTTCTCATTAAAGTGACCCCCTCACTTGGCTCAATATAGAGAAAACTTGTGTTCTTCTCTAGAGTCAAATTTGGAGTTCGAAATCTAAACCAAAGTATACACCAAAACAATGGATGGTAACGATGCTTTTTGCTACCCATATCACATTGACGACTGCATGACTCTAGAGAAATGGCCCAAGGGGCCTCAGGATTCAGAAATGCTTCCCAGAGTGAGCACTCTAATGTGTCATGTTTTGTTTTGGATTAAGAGTTTAGCACTTTTGTTTTTACTTAAACTCAGATAGAAGGGATGAAGTTCAGTAATATTCAACAGTTTCTTCTTTGCTTCTCTCATTTATTTGGTTACTAATATGATCACATTTTCTGGTTTGTAGTAATGTGTAGAGCAAATTAAAATTCTCTCTGCATCTCACTATTTTCATTTCTTTTCCTTCTGAAATCATCAATGTCTTTTAAATAATGTTTTTTGGATCCCTTCTCTTGCAGAGAAAGGGAGCTGGTTCAACATCAGAGAAACCACTTGATGCAAAGGTTATTAACTAGTTTTTCTTTTTCTCTCTATTTTTTTCATTATGTGGTTTTAATGAAATCTAAAGTAAGATTTTGTTGCTGTCCTCAGACACTAAGACGTTTAGCTCAAAACAGAGAGGCTGCAAGGAAAAGCCGTCTCAGGAAAAAGGTGTGTCCTACAAATTGTGCACAAACTCAATTAGCTATTGAGAAATGAACATATATAATATTGCAGAAAGTGGAAACTGCAAAAGATATATAATTTACTCCCTTTTGTGTGTGGAACAGGCTTATGTGCAGCAACTAGAATCAAGTAGATTAAAGCTTACCCAGATAGAGCAAGAACTCCAAAGAGCACACTCTCAGGTTCTCTAGTAATGTATTACATTTTATTTTTTATTTAGCTTTTTTTTTTCACTTTTGATGATTATTTTTTGAGTTGTTATTTGTAGGGCTTGTTCGTGGATTGTGGTGGTGTTGGAAGCAATGTAAGCTCTGGTGAGTTTATCTTGTTGATTTGAAATGCAGTGCCATTTTCTAATTCCCCAAACTGAGAAAGATAAAAGGGCCTATTGCCATAATTTTTGACAATAACTCATCTTTGGAACACCAAATAAAATTCAAAGTTCAATTTTTTGATATCCTTGTTCAAATTTTAGTGAAATCTCTGCATTTGACCAAAATCCGTGGATAGATAATTCGTGTTTGACTAATAAAATCAAAAGGGCTATGTTTGAATTTGATAATGCTAACATATTTTATGTCTAGATGTACGACCTTTTCATAACATATTATATAAACTATAAAAGCCACTTTATATGCTTCGGCTTTTCAGAGAAGAGAATTATTCCATTCTGATACTGCTCTTTTGGACTAATGGTAAAATAATACGGTTTTAGAGTAAAAAGCTGATGACAAATAAAATAATAATTAACTTTAAATCATTATAAATAGAAACACACTTTCTAATGAAAAGGAAATGCACTATCTACTATGATTAATCAATTTATCAGTGCAAGGAATTAAAATAGTGCCGAGTGTTTCATTAGTGGTCACATTGCACTGGTCACCAAATCAACCAACATTTTAACAGTTAAAAACATATATAGGACCATCATTAACAAGTAACACATGTATAAAATATAAGCACAATCCAAGAAAGTAATAATCAGATTTGAACCGGCACCACATATTATATTGTAGTTTAATATGAATACTGATATAATCAATCATAGCAATTATTATAGATTAAGTAATGATAAGTAACAAGATTGGTTTTGTTATGCAGCTGGAGCCGCAATGTTTGACATGGAATATGCAAGATGGTTAGAAGAAGACCACAGGCTAATGGGGGAGCTCCGGAACGGGTTGCAAGTAGCCTTATCAGATAGTGATATGAGAGTGATGGTGGATGGATATCTCTCCCACTACGATGAGATTTTCAGGCTCAAGGGTGTGGCTGCTAAATCAGATGTGTTTCACCTTATCAATGGCATGTGGACTTCCCAAGCTGAACGTTGCTTTCTCTGGATTGGTGGTTTTAGACCCTCTGATCTCATCACGGTGTGTGCACTGTACATCCCTTACATAAAGAAAAGAAAAATATTGATAACAGTAATGACAAAGAGTGCAAAGTTTGTGGAATCCATATATTGCTTAATGTAGTAAAGATAATTAATGGTATAGACAAGGATCATGCTAATTTATTTGGTCACTCCAAGTCTCAAGGTTGAGTCGTTTTCTTTTGATTTTGGAAATTGAGGGTATCATTTTTTTTGGAGAACGAGATAAACAACTTTTTCGGTAACAGCATTGCTTTACTGTTATTAGTAATTTGTCCCATGTCAGTGGTTGTGGAAGTGAATAACTGCTCCTATGTCGTAGGGAAATTTGCAGCTGATAATTACCAAGTTTACTAATTAGTAATTACCATTAACATAAACTCATCAAATATTATAAATCTTAATTTCTCAAGCACTGTACTGGGTTAAAGACAGACACATAGGATAGTACTATATTATTATTATTATTATTATTAATATTGTTGTTGATGTTTTGGTCAGGTGCTGATTCAACAATTGGAGCCACTAGCTGAACAACAGATAATGGGGATGTATGGCCTGAGACACTCCTCACAGCAAGCAGAAGAAGCACTCTCTCAAGGCCTTGAACAGTTGCAGCAATCTCTGGTGGACACCATTGCTGGAGGCCCAGTTGTTGATGGTGTGCAACAAATGGTCGTTGCCATGAGCAAACTAGCCAATCTTGAAGGATTTGTTCGTCAGGTAAAACAAAACTTTAAATTGCATACAGATTTTAATCAATATACAGTGAATAAATGTATTAGAAAATGAGTTACAAGTATTTTTCTTGAACATATTTGGTTGGTCAAATTTTTCTTTTTTTCTTGTTGGGTGAATTAAGTATGTTTTGAAGTACAAAATTTGGTTGGGAGAGGTTGACATAAAGCCTCATGGTGACCCGACCTATGTGTTTGATGCAATTTCTGTTTAACTAATGTTTTCCTGTGCTTTTGTCAAAATTTGATTTGAATGTGTGTGACTTGTCCATTTTAATTTTTGGTGTTTAGATGCCAATTGCCTTATTGATAGTTGAAAATGGAAACCATGCATGATGTTAATTGCACTTGGGCAATGGCTTCTTTTACCTTCTTTTGACTTTTGGAAAAAAAATTATAGGATAGTTATGACACTTTATTACGCTTTTAACTGCTTCAACATAAATATTAGAAATGAATCCATGATTAGTTAGTAATAGTTGAAATGGTACTTTCTTTCTATACCACATATTTCGTTTGCTTATTTTGGGCCACAAATTTGTGATGTTTGATTTGTTTGAACTTGAGAATAATTAATTCCGCCCACAATTCCATTTATTTTTTATATGTGTTGCTTCTATTTTATATGATTTTTTTTGCTTAATTACATACACAGATAACTAGCTTGGTTAATTAACTTAAGTTATCTTCTCGGTCATCACGTCTCTAAGTATATTGTTTCCTATCACTTTAGATAAATAAGTATATATATATATATGAATTGCTTTCGTTTTCTTATAAGTTAGAACGTTCTTGTTCATCAAAAAAAACCCTTGATAGAATTATCATCATTACCATTTTAAAAAGACAATGTCATAGTTATTTCTAATTTATTAAATTGCAGGGTTGTAGCAGAAAATAAATTATACTACTCATGTTTAACGATTATTACCTGTGAATGAAATTTATTGGTGAGCCAAGCTCACCAATTTGAACCCCTTTCTTTGACTCGTGCCAACATTTAATAATGTTTTAATTTTAATTTAGCTACTTATATATAGAACACCACTGCCCATAAGTATTGTAGAACTTTTTTAGAACAACAAACACTCTCTCTTGTTAGAGACCAATATTAATACTGTTTAAGAAAGATTAACTCTACACTATTTTTGTCGGTGGGAAACTAGTGCTGTTGTAACTTGCAAAAACAAAACTGAATTGTCATCATATAATAATTAAAAAAATTAGATGATTTTATTTTGAATTTCAATTATTTTGAACATATACATACACATATATGGATTAATTAATTCTTAATTTATTGATTGTACTTGGATTAGTGGTGATTCATTAACTCCCTGATGGGTTCATGTTTGTTTATGAATTAAAGGCTGATAATTTGAGGCAACAAACTCTTCATCAGTTATGTCGATTACTCACAGTTCGTCAAGCTGCACGATGCTTCATTGTTATTGGAGAATACTATGGACGTCTTCGAGCCCTTAGTTCTCTATGGGCATCCAGACCAAGAGAGTAAGTTAATCACAATGCTATTACAATTTTCTCAGTGATCAAAATTTGAAAGTCTTCAATATAAAAGAATGAAACACATCATGTCTTACTTAATTTTTATAGAGTGAAAATTTGTTGCTTTTTTTAATGTTTTTATATCACTTGTTTGATTGCTTTCCCCGTTTTATTTTATGTATTTATTTGTTGGAAGTATTTTATTTTATTTTTTAAGTTTCTGTATAACTTCTGTTTATGTTCCAGTAATAATTTTCTTTTGGAATACTGGAACAGGACCTTGATGGGTGATGATAACTCATGTCAAACAACAACAGAAATGCAAGTGGTCCAACATTCTCAGAATCATTTCTCAAGTTTCTGAGAGATGTAATTAAAACCCATTAGCATGAAATTAAGAAGTTTGTTATATGTGGTTGGGCTGCTTTATAATGATGAATCTCAGTGTTCTCTTGAAGAAATATTTTTTTTTTTTCTTTTCAATCTTCTATGATCCCTAGTGTTTTTATGATTGTAAATGTAAAAATTTAGCTTTCATGTGCATGCAAGATGAAAAAGCTCCAACTTTTAGTTAAAAAGAAATAGAAAAAAAATTTGCAGATTATGAGAAGGTCATGTATATACATGGCGTGGATAGATTAAATTATCCATAATATTATATGCCTAGTTAGGTATTACTTTTTGTTTTTCTAACATTTACTTTAGCAATATATGTTATATATAAATACCTAACATACTTGATTAATGACTTCACAAAAACATGTAAAGTGAACACTAACGGGAGAATACAGAGAAAGAAAGAGGTTGTTGTTGCATTTATTTTGGTAATGGTTGTGGTTGTAAGTGGAGTATTTTCTACATATAGTGCATGAACTAAACTTGTAAAGTGATAAATATTATAGTGCTTCCATTTATTTTTTTATGTGTTAGCTTCCATTTTATATGATTTTTTTTGCTTAATTACATATACAGATAACTAGCTAGGTTAATTAACTTAAGTTATCTTCTCGGTCATCACTCTAAGAATATTTTTTCTATCACTTTAGATAAACAAGTATATATATATGAATTGCTTTCGTTTTCTTATAAGTTAGAACGTTCTTGTTCATCAAAATATATTGGGTTTAGGCATATAATTTTTCCATTTTAAATGTCTCGGTCAGAAGTTGGTTTAGAAAGAGATGGGTACGGTGAAAAGAAAAACCCTTGATAGAATTATCATCATTACCATTTTAAAAAGACAATGTCATAGTTATTTATAATTTATTAAATTGCAGTGCTGTAGCAGAAAATAAATTATGTTACTCTGTTCACTGATCAGTAACTGTGAATGAAATTTATTGGTGAGCCAAGCTCACCCATTGAACCCTTTTGACTCTTGCCAACATTTAATAATGTTTTAAGGAAATAAGACAAGGCATTATTTTCTTCACCTCCTTCAATATCAAACAACATATTATTTTTTTAAGGTGATTCCCCTGTGATTCCTTGCACAACTAAAAATAAACATTGTTTATAGAAGAAGGAGTATTTTATCTTCATTATTGTAGTTGTAATTTAAGTTTAATTTATTTATGCAAAATAGGAAAAAAGAAAGCAAAAAAAAAAATTGAAAATAAAGATGGGTTTTTTTGTTTTCTTTTTCTTTAATAGGGATAGAACATAAAGAGATATTTGAATTTTATGAAAAAAAAAATATATAAGAATCATTTATGCATGAGTGTCTGATGGAGAGAATTGCATACAAGCTTCACTTATATGGGTCCTCCAATTATGTATATGATACATATGTATATGATACATATATGTGCAAGATTGTACAAGTCATTATCATTAAATGTATATTCTTGTTAGTCTAATTTGTTTTCCTAATTATAGCCTAATTAGGTTATCAGATTATAGTCTGATTAGTTTCCTTGATTATAGCTTAATTATATTCTTGTGTTTGTTGTATATAAACAGATTATTATAATGAAATGAGATATGTTAGTATACATATATGTGTAAGATTGTGCATATCATTATCATTAAATGTACATTTCTGTTAACCTAATTAGTTTCCCTAATTATAGCCTAATTAGGTTATAAGATTATAGTCTGATTAGTTTGTTTGATTATAGCTTAATTATACTCTTGTATCTGCTTATATAAACAAATTATTATAATGAAATGAGGCACAACGATTATTTTCTTTCACTTCCTTCACTATTAGATAACATATTGTCTTTTTAAGGTGGTTCATTGCACAACTAAAAAGGAAGGGTTGTTTATGGAGGAAGGAGTGTTTTATCTTCATTATTATGAAGTGGTTGCAATTTAAGTTCAGTTTATCTGTGCAAAATAGGAAAGAAGAAAGTGAAGGGAAAAGAATTAAAAATAAAGATGAGTGTTTTTGTTTTCTTTGTTGAATAGGGATAGAATATAAAGAGAGATTTGGATTTTATGAAAAAGAAAATGCAAAAAGCATTTGTGCATGAGTGCCTGATGGAGAGAATTGCATACAAGCTTCACTCCTATAGGTCCTCTGTTAGCATATATATATGATACATATATATGCAAGATTATGCAGATCATTATCACTAAATATATATTTCTATTAGCCTAATTAGTTTTCCTAATTATAGCTTAATTAGGTTCTCAGATTATAGTTTGAGTAGTTTGCTTGATTATAGCCTAATTACACTCTTGTATTTGTTGTACATAAACAAATTATTATAATGAAATGAGACAATAGATTATTCTCTTTCATATATTAACATATATATGTGCAAGATTGTACGGATAATTATCATTAAATGTATATTTCTGTTAGCCTAATTAAATTTGCTAATTATAACTTAATTAGGTTATTAGATTATAGTCTAATCAATTTGTTTAATTATAGCCTAATTATATTCTTGTATTTGGTGTATATAAGTTGATTATTATAATGAAATGAGACAAGTGATTATTTCCTTTCACTCTCTTTACTATTAGACAACATATTATCTTTTTAAGGTGGTTTATTGCACAACTAAAAGGAAAGGATTGTTTATGGAAGAAGGAGTGCTTTATCTTCATTATTATAAAGTTGTTGCAATTTAAGTTTAGTTTATCTATACAAAATAGGAAAAAAGAAAGTGGAGGGAAAGGAATTGAAAATAAAGACCAGTGTTTTTGTTTTCTTGCTTCTTGAATAGGGATAGAATATAAAGAGAGATTTGAATTTTATGAAAAAAAAAAAATACAAAAAGCATCTATGCATGAGTGTCTGATGGAGAGAATTGCATGCAAGCTTCACTCCTATGAGTCCCTCTGTTAGCATACATATGATATATATATATATATATATATATATATATATATATATATATATAAGATTATGCAGATCATTATCAGTATATTTCTGTTAACTTAATTAGTTTTTCTAATTATAGCCTAATTAGATTTTTAGATTATAGTCTGATTAATTTACTTAATTATTTATTTGTTGTATATAAATGGATTATTATAATAAAATGAGTCAAGAAATTATTCTTTTTCATCCCTTTTACTATCACATAGCATATTATCTTTATAAAGTGGTTGATTGCACAATTAAAAACGAAGGATTATTTATGATAAAATGAGTGTTTTATCTTCATTATTATAAAGTAGTTGTAATTTAAGTTTATTTTATCTAGGCAAAATAAGAAAGAAGAAAATAGAGGAAAAAGAATTGAAAATAAAGATTGGTTCTTTTGTTTTCTTCCTTCTTGAAATAGAATATAAAGAGGGATTTAGATTCTATGAAAAAAAAATACAAAACACATCTGTGCTTAGTGTCTGATACAGAAAATTGCATGCAAGCTTCACTCTTATGGTCCGTTCACTATCAGACAGCAAATATAGTCATAGTTTCAATAACTTCATCTTCTTCCTCTATGAATGTCATATTTATCACAATAGTGACAACACACACAGGGTAACACTAAAGGAAAAATAATTAATTAAATACCCTGATAATACAAATTTTATATTATTATTATTATTTAATTATAAATTAAGTTTTGTTATAATAAGTTTAACTAACATGTAAAATTGTTTCATAGTATTAACTAATAAAAGAAACATCAATAATGTAACTTCTAATGGTTTTACTTAAAACTTTAATAATTTTATACATGATTAATAATATACATATTATATTATCTTAAATACCCTATGTTTTTATGTTTTATAATAAAGTAAAGGAAGATAATGTCAATGCCACCTTTTAAGTGTAGAATATGTATTAAATATTTATTTTTAAGAGACTTACCTTTTCCTGCAGAACTCAATAACAATTCTTTATGTGTTTTGTTTTTGTTGGTTGTTCATTTTACCTATTTCAATGTATTTCAAATTTGATTCTAATTGATCTATACTGCATCTATAATTAAAATTGTTGCTTTATAATAGAAAAGTTACTCATAAAAGTAAAAATGTTATTCCACTTTCAAAAATAGTTTTTTCAAATTCATTAACAACAACAATAATGATTTTGTAAGTCAAATAATTTATTTAATAAACAAAATGTTATAT
>Ga0123340_1002720_pt1 | contig 16148 bp, 17 predicted proteins | sample SirMexnodulemix_FD_89961 | JGI IMG/M metagenome (GOLD analysis project Ga0123340, IMG submission 89961) | Root nodule microbial communities of legume samples collected from Mexico - Siratro Mexico nodule mix | ecosystem: Host-associated > Plants > Roots > Nodule | place: Mexico: Nepantla... | reverse complement strand
ATTATATTTTTTGTTTCTTTCTCTTTTTTTCTCTAAAAGTGAAGTTTTAAAAGATTTTATTTATTTTGTTCTTGTAGGTAAAAAAAAAAATCAGCTATTATTTGTTTGATTTTGTTAATAAAGTGAAAGAAAGAAACAAATATTGCATGGATATATTGTGAGTGTTCCTTCTTATAGACTTTTAGTCAAGTGTAAATATTATTAGCATACTTGTTAGGGTGGTGTTGTAAGAATGAAACATCATCTTGTTAAAATAAAGGAAAATTATTATATGCAAAAATAAAAGAAGCAAATAGTCAAGATTGTTTTGAAGAAATGGATATCCAAGATAGTAATAAAAAGGGACATTGGATTCATTTTCTAAGAAGGGGAAACAAGGAGTTTTGAAGCAAAAAAACAATGAATGAAATGCTTAAAGATAGAGAATTGATTATTCTGGACATTTGCAAATGCATATGTGACAATGATTTACGATTTAATTTGGGAAGAAGTTCCTTATTTGTTCAAATGTTAAAATTTGTTGTTGAATATGGAAAGGTTTTAAAGCTTCCTGCTTATCTTGAAGTTATGGTGTTCTATTCGAAAAAGGCAGTTGAAAATATTCAAGATAGTTTGAAGAAATATAAGGTTGAATGAAAGAAATTGGGTCATACTGTGATGTTTGATGGTTAGATTGATAGAAAAGCAAGGTCTCTGACTAACTTTTTGGTGAATAGTCCAAGTGGAACAATTTTCTTAAAATCTATTGATACTAGTAATGTGATCAAGGATGCTAAACAAAATGTTTGAACTATTAGATTATATGGTAGAGGAAATTGGGGAGGATAATGTTTTGCAAGTCATGACTGATGGTGCTTCTAATTTTGTGGCAGCGAAAAAATTGTTAGAGAAGAGAACAAAATCATTTTGGTCTCGTTGTGTCGATCATTGCCTTGATTTAATTCTCGAAGACATTGGTCAACTCCAAATATTTTACAATACCATTGCGAATGCCAAAAGGGTCACAACTTTCACTTATAGGCACACATGGGTCCTAAACATATATAGAAAGTATTCCAAAGGAAAAGAATTAGCTCGACCATTGTAATTGGTTTTCTTACCCTACAATGCATAACACAACAAAAAAATGCTCTTTGGGACATGTTTGTTTCAAAAGAATGGACAAATAGTGATTATGCTAGTAGTAAAAATGAAGGTGAACAAGTGCTGAACATTGCTTTATCTGATGATAGATTCTGGAAATCTATCGAATATTGTTTAAAGTGTGTAATTCCACTTGTGAAAGTATTAAGGCTTGTACATGGAAACACAAAAGCTATGTCATACATATATATATATATATATACATATATATATATATATATATATGTGTGTGTGTATGTGTGTGTGAAGCTATATATAGAGCTAAAGAACAAATAACTACAAATTTCAAGAATCAAGACTCTAGATAAAAAAGGTGTCAAAAATAATTGATACTCATTGGAATTTTCAATTATACAGGCCTCCTCATACTACTGCTTACTACCTTAATCCTAAGTAATTATTATTATTATTATTATTATTATACTTTAATCATTATTGCAAATTAATAATGATTTTTATTTCAATAATTTTTTTCTTTTTATGAAATTTCATTATGATGAAAATTTCAATGCTAATAGTGAAGTTTTATATGGTTTAGATGAGACCATGGAAAAAAATATTTCCAGATAAAAGGATTAGATTTCAACTTGATCAACAACTTGATAAATTCAAAAAAACACAAGGATTGTTTGGAAGAAGCATGACATTAGATACCAGGGATAATAAACACTCTGGTAAAGCATTTAGTTAATCTTCATGATGGTTTTATAAAACAGTATAACAATCTGGGTCACATCTAATGTTAACTTTTTATTCGAAATTGCAGCTCTTGGTAGGAAAGTTATGGTGGAGAGGGTAGAGAGTTACAAATGTCTAGCAATGAGGGTTTTGAGTCTCAGTTGTAGTACTACTGAGTGTGAAAGAAATTGGAGCATATTTGACCGAATGCATACTAAAAGAAGAAATCGCTTAGAGCAACAAAGATTAATGCTCGTCTTTGTCACCTTCAACTTGAGATGACACAAAAAGGTTAGAGAGGAGAAAAGGGATGTTTATAATCCTATATGTTTATCTTATATTGAATTAGATGATAAGTAGATTACTGAAAAAGAGGATCTTTGCCTTCTAAATGATGTTTCTTGGATAAATATACATGAATCTTTTACTTTTGAAGAGTAAGCTCTAATCAAGAAAAGGAAAGAAGTATTTGTTTAAACTACGAAACTTGTGCCATTAAATTAATTATAAATTTTATAATACTTATAATATGTTTTTAGTTTCTTTAATAAATCCAAAAAATTTAACTACTAAGGTTGACAAAAAGGAAAAATCAACATAACCACAAATGATAATGAAATTAAAGATGATTGAAGAGGTGGAGAAAGAGGATGAGAATGAACTTCAAGAAAACATGATATTAGAAGAAGATGATCTACGTGACATTGAATTTTAAGATGATGAATGAAACCATAAGATTAAGATGTAAGATCTAAATTTAGAAAATAGTATTTTACATCTTATTATTATGTTTTGATTTGGTGGATTAAACATTTTGACTTCATTTTTTTATATAATATTTCTAATGTTTTTTTCATATCACTTATTTTTATTTAAAGATATCAAATTTTATTTATTATGTATCTTACTATTCATAATAAGATTCAATTCACGATTAAAAAAAATAAAAAAATGATTTACGATTCAAATCTCGATTCGATAACCATGCTAGGATCTTCGGTCTTGAAAATGTTTTTTTTTTTTTTTTTCTTTATGGTCTCTTTCTTTCAGGAAGTTTTGTCAAAGCCCAAGACCCATAAAAGACTTTTAATTTTTTCATTCATAGCAACTAGCCACTTCAAAGAATTAATTAAGACAAGAAGCAACTTTAGTATAGTTGGTTGGTTCAACACCATCATTTATCTCCCGTCGCTATCATCATATTTAGCTGAAAAACAATCTTATGTGATACTAGAAAAGAAGGAGAAAATGTCAAACATTTATTATGTTAGTGCAATTGGTAGCCTTATATTTGCTATGATGGGCACTAGACCTGATTTAACATATGATAGCATGGTTAGTCGATATAGGCACAATTTTGTCAAGAATCGTTGGAATGTTGTTAGTTCTTATATGCATAATCTTGGCAAAGATAGTTGGAATGCTGTGAAATGGATTTTTTTTTATATCTAAAAGGAAATTATGGTATTGACTTGGTATTTAGCATAAGCAAGGCTACCACCAATGATGTTCTAGGTTTTGTTGACCCCGACTATGACAGTGATGCTGATCTTGATTGGAGAGGATCTCTCTTTGTCATGTCTTTAGTCTCTATAATGGTACTATCAATTGGAAAACGACACTTCAGCTTCATAGTTTGGTCAATGAACTTAGTCTAGCACAAGATATTCTTGTGTTTTTTGACAGTCAGAGTAAGATATCACTTTATCCAACCTGCTGTTGCTATTGGTAAAGTAGTAGTGAAAAAGATTCACAGATATGAAAGTCCAGAAGACATGCTTATTAAGCCTCTTCCAAATGTCAAGTTTCAACATTTTAGAGTTGGTTGGTTTCTGTAATGTTTGAAGACATGGTACAAAGTGGAGATTGTTGACTGTATGACTTTCAAAGCAAGTGGTTCTTATTGGTTGTGTGCTTTTACTCCCTAAAATATATGGTTATTGTTTTAATTTCAATATTAGCCATTAACTAGTATGTGGTTTAGTTTCTTTCCTGTAGCCTATAAAGGCTTTATAGTAGTATATTTCAATTCATTCCACTCTTACAAATACAATTCTCATTGTCTTGTCTCATAATTCTTACTTTTTATCGATCTCCTTAAATACCATAACGGTTATATATAGAGCATGATCATGAAGAGTATGCTGGTTTAAGTAAACACATACACATAATAGAAAACTAGTTCCTATACACATGATGAAGCATGCTGGTTTAAGTAAACATAACAACCATATTACAAAACTAGTTTCTATACACGGTCATCATTGCTTGATGTTATGTTTGGGGAAAAGAGGAATGGGTCAACAATTTTGTGTTCGTGACTTGCTAACAGAAACTAACAGAACAAGGTCTACTTATCTGCAAACCATTAAGTTCCTAAACATAAACAACATTAGGTTTTCTACAAATCTTGAGATAAGAGAAGTGCTAGCAACATTCTCTAAGACACTTTTCTAAGACACACTTTCTTATTGGCCAGAATTTGTTAAAAATTGCAACATTAGAAGAGAGATTCATTAAACAAGACTTGAAACTTTCAGTAAATTTTAACCAATAAAAGAGTATGTCCAGAAGAGTGTCTCAGAAAGTGCGCTTTTAGCATTGCTACTAAAGGTAAATGCAATAGACTAAATGGCTACACATGGTTTCATTTCAGATAGAAATTGCAAAGCCTAAATCCCTCGCAGCTGTGTTAAGATATTCAATAGACATTCCATTTGAAAGCTGGCTATGAGCTTCCCATGTCAAGCATTTTTCTATGTCAGCTCGCCAGTCAATGACATCCAAATTGAAGTATTGATTATGGATGTCATTCTTTTGAGGTCTCTTAGGACTGTATCTAATTGAACAAGTCTGCAAAATGTCACGAAGAACTGAAGTGCTGAGAGCACGGACATGTGCACTGGGATGAGAAAGGCATCTGATTGTAGCTTGTAGGCGACACTGCATGTGAACGTGCACAAGGAGGTTGGTAAACCATTGTATTTTATGTACAGAGCATGCACACGAGTTAATTTTGTTCCAAAACTTGAATTCCTTTGCTTAAATAGAGCAGTTTTTACCCGAAGTCAGTGCTTTATAGGCTAGGAAGCACAGTTGTGGATACAGAAATTTAGAGAACTTTAGGACATGACAGGACTATACCATACTGTATAAAAGTAATTTCAAATTAACGTAAAATAAAATTTTAAAATCACAAAAGATAATTGATTTTTAAAAATGAGCATATAATTAATTATAAGGCAAAAATGTGTTTTAGTCCCAATATTTTTTTGTCAAATTTGGTTTTAGTCTTTGCACTTCTAATCAATTATTCTTTGAACTTTTGAAAATATGTGAATTTAATCCTCTTTTGTGATCATGTTCAATATTTAGTGGTGATTTTTTTACTGCCACGAAGTTAAAGGAAGGACTGCATTCACATAGTTTTTAAAAGTTGATGATTAATTTATCAATTTCAAAGATAGAGACCAAAACCAAGTTTGATCAAGAGTATACGTAAAAACACATTTTTCCCTAATTATAAACGCAATAAATTACAATACTACTATTTAAAAGTGTTTGTGTTTCTGGGCTTAGAGACACAAACAGTTAAAAGTTCAGGATAACAATAGAATAATTTCAGCAAGGGCTTTGTTATTGTTATCCTTTCTATTATTGTTTTTCTGTATCTTGATTTTCGCTTGCTTGTGATTACATATAATGTGTCCATATGCAGTTGTAAATTAGAATCAGATTTGAGGTTAAACTAACAACTTTCATTCAGTATAGTCTCAGTTCAAATGAGGGAGGTTTGTTTTGTTTTACCTTTAACAGGTTTGAAAGGCCATCTGCCACTGCGAACCCAGATTCTCCCAACTCAATCACAGGCTGAACAGCTTTAGCGGTTGCTTCCAATAGCTGGCCAGTTTTACCAAAAATTGAAATATGAATATCAGGAAAGCTTAATGATAATCCAGATAACATTGCTCAATGTTTTATAACTGAAACTTGATTTATGGCAGACAATTTTTTTAGGTTACTATCTAAAAGCTTTGAAATAAAAAGGTACGAAATTGAAGCAGTTGTATACTTGAGCACAATTCCACACTATATTGCATAAATTTATTTCATATATAATTTCTTTATACAAAGTCTTACTATAGCATTGTTATTTTACCTCCAGGGAAAGAGATATATAAATATTACCTTCTCAAAAATCTACTATTTCTCATGTTAAGACATGAAGAAGGAACAAGGAATTGATGAATATATAAGTACGAGGTGTGTATCTAAGTATGTACTAAAAAATGCTGATAAATATTTATCTGCAAAAAAATCATTCGATATGCCTATATATTTATCAAAACGAATTCAATATAAAAATTTTAAGGAATGAAATTAAATATTAAATGACACGAAGAAAGAAAATTTTAGAAGAAACATTCCCGCCTTTTATTTTGAAAGAACTTTTACTACCATTCGGCCATGAATTGAAGACAGGTTTGAAAGACATCAAATTTTGAAACTGCATGGATAAGCTAATGTATGAACATGATACCTTAAGCTGTGGTAAAGTGCAAGCTTCTCCATCCACAAGCATTCCGTCTGTGGCTCGTAGTAGTAAATCTGATGCACTTGCCACAACTACTAATGATTCTAAACTATCATGATTCCTCATTAGTTCAATTATCAATTTTACAATCCGCTGATTGATTCTCCACTTCTTCTGACCAAGATTGTCATCTTTGGCAATCCATGGCTGCAATTCCTTCTCAGCCTGACAAGCAACAAGTCCACTATGTAAGTTTAGGAAAAATATCTCAAAAAGGGAAGCTGATTTAGAACGCTGGCTAGATGAGCTCTTCCGCAGCAGATATTTAAACTTTCTGTACATTAAAAAATAACAGTAATAACAATCCTGGCTAAAAGTCATATCCAGCCAGAGTCATTATTTATGTAACAATTTCATAAAAAGACAAATGTAGACCTGAAGAACAACTGCCGTAGCTGCTTTCATAGGTGATGCAGATACAACCTGGCATAATGCATCAACAACCTACATCATATTAAATCAGCTAATGATTAATAATGGACCTTTTTCCCATGGGAAATAGGAATATAATAGGAGTATTTAATCCGCACAAACATTTATAATTCTTTTTAGATTAATTGAGTTTTGTGATACACACTCGTGTCTTATATATAGTATATAATCATCACAATCAATCATGGAGTTTATTAATAGCTGATCTTTGCAGCTCTCAGCTACGTTTTTACGCATGCGCTACATCAGACAATAACTTTAATTAGCTTTTCATTTTCAAGTGCCTCATTCATTGGATGCTCTTCGTTTCATGTCCTCTTCCTCTAGAAATTTTCAAAATAAGGCTTTATTTTCTTTGAATTATGACTTTGATATCGGTGTTTAAGCTTACAAGTTTATGAAAGGTCATGGTAAAAAGCTGAAAAATATTGATAAATTTGTATGATGAAATAGTAAACTCTTTTTATACCCAATATTTAGGAAAACTACCAATACTTCTATTACAAGGTCAAGGCTCCACGTGAGAAGGATCCTCAGTTTGAGGCTTGGGATGGATGATGACGATTTCTTTCTTGCGGCTATGCAACTCTATGAATCCAGTTATTACCTGGGAATTACATAATCTCCTTCAATACCTGAGAGATTTGGGATAACTTACGTCAAAATTACTCAATGAAACAGGATATATCTTCTTGTTGAGATTTGGAGATCTTCAAATACTAGGCAAGGAGCCTTGTCAGTAACCAACAATTATGACTACTAAGATTGACAAGGCCTAGTTTAAGAGATTTTTAGGAAATTTGATATAGTTGACTCGTATCAGAACAGAGCTGGCATTTTGTTGCTTTTGTAAGCTAGTTCATGCAAGACCTAAGGGAAAGACACTTGCAACTTGTTGATTGATTTCTCCAGTATCTCAAAACCACTCTAGGAGAGGAGAGGACCACTAATCAAAAGTGGTGGAAGTTTGATTTGAAAGCCTATTCAAATGCCAACTATGTGAGCCCAATAGCAGATAGAAGATCAACTTCATGTTAGTGCTTGTTTTTAGGAGAAAATATGGTCTCATGGGGATGCAAGGAGCAAGATGTAGTTGCTCATTGAAGCAAAGGCCGAATTTAGAGCAACGGCTCAATGAATTTGTGAGCTATTATGGATGAAAATCATCCTAGACGATTTTAAGACAAAGTATGAAGGTCCCATGCAATTATGTAGTGACAACTATTAGAAATCAATATGGCCCATAATCCTATGCGATATGATAGGAAAAAACACATTGAGGGAATCTTGAAAGCCTGTAGTTTAGGTCAGAATATTTTGGCTACAATTAGCACTAACGAATGAATTTGATTGTTAACCTGTAATTATCAGGAGATTGTATTCCCTGTTTTCTTGATTACCATTTAGCCTATACTTTCAAATCAATATAGTCAGATTATTCCCTTTTTAATATTTTTTTTTCAACTATGAATGTTATTATCTTTTAACATTTTCAACTCAGATTTTTCTTTGTATTGCTGTGTAAGCTATTTGGTGATGCTTCATGCATCGCTTGTGGAATAAAGATTCACTCTTCTGGAGTCGGTCCATTACTATTATGAGTTCCAATCATCGGAAGTCTTGATTTTCACTAGTAACTCCGGAAACATAATAATAAAGCCGTTTTATAGATTAAAAACATGCATAGTTCTGGCACGAGAAGAATAGACTATTACAAATGGTTCGCAATTAAAAAAAGCGAAGAGGATAGTAGTTGTAGAATTATAAAATATGTACTAGTACCTGTCTCCATCCCTGTTGAGCAGAAGTGCTTTCTTCACAAGGTTGAGTTTCAGGAGATGCAATCAACTTCTGCCATAGTAGTGATACTACAGAGAAGCATAACTCTTGCTTCTCTGCGAGCCTGGATCTAAGAAAAATTTGGGCACTGCGATTGAATCCTATATGCCTGTCCATAGTTAGGAAGTTGGCTAGATCAGAAGCATCGAATGCGAGACTTGTTGCTCCTTTTTCAAAGGTACATCCCGGTGATTCATTTGAATATGAAGTTCTATCACATCTTTTACCGAGTTCTGAGGGGGATGAATCCGTAGAGGTTGAAGTAGATGTCTGCCCAGGGTCAAGGTGGCTATTATTTTCGAACTGATTTTGTCTTTTACTACTAACACAGGGGTCTTTACAAATAGGGGTATGAATTAAGGTTGCTTCGAATGGTTCTGCCTTGTTTACTATAGATGCTACAGCTTTGCTGTGAATATCTATGAGATTGTACAATGACGATGCCCTAGAGTGAATTTCACCATCCCATTTGCAACGTATCAAAACAGACAGAGCACGCATGCAAGCTTTTGATCGTCTAAATAGTTCAGAAATATGTGCAGCAACCATAGCTGCTGCAACTATTTCATTTGAGCTGTAACTCCATGAGGTACCAACAGAAGACGGCTTCAATGAAAATAGCGCCTCTAAAATTGCTAAAATTCTATGGGTATGGCGTATTGCTGAATCTATGCATTTCTGCAATGCATGGGAAGATCCATCTATTTTGACAGGCTTGACTATCTTTTCAACATTGTTGAGGACTGAGCGATTGTCTCCTCGCGAAACCATAGGGAACAACTGAAGCTCACAGGCAAGAGCACAAACGGCAGCCAGAACATAAGAATCAAATGCTGCTACAGGACCTTGCTTCTTCATTTTCCGATTTTTTGTTTCTTTCTGGCTTTCAGATACTGCAAGTAAATCCTCAATCACTTCCTCCAAATAATTATCTTCACCTCTTGGTTTCTTGCTTCCATTGAATTGGACCTCGTGACTAACACAAACAGTTAAGACAACAAATAGTAGGCGTGAAGCAAGCTCAACAGACGCACATGACTCTAAGAAAAGTGAATGCACCATGGTACGAAGTTCTGCCACGGCAAGGTTTTTAGAGGCAGAGCCCACAAAATAGTATCTTGTTTTTCTTTTTTTATCACTAATGGACTCAGCTGGAAATGTCCTCTGAAGAATAGCTTCCACTGTAGCAACAAATATTTTCATGAGACATGCTTCAGATGGACTTCCACGAGGAAGATATTCCAGAACCTTGAGTAGCGGTATGTACAAATTCCATGAGAGCATGGGAGGTTGAAGTGGTGTTGCGACCACAATTTCTGGTAGATCAACAGCTGAAGAATTTAATGGAATCAAGCCATAAGCAGCCTCCCATATGGTACAAATTCTCCACTCAACCTCTGGACCATGAGCACAAAGCATTGAGGCAATGCCCTGGGCTGTGGCTTCAATAGTGGCTTCAGCAGCAACAGCTTCAATCTGATCAACAAATATATATTATGTCTTCATGCACAAAGAATGAGCTCTATAGTACCACAAAAATGAGAAAAAGAAAATAAGGTAACTTGCATAGAGTGTCATAACCTGCTTTCTGTTGGAAGAAATATAGCCACCCAAAGGTTCATGTTGAACTTCGACTCCATCAACTTGCCTTAACGGAGGGAAAAGTAAAGCAGGCTGAGAAAGTATTCGGAAAAGCAATGCAGCTGCAGCATCTGCAGCTACTCCAGATCTCATGGACATTGCAGTCCCTATGGCCCGCAAGAAATGAAAATGCATCCAATTTCTTGGAAGCTGTATTAACAATCAGAGAGAAGGGAAAAAGAAAAAGCAAATCAGTCAATTGGATTGAAGCTTTCACTTTCAGAAGGTTACTGCAGATGAAAACATCAAAATGCACATTACTATGCCATCATCACTGCATATCTATTTATTATATACTTCATTAATTCAGAGATTACAAAAGAAGAATGAAAAATCAAAGAATATTTGTGCACTTCATCTGCTTTTTTTGCCCGCCCACATTGCAACAATCTACATGTACAATCCATGCGACTTGCACCAACCATAAAGTTACATACTACACAGCCTGCAACTTTAGATATTAGATCTCATAGCTCATACCACTCAGACTGTACACCATCAACTTTTCCTCAGTTTTCTTACAATGGAACAACAAATGAACAAAACACAATGGTATCATTTCATTCATGTAGTGAACCCAATCTTGTCAGAAAAGGCTTTTGTATTGTTCTCTCTACGAACCCAATTTGAGCTTATTTTTATTGCAACACTAAGTGCTCATTAAAATATTTAATGATGAAATATTGAACTCATCAACGCTTTCGTCTCAAAATTGTCTATAATGTGTAGAGATAAGGGTCCTGATATAACAAGTTCCCTAAGAATCAGATAAGGAGAATTTAATACACCCTATTAAATGCATCTTATTACTTAAAACAAAACTAGAATTTAAATGACATTTGTGTATTTGATATTTAGGTTTCAATACTACTGTACTACATTCAATTTCTGATTTCTTAACCCCGTCCTCTTTAGAATTTGCTTAAAGATTGTACAGCTTACCCTTATTCCACAATCATATTCTTCGGCAGCTCGAAGAAGTTCTACAAGCTGCACAGCAGCATCAAGTGCATCCGGAGCCCATGATGGGGGTGCTTCTAACAGTCCAAGAAGAAGCCTTTGAGTTGCACTAGGAGTCGCAATGGCATAATATCTAGACAGTTTTGGTATTTAAATTTGCTCAGGCCAGTGAATTTCAGGAACAAAAAAATAAAGACAGAGGAATTGAGTTCAGAATAACCTGTGAAATAAACGTGCATACGGTTCTAGAGCTGGTAATCCAGCAACAAGATGCTCATCCAAAGCTGTTGTTGGAGGAGGAAGTAGTAGTGCAGGGACCGCAGCTGCTGTTAAAGTAGCAGTCTCATAACGAGCAACTTCATCATCACAAACACTTAATATAACACCAGCACCATTAGCAACCGCCCATCTTGGAGTTGCCGGCATGAGTTGAGGATGCTTCCCAGAACCACGTGCAGAAACTAAGGAAAAACAAACTCAATTAAGAAAACAAACTCAATTTGTTTTAAAGAAACAAAAGATCAATGTTTTTTTATACTTCCATTCAATGGAAAATTAGAATGAAGGAATCAAATTACTACATGAGTACGCTCTGAATTTAGGCTTAAAGGCTTGAGGTGAGAACTGACCCAGCCTTAACATCGTCCATTTTATAGATGCTATGGGATCTTAACAAATTCCCCTCAAATAAGGGTGGTCTAATAACATATTTAGTATAGGTTTGCATACCTTCTAACAATTTGTGTCTGGGCCTCATGGAATGAGGGCTGCGCCTCCAATTACATACATACATTATTTGATTATATCATTAGTCAATGTGGATCTTCAACCAGTATTAACCATGCCCAAATAAGGTTTTCACTTCAATAACATTGGAGGATTTATGTAAGAATTAAAAAAGGTAGGGAAAGTCAAATTTTATTAGAAGTTTCATGGATCAATTATACAAAAAAGAAGTGGTAAAAAAGAAACAGAAAACTCTAAAATATTCAAATATCGCTTTAGCCGAGGTACAAAGTCTGAAAAGTTGAGTTTGATAATCTAGGGGATAACGTACCAATCATGGGTGGCTGGAGTTCTCCTGCTGCATATTTACCCATAACACCACTACACCTGTCAATGCATGACAATTTCGATCAACTTATGCAGGAGTTTACTTGGAGCCAAAGAGGAAACAAGATAACTAAACCATTTGATCCAACCATATATAATAAAAACATTTTATGGATTATGCTACAATTGCAAGAGAATCAAACCAATAGAATCAGAGACTAAATCACAGTACGAAAGTTGCCCCAATATATGCTATTAAGAAAAAAAAGATATCGCTGACCCCTTAACTTGATTATGCTATACTCAATTCTACACAAACCGTCAACCATGGCTCAAAATTGAACAAATCTGTGACTGGCAGTGGCGGTTTAGTTTGGTTTCCAAAACTTATGAGTCAATAGATACATTTGGGTTTGAGGGTGAACCTTGAACAGAAACATCCTGAACCATGAAATGCCCTACAACGTGCGCTCACAGCTAAAACATACATACCAAAAGGTATGTTTGAACAAATTTTTTCATAAGCACTTTTTGGAGAAAACAAGAAGAGAAAATAAAATGAGTTTCTCCATTAAGATAAAATTAGCTAACACAAACTATTTGTAGAAGTTATCTCATAGTTTCTCTAAATTCTTATTTTTAACTTGGGTATGAACTAATTTAATTTTTTTTCTTTCTTAGAAGTATTTATGAAGAAACTTGTCTAAAGAGACTCATAGCAAACAAATATCTTCTATCTGAATTGAAAGAAGCAAGCCATATGTGATTTGAAAGAGTAAAGAAAAATACTCACCACCGAAAATAGTCACTTCTAATGCCTAAAGGTGCAGCCAATAATATATCAGTAATCCAAGGGGACAACGGTCTTGTAGGCTTCTTCTCCTGCTGCATCATAGAATCGTTGCCAGACTCCCCATATACGGAATCATTAGTCATTGCATGGCTTCCGCCACTGCTTCCTTCTGCTTCACAGTATTGTCTTTCCATTTTGTATATGGGGCGATTGTAAAGAGTCAAGATACGCAAAATTTCTCCGCATGCCAGAGCCCATTGTTCTGAATATTCATTCTGTAAAATTACACAGAATAAATCAAAAGGTTGGCAGGGAACATCTTTGCAGATACTGAAGCTGAATAGATTATATACTTAAATCAATTAGAATTAAAAATCATATTGGTTTCGCTTAAGTAACGTGTTTGCATTTCACAAACTAGAAACTTACTTTTCTATGAATTTGAATTCCGTACAGACAAAATAAAAAAACAAGTCATTGGATTATACCTCATTTTTTGGGCAGACTAAAGAAATGAAAGAAGCAAATGGAGGACTAGTCTTGTCATAGACCAGCGTACCATCAATAATACATGAAATGATTGGAAGCACAACTGCGTGCCCATGCTCAGGATGATGAAGGACAAGTACCGCTGGATGTACATGTGAATGAATGAATAAGTTATTTGGGCAAGTAATAGTCATAAATTATTGTTGAGTAAATAAAAATTGAAACTAATATTAAAGAATAAATACCCAAAACATCATCAAAGAGGAGCATTTCTTTTGATGGATATCGATTGCGGATCAACTGTCAAAGCAACACAAACCAGTAAGTATGTTTGATACAAACTCCTGGATTCCATAAGTCAAAGCACAATATTTTTATTGAACCTACAAAAAGAAATTATGTATTTCTATATCCACTTTTTGAGTTCATATGTAAATATAGTTGCATTTATCATACCTCAGCAATATCATCAGGAAATTGTTCTGATGTAAATTGACCAATGTATTCAACATACGCAGCAATTTGATCCTAACAAAAAATTAGAATATATATCATAACAGGGAAGTACATAATAAAACAATAAAGTTTGACATAAAAGAGCTTATACGTAGGTTTTGAAAACATATTTTCAGTTACAATGACTAAAAAGGTGCTGCTTTCTGACTAGTAGTATGACATATATAGACTGAAATGAAAAAGCTGGCACACATTCTTGTTCATTATCTCGGGCTCCACTTGAGTCACTAAATTTTAAAGGACTGGATAGCACAAAAATATGTGTCCTCTGTTCGTTACAAATAATTGTTGCTGGGCAGCACAAAATAAGGAGAATAGGACTAGACAAAACAGAAATTATTTGTAACTTATATTTTTGGGGTAGAACTTTTAGTCCAGTAGTTAATAATTTGAAATGTCAATATTATCCTTATTATCCTCTCTACGTTTCCCACATTTATTTCCACTTTCACTTTGCTATACGTTCTAATCCTCAACTCCTTATTATTGTTTTTCTTTGTAATTGGCGCTTCCTACATTTCGGTAACATGAAGAGCAAATGTCAGACATATTACAAAACATAGTAGCTCCACCCTACTGCTGCATATTTACATTCCATCCTTCAAGACCCCATACAACACAATCAGTATCTAAACTAATTAAGGAATCTGAAGACAACTCCTCCCTTATGTGGCAATCTCCACAGATATAGTAGTCATTTAAAGTAACCACTCAAAGTATACCTTTTCCTCCATCCTCTACATGCAATCACGTTCCTATGATTGAATTCTTAACTTATAGTGCAGACTAATATGATAGAGAAGTCTTTGAAGGATTTAATTTAGGAGGACAAGCATTTCACCGAGCCAATGCATGAATTTGAACTTTTAGCCATGTTATTTTCTAGTAAACTAAAAAAAATAAAAATATAATGGTAAATTTCACATTTTTACATTTGTCCCGTGCATTGATCATCAAAAGGAGTACAACGCTGCGCATGTACAACGTCGGGACTACTTGTTAGTTGAATTTCGACTTAGTATTTTCATCCAGGTTCTTCAACTATATTTTACATTTATAGACCCATTTTTACCTTAAGTATTCCACCACTAGATTCAATTAAAAATTATAACTATAATTCTAAGACTAACTAAAAATTGATAAATAGTCCCGGAACCAACAGGAGGAATTTGTTTAGGATTTTGACAAAACTGGTGTAATTTCTTTTTTCAAAATTATGAAATAAACAGATTTTTAAAAAAATATAGAGATGGGTACATCGTCGTGTGTGAGAAAATACGAATCGTGTTTTCTAAACACAACTTCTTCTGCATTAAAATAGAAATAATGTTTTGATTAGACGACTTTCATCTTTTTATTTTTTTTTTTGTTTTTAATGGAATGAACTACTTTTGTTCTCAAAATCTTTTCATTTTGATAAATTTGTAAAAAGATTATATCAATTTTCTCAAAAACTAAATTTGTTTGGTACATAGGAGTAAACTACTGCAGGCTAATTTAACCTATAATAAATAGAAAGATTTTGTAAAATATTTTAAAAAAGTAAAGTGTTGGAAACACATTTTTAATTACTAAATAAGTCCCTGCACAAAATGAAAACTTTTAAATCAGTTCCTAAACACATCTTTTGAAATAAGTCCATAAAATATTAGGCCTTTAATATAGTTTTTGACGGGTTATGATCATCGGAAAATGACAATTTAAGACATTTTTTTTACAAATAATTTAAGACAACTTTCAAAATCTTAGAGATTCAATTCAAAAATTCGAAAATGAAAGGCCCAGTTAAAAGAAAATTGTTAAAGGCCTAGTTAGTAATTTATCCTAGAAAAAATAAATTCGTGATTGATCAAAGATAAATAGGAATATTAACAAGACTGCTGTAGCTAGCAATACTTTTTCAATTTTGGTTTTTTTTTTTTTTTTTTTTTTTTTGGGGGGTCAAATTTTTTTTTTTTTTTTTTTTTATTTTTTATTTTTTATTTTTGTTTTTTTTTTTTTTACTTTTCT
>Ga0123340_1002718_pt1 | contig 16153 bp, 5 predicted proteins | sample SirMexnodulemix_FD_89961 | JGI IMG/M metagenome (GOLD analysis project Ga0123340, IMG submission 89961) | Root nodule microbial communities of legume samples collected from Mexico - Siratro Mexico nodule mix | ecosystem: Host-associated > Plants > Roots > Nodule | place: Mexico: Nepantla... | reverse complement strand
GTAAATAAGTTAATTGAGCTCAAATAAAAGTAAAATTTAATTTTTTATATTAAAATTATAATTTTTTTAATACTTGTTAAATTCGATTACTTATTCAAAAATTTATATGATGGTAGTGATATTTTATTATATATTGAAAAAGAGTATATATATAAGAGTGAGATTTTTTTTCATGAAAAAAGATATAGTATTGTGGTTTTGTTGAAAAATATAAAATGAAGTAGCAAGTTATTTAATTATTGTGGGAGAAATATTCATGCTGTCTGTTGAACATTGGTGATTAGGATTCTTCCTTATCGAACCTAGCTAGGCAAAGGTCAACATGAACAACCAATTCATATTTGATGGCACTATGGATTTGACTATTCTTCCATGCCACCCACTCATGGACCACCACACATCCTCATACATGCATACAATGCTCTTTCTTCCTTTCCTTCACCTGATCTCATACTTTCATTTCTCAATCTTAATCTCCAAATTTACTCAAACTACTTTATAATATTTTGAATGAAGATATAAAAGACTCACAAGAATAATGTCTTGTACAAGGAAACAAAATAATATATATACCAACAAATAACTTCGTAAGACTCGCTCCTAGTTTTATCAAATATAACAAATTTAAGAAAAATATATGAGAAAAGAGTTATTAAAACTTCAACAACCTTTTTTAAAGAAAAATAGAAAAAGTTAAAATATATTCATGTTGTCAACTCAATTAGAAATGACAAAAAAAACATCGATCCATTTTAATTTGGTTTGTTGTTGGGCGGTCAAACATTGGTTTGGATGGACTCATTCTGTATAGTAAAACATGTTAAAAATATGCACTTGCTTTACTAAAGAACCGGTTGGCTATTCGTAATTTTTTTTACTTTTTTTAAATCTTCACCTTAAAAACTAGTTTTATAAAATTTAATTAAACCTAAAGCTCAATTCTTGATATCATATAAAGATATGAAATAGTAACATTTGATAAAGATAACTTCAATTTTGTTTCTTTATCTAAGTTTGTAATATTCTACTTAAGACTGCAAAATCATATTATCATATCATTTCCTTTAAACATAGAAACTTAATTGTAATATATATATATATATATATATATACGTGAATTCATACAAAAATATAGATAGAAAGATACAAATTTGATATATTTTGTTACCATTTTTGAAAAATAGAGGTTTTGGCATTTTTTATATTTAGTATGAAAATGGATTATGAGGTTGATCTGTCCATTCAGAACGGCGTCTGGTCGCCGCGATCCTTATTCTAAAACATATTAATACTTTGGTAATACAATAAAGAAAGAGAGAAATATTAGTGAAGATGTGGCAGTGCGTGAGGAACCATAACGAGAATCATATATCCTGAGGCCTATAAATTGAGTTCATGTTACCCTCAATTAGGATTGATGTTAGTTGTTGGATATATGAATCTAGGAATGGCATTTCTATTATTGGCATAAAGTATTTCAAGCAATGTTCATAATGGATGTGCATGAAATACGAATCAATTCTCCATGATGTTTCTCACACTCTGCCATGCATAAGCCTACCCAGTGAAGGTTTATTTGTAAGGTGCATATTAGTTAAAACCAATCAATGTTTTCTTAGTTTTGCATCAAATGGAGAAAACATGCATATATTTAATTTTTGAAGTATCTTTCATTAATAAAATTATGGCAAAATTACAAATTTTATTTATGATAATTAATCTAGATACCACATCAACTAAATATAAAATATGTAAATTTCATATTACAAATCAATTTTTCTAAAATTGAGTTAAATTTAAAGTTTAAAATTTTTATTTATTAAAATAATATTAAAATCTATTATAACTAAATTTCATAAAATTATCATTTTATAGGTTATTGGACTATCATTAATTTATAATATATAAATAGAGATAAATAAATAGATTTTAATTATAATGTTAGATTAATTTGTAAAATATCTAACGATATTATTTTAATATTATTTAGATGAGCAATTGGATTCGGTAGCAGTGTCACATATAACAGCTTCCCCTCATAAAGCCTCACCTCCATGGATATGTTCTGCAATAATGCATTGGAATCATGTAAAGAAGGGTATTGTAAGGAAAAAATATACAAAGGAAAGTGTGGACATATGCATTGTAGTTTCTTCCAGTTTCAACTGCTGTTAGTGTAGTAATTCATTTTGAATATTTTAACACAAAATTTTAACTATTATAACATTTTTATCTGACTCCATTAATGTTATTTCTCATAAAAGATGTTTAGGATATATTAAAATTTGACCTACAGTCTGAAGCCTGCTTCCCTCCTCTCTATCGTGCAAATTTAATCCACAAGAAACATAGAAATAGAGAGCAATATTATATATATATACCTGCTCAATATAATATATTATTAGTGAATTTAATATTTGTCTCACTAAATAAAAGAGGAATCATGTTATTTTCTAGGATCTACATTAATAGAGACTACATGTATATAACTAAAAAAGTTACTTTGATCGCGAAAGAAAACTGATATTGAATGGTCCATATATGAAGGGTTGATCAGTTCAATTGGTTTTAAGTGAATTTGAAGAGTGAAGTTACGTGTATATGTAATTAAATTGATTTCAACATTCATTTTCTTATCTATATTCTGCTATTTTTCTTATTTATTTATCTTTACTTATTTTTTATTTCTCTTCAACTAAATATATTTTAAATTTTACCGACATAATTTAGATATTCTCGCTCCATTGTTTAAGTGGGAAATTACATTATTTTAGTAATTTTTCATCTATTTTTATTTATTTATTTTATTCCATCAAGCTTATTCCTTTCATCATTTACCAAGCAGAATAATTCTCTTATCCTACTGAGTTATAAGTATGTCAGAACTTTTATTAGTGTCATTGAGTACTTTGTTGTAATACTAATTGCAATCTAATTCCATTGAAATTATCTATATATTATAAATTTCTCTTGAACTTGTATTCTAATAAAATTACATAATTGGTTTAACTTCTTTCTTATTGTAATCACTTATTTTTTATATTTTTTTAAGAGAATAAATAATCTAAAGTTGCAGCAAACATACAATTAATACGTTTATATTGGATAATTTCAACACAAACTGCACTAAGCTTACTTATTTCCACCCTTTCAATACAAAGGGCCTATAATATAGCTTATCTAATTCCCATTAGAATTTTTATAATTTATAAATAATTTAAATATATTATATTTGTATTCTATTTAACCATTTATCCAAAGTCGGTTTGAAAATTAAATTTATGTTCTGACTTTGACAGTGATTTATGGAGATGTTACTTAAAGTCGGTCTGAGAAACTAACCCAAATTCAAACCTTGACAAAACTTAAAAACAATACAGTTCTAAGTGTTAATCCAAATAATTAACAAAAATCACGTGTTAATGGAAACAATAATTATGGATCTTAAAAGACCAGGATCAAATCCAACATTATCCTTATAAATAAAAGAAATATCCCACACAATTATGACTATATCCCTATATCCATTTATGTCTATCTTTTCTGACTTGAACATTTCTACTTAATCTAAATTTAATGAGAAGAATCCCAACTTATAAAGTTAATCTCATGTCTATTTATTCACCTCAACCTACTTGTTCATTTCAATCTATTATTTTTAACAGAAAGAGAATTCTTTCTATATGAATTCTTTATAAAATTAGCATCTAAGAATTTTCTATTTAAAATGTTAAACTTTTACAAGGATAGTTCTTTGATATCTAGATTAGTAGAGAACTGATAAATCATGTCCCTACCCAAAGTATCTTATCATAGGCTATTATATATATAGCCCTTCATCCAAGCACTGGACTCACCATCTGTATCACAAGCTGCTATTAAACTACCTCTCTAAGAACAACAAACATCTGTCTGCCTCATACTTCTATAATCGTTTTACTCTCCCACAAGGTAAACTTCTTCTACCTGCATTTATAATTCATACCACAAATAGTTTATCAATATATACATGCATATCATACGCAAATTTGTTCTATTCATAAATTAGACTTGCACGTTTCAATCTAAGGTTTTAAATTGTAGACCCCATTACATATACAGCCACAACATCAGCTATGATCCTATATCTTAAGACCACAGCTCCCTATCCAAACAATACTTTCACAGATTTCTTTGCATGTTTTTCAACAAAACATTGGAGAAAAACTAATAATAAATTGTCAAATACACCCTCTGGAACAAATGTTCCATTATTAGTAAAATTTATTAAAAATCGTGATATATGGTTTCACTTCTTATTTAGTAATTTGAGTTACAATAGCTAATATAACATAACTATGTATGAAAAGGAATATGTTGTTCAGTATTTCTTGTTAGCACACCACATGCACATGAAGTTGTGGTATGTCTCTTTTCTGACTTCAATAAGAAATTATCAAAACTAACAATACATAAATAGATTAAACAGGAACCATGAGCTGGTCTGGAGGAGATTGGATGTGTGGTGCTTGCCAGCACATAAATTTCAAGAAGAGGGATTCATGCCAAAGTTGTGCATACCCCAAATTTGGAGGCCCTGACCCTACAGTTTACAGATACAACTGGACTGAAGCCTTGGCAGGGGACTGGTATTGCACTTCTATGAACTGTGGAGCTCACAACTATGCCAGCAGATCAAGCTGCTACATATGTGGTGCACTGAAAGATGGTTATTCTTGTAGATTTGGGGAAAACATGGATGCCTGTGGAGGATATGCTTCAGATTGCAACTATCCCCCTGGTTGGAAAACTGGTGACTGGATTTGCACTAGGTTAGTTATAGCTCAACAAACAACATGCATTTTTGTTCCAACTATATAAAAACTGAGCAGTTTAGCAATGTGAATGTTCGCTTATTTGAGATTTTACCTTGACTAGAAATAAGGTATTCTTACCTTACTATTTATATTTATAAATAGATACAAATCTTCCGTTCAAATCAGTTTTATAACATTTCATGTATAAATTTAAACTTCAATTCTTAAAACTCTTTTTATTTACTTTTCACTAAAAATACATTTCATGTATTGAATGCTCCTTTCTTCCATTCAGAGATATAGAGTTATTCTTTGCCTTGCATATATGATATGACACATACATACAATGACCACTTTAGTAGATAAACACTGAAAAAAGGACAGTATGGACCATGAGCCCATAACAATAGTTGAGGAAGAATAATACAAATGGTGGTCATTGGTCAAAATAAAATAACTCATTTTCTTATATATTACACAAATGAAACATGAAAGAATTGATTTTTTTTTTCTTTGAGCTTTATTTTCTTTAATCCTATGTATCAGAATTGGCTGTGGAGTGCATAACTATGCCAGCAGAACAGAATGTTTCAAGTGCAAAACACCCAGAAATTTTGGTGAGAACAAGTTTAACCCTTATGAAGTTTTCTCTGTAATTGTTTGAAACTTTTCACATGTTCGTAACAATAGCACTCTACATTCGTACTTAGTTCCATGACAGGTTTATTACTTCTATTTCAGGTGATGCAGACTGAGAGAGCAAATTTCAACACCGGTTAACTTCGCATCTTTCTTCTGAAAACTTGTTTTCCCTAATGAAGGTCTAGAGTAATCATTGACAAAGGTCCTTTGATAGAGTGAAGGCCAAGCTTTTGAAAGGGTTTCCTTTCGTTGTTGTTTACTGCTAGATGTTTTGACAAGAAAATTATAAAATCCATATATATTTTCCTTGAATATCTTGTTTTGGTTTTATTTCTAACCATGATGAGATAACTAAGCTTTAAAATCTGTCAACAAACTGGGACCTTCCATTATCCCTTGTTTGCTTACCCTACTGCGCATGAATATTTGCGTGTATATTGTCACAAAGGCAATGTGAGAGATTGAGGAAAGTTGAGGAGGAATGTGTGCTGGTAGGGAACAGTTTGTGAGAAAGTGCTTCAGGTTGTCTAAAGAAGATTTAAACATTCAAAATGAACATTTTAGCAGCTTAAAATTATTTTACAATTAAATATGTATGAATTAATTGTTACTAGTTAATTTGATAGCTTATTGTAGTGGATACACACTTTTTGATAACATGTTGAATGGATAATCCGTGTAGTGAAGAATTTGTGTTCAATTTCAAACATATGTTAAAACTCGCTAATAATAATCACAATATGGCAAATAATATTAAGAACTTCAGGTAGAAAAAAATTATACCAAATTAGTTTAATTTAAATAATAGGTTCAAACTATATATATATATATATATTATTCTATATAAGTTCTCTTTGGAATTCTTCATTAATTCCTGATATTTAAAGAAATGTCACTCAATTAGTAAGGGTTAAATAAAATTTACTTTAAAACATATTAGGAAAACTTTTCCCCAGATATCTATTAAAAATTATAAAAGTTATATGAAAGTTTTTCATAAACTTTTTGTAAGGAGATAGTCAACATATAATACTCGAGTAATAGAAATAATTCAAAATTTATATTAATCAACTTAAACTGTCTTAATCTCAATTTTTTCAAGCTAAATAATAATAAGTTTCATTATTTAAGATATACAAATTACAAATATCATCAATATTATTTTTAACTTACAAACGAGCCTATAAAGTTGTTTCTAATTTTCTAATTATACAATATTTTTACAAGAAAAACACATAAAACTTTTTTAGGATGTTAATTATACTTTTCTAAGTTTAGCACTGAATACATAATGCATCTCCAAACAAAGTACACAAAGTCTCTCTAGTCTATATTATACAAGATTCGCACTCTTTGTAATGAATATGAAATATATGTTTATATTGCTCTTAAAGAATAACTTCACTTATAAGTGAAGAGTTTACAATTAGATTACTCTATCTAACTTGTTTATCTAACTTGTCTAAAAAAAGAAACTATTGTTCTTGCAGTTAAGACTTCTAGCACTTTATCACTGATTGTTGTAATGTTGATGACATCACTGAAGACTTATTTTATTCTTCTCTTTTGTTAGTGTTATTACAAGTTGGTGTTTTCTTGAAATAGGTGTCCAAGAATATTGTTAAAGGGGTGCTCATTTAGATTTATTACTTGTTAAAACTTTTCTTAAATAATCGTGACCTTCTTTTACCATCCTCTTACTTATTGTACTTAAGGTGACTAGAACACACTCCTTTATCTTTGTAAATGACTTTATGCTATTAACAAAACAATAATAGCTTTCACATATTTTTAGTTGGTACTTGTGTCAATATCTTCATAAAATAATCACTATGAGTCAATTATAATAACTTAGATTATATAACATTCTAAGGTTGTCTATTCCATTTTGCTTGAGTTGTCTCACAATTGATGATAACATAGGAGGCGTCTATTGATCAATGTTACATCAAGGTCATATGATTAAGGTTCTCATGAGAGAGTCTTTATTCTTCATAGTTTGTTGTCTAAAGCAACATTGAGCTAGAGAAATTCTTAAGCATATTCTCTTCATTTTTTTCTTGATTAAATAAGTGTTTACTTAAAAATACAATAAGTATATTTCATCTAACAAACACTTTGAACATCTCATAGTATATTTCAAACTTTAATAATGTTCATTCTATGGTTGCAAGGTTTACATGCTTCTTCATTCTGTAAAGAAGAGTATGTTGAAAGTTGTTTCATGTAAGTAACTATTCTGAAAAAAAAAAGGTGGATATCAATGGTGGGAAGTCAGTTAGTTGTGTCAAGCATTGCGTTTTGCTCAAAAGATAACGAGAAGCCAAGTGTCTTGACCTATGAAAGTTTATCATGCCCATAGGTTTTGTCAAATAAGCCACATGCATTAAATGCTCAGTCAAGATATAATTGTACTTTAACAACAAACTGTAAAATATCATTTTATTAACATCAGGTCTTGAGAAAAACAAGCTTATATACAGACAAATGCAAGCGTTTTTTGTTTATATGCTTCATCTGATCAAACAGATGCAGATGTGCTTGCTTCATATGATCGAAAAAATGCAAGTGTTTTGTTTATACACTTCGTTAAATAAGCTTTTACTTGGACAAACAAAGCTGATATGTTATCTAAGCATTCATAATACACATAAAAGACTTATAAATACTTATTTTATATGTGCAAGGAATCTTAATCCATTTGTTTCTTTCAAGAGGATCTTGCATTGAAGTTTTCACATCAAAATCTCTTAAAAAATGTGCTTAAATTTGTTCCACGTAAGCAACTTTTATAAAAAAATAAAATTAAAGTCTTGTGAAGTCAATATTAGGTCTTATGCTTTTGCCAAAAGAGAAAGAAGTTACCTTCCTAAGCTTGATAAGTGATGTCGTGTATCAAAGGCGTTGTTTAAAGAAGTCATACACATTTAATGTTATATGGAGAGCATTTAATGTTTCTACGTGCTTGAACATGGTCAAATGCAAGATGAAAGACTTATAAACAACTCTAAAGGGATTTGCAATGACTTATGAAGAAGAAAGGTTGATGAAACTCTTGCAACAAGATTGTGAACAAGCTCTTGTAATCTTAAGCAATCCTTAACCTTCTTTTCTATGATGAAGAATATTCTTTGCGTTTATAACAAACTAGAAAAGTGTGTTAAAACTTGTGTTCATCTTAGGACAATATTATCTTTTAGTGAGAAAACCTTGTGATTGTTTAGATCACAAATCTTTGGTGATCAAATTATTTTAGCTAAAAGTGGTTGGATCCAAACAATACTTTGTGCTTAGCCAAAAATGATTGTGTCCAAAGAATACTTGTAATTTAGCCAAAAGTTTAATGAGTTTGTCAAAACAATACTTGCTTTTATATCTATGAGTGGTAGTGTCTAAATAATACTTGTAGTTTAGCTAGAAGTGATTTGAGTTCAAATAATATTTGCTTTGTATGTTTCGTCTTTAGTTTGCATTAATGAAACCTTGATTGTTGATTAAAAACTAAATGTAATTGAGTTTGTCAAATGAACCAATATCAAATAACCTTGAGTAAATATCTTCAATCTCTTGTCCTATCATATTGCATGTTATTTATCTAAATCTAATCAAAGAAAGAGAACTTTGCAAACATTAGTTTTTAAAATTTTTTTCCCGTGTGTCTGTCATGTTGAAGTTGTATTTGGTGAGCTTTGCCAAACACATATCTTAAGAAAAATAGTTTTGTCTAGCTTAAGCTTCGCTTGTTCAAGTCCATCAAATGTTGTTTTACGAAAAAATTTCAAAATATGAAAATCATAATTCAACCATCTCTTCTTATGCATTTGATATTTTTCACATATATTCATGAGATCAATTAACTCATTAATAAGGTAATTAGGCAACATGAACTTAACTATCTCTGCATGTTACTTTTAAACACATGTGAAGGTTATAATTACCTTGACATGTTATTTTCAATCACATGTGATGATTATAATTTCCTTCACTTGTTGCCATCAAGGTAGTGAACATCCAAGAACTTTAAAAGGCACTTGAATGTTATGTTTTCATTTTATTTCCTTTTGTAAAGACTATCCAAACTCCACTTTATAAATGGAAGTCCTTTTTAAGGTTGCATGTTCTATCCATCTTGTTATCTTTAATCTATTTTGTAATTTCTTTTGCAAATTGTTTTTCTTTATGCCTTGTTTTCTTCATCGTTGTAAGCATTCCAATAATTTTAAGATAACATTGTTAGGGCCAATCACCTCATCCAAATAACATTGTCATGATTTTGTTCTTGAAAGGTGCATTGGAGGATTAAGGGAGGAAAATATATTTAAATTGTCATTACCTTCGACTCTTAAGTGCAGTCGAGGTTATGAGAATGAGAGTTCGTCTTTAAAACTACTTTTATATTTTCACAGACATGCTAATGTTTCAATCTCACGTCCGTTGAGATAACATTTTCAGGATCAATCACCGCATCCGTACTATTATCCACTTTCAAGCTTAGAGTTCCATGATGGTTTTGTCATTAAAAGACATCTTGAAAAGTTAAGGAATGAAGGTGTATTTAAATTGTCAGTAATATAAGACTATTGAACTTGTTTCAAAAAAAAAAAATTATTGCTGTCAATTTGGTCATGGAGCTCCAAATCATCAAGCCATTGCTACGACCACCTTATCTTATTCTTAAAGAACCATCCAAACACCCCTTTTAAGTCTTCCAACTCCCAACATCATATACTCCATCTACAAATGGTGAATGTTGCTTTTCAACATTAATGAGCAAAGGTACAAACAAAACTCTTAAAATTTGAACAACGTCAAAACACAAGGATCGACACTGCAACATTTGCAAAGGATCGACACTGCAACATTTGCAATAGCTACATAATTGCAAACATCTATGACAAAATTTTTGAAAGAACTAACCTAATCTCAAGTAATAGTTAATCCTATTCCTCAACCCACATGTCAACCTTAGACGGATTCTCTAATAAAATTAATGATTACAAACCCATTTTTATACTACTCTTTACTTAAAATCAAGTGTGAGTCTAAGTCCTTGAATAAAAATGAACAAGTTAAACAACATATAAAAAAGAAGACCGGAGGTTTTTTCCAATTTTCCTACACTATATTACTTTTTGACAACCCTTTAAATCTCAATTGCAAAATTAAATATCCAAATATTTTTCAAGAATAAGTCATTAAAATATTCTTCAAGACTAAGTTATTTTTGAATTTCCAAAAAACAGTTTTGTGTAATTTTTTAATTATAAAAATTATATGTATGATAAATTTATTAATTTTATTTATCTTAATAATCACAATAACTCTTAATCTTTTATTAAATGATTTAACTATTAGTTGTATATGTTTTCCATTATTTTCTTTAACCAAATTAAAAAAAAAAATGGTCTCCTTCCTTTCAATTTTTTCATGGTGTGAAAGTTGATGGTTTGAATTTTTGTTTAGCTTTTTCAATTTTTCAAACAGGGGGGTTTATAGGGTTTTAAGCTGGCATAAGACGCTCACATTCTCGGATCTTCAATCTTCAGTGAAATTCCCACTGTTTCATTTCCCGCTCAAGTGGCCCTAAGGGAACGCACCTCCCTCTCTTTCCGCGTTCTGCTTCCAGCATTAGGGTTTCACCGGCGACTGGCTAAAAAATGGTGTCTCCGAAGCAGCTCCTAGGCACCATCGAATCGGCGCTTCTCGGCGCTTCGCCTCCAACTGCGGCGCAACGCGTAGAACTCTTGCACGCTCTTCGCACTTCCCTCATCTCCTTCCAGTCACTTCTCTCCTATCCAGTACGCTATTAACTTCCATTTCTGTTTTCTTCTTTTCAATTTCAAACTAAAATCAACACTCTTTTGTTATATTTTATTTTGTTGTGTCTGTTCCTTAGCCTCCAAAGCCCTCTGATCGAAGCCAAGTTCAGTCAAAGTCCGTTAGGCTTCCTGATTCTCCTCCTATTTCACTTGACGACCAGGATGTGCACATTGTAAGCTCCCACTCTGCACTTTTTCTACATTGCTAGCATTTAACATGGTTTGTATTCGGTAATAGTCTGAGCTATGGATATAGTTTGGTTGCTTATGTTTTTTCTGTAAAGAAAATGATATCGCGTTTTACTCTAAATTAAACTTTTGATTTGACCATAAGAACTGCGAGGTGACTGAAACAGAAAGATTGTCAATTTCCTAATTTTAGTGGTGAAACTTGGATTGGGAAAACCGAATAAATGACGTTAGAGCTAGGGATCAAAGTGAAACCCCTTTTGATGATATTTCACTTTGACTACTTGCATCTATACCTATTATGTTTGAACCTTGGCTTGCACAGCCACACATGCTCGTGCTTGCATATGTATAAAATATGATGAGTGATAATGGAAATCGAACAATAGTTCGTCTTTACAGGCTTATGGTCCTGTATAATGGAAATCAAACTACATGTGAATGTGTGCATATATGAGCAGAAGACACCTCTGATGCCTTAGGGTAACTTCATGGAGATTGATTTTCATTGGTGATAGAAAGATGTAATACAAATGAAGTAGGAGTTGAATGATTGGAATCCCTTAGTGCTTTCAGTTTCTTGGGTTTTGTCTATTTTTGTTTTTCATTGTTCTTAACACTCCCCTCTTTAAGCACATGTTTGGTTCAAAATTGTTTCCTTGGAAATACTTGCTTTTTTAGTTTGCTGGATTTTGGTTAAAAATCAATTATTCCTTTAAATAAGTTGAACAAAATATGCACTAATTCTTTGACAAATCAAGACGGATTTTGATGTCTATATTGATGAGGTCAATTATAAATTGAAGGGAAGCTCTGTTCTTAGAGTCTAATATTTTGTACCAGCAACATGCAGCAATTTTTCTGATCTTATGCTCGAAGGTTCCAAGTCATTTTACTCTTTATTTTGATATCTTGAGAAATTATGTGCCATGGCGAATCATGTTAAAAGGCAATAGGTGGTGTTAAACACTTTGGGCAAATGGTGCCAAAGCAAAAACAAAGCATGCCACACGTAAGTCAAGTTTTCAAGTTGTGAGAAAAAGGAAATTAAAATATCCTGAAAAGTGATGAAATGCTTACCTCAAAATAGAAGAGCAAATCAAAAGTAAAAAATAGTGTCTAATGTTTTGTACCAGCAACATGCAGCAATTTTTCTGATCTTATGCTCGAAGATTCCAAGTCATTTTACTCTTTATGTTGATATCATGAGAAATTATGTGCCATGGCGAATCATTTTAAAAGGCAATAGGTGGTCTTAAACACTTTGAGCAAATGGTGCCAAAGCAAAAACACAGCATGCCACACGTAAGTCAAGTTTTCAAATTGTAAGAAAAAGGAAATTAAAATATCCTGAAAAGTATGAAATGTTTACCTCAAAATTGAAGAGCAAATCAAAAGTAAAAAAGTGCCTATTCGTTCAAGTCATGGCTGAGGAGTTTTGCTCGTGTGTTAGTTAGCGTGAATCGTTGAATGACTCCTAGCAGCTACTGTCTTTTAAATTTAATCATAGGGCTTTTATTCGCAAGGCTTTGCCAAATCCACTAGGCAGGTGCTAATGGGGGGAGTGCGTCTTCTATTATGAGGCAAACTGCACAAGCGCCTTGAAGGCACAAAAGTGTGTGCCACACCTAAGGGGCAGCACCTTGACTAGAAGAAGGTGCTGTACCCTTTTCTTGTCCTGCCTTAGTGCATTAGGCTAACTTCACTGGATGTATTTATAGTTATACGTATAGTTTTTCTTTATCTTTGTTGTCTGGTATGTGTTTTGCTATTTCTTTTTTCTTTTTCAGACCACGTTTTGTATATTTAATTATTGAAATTGACATTTCTTTTCTCTTTAAATTGCAAGTTGCTAGGATTCTGTTGTTAATGTGATTTTATTAATTTGATTCTTGGCACTAATATGTAATATATGTGTGAATATATCTGGTTTGGAGTCTAATTGTGGTTTCTTTTACTCTTCCATTTTCCTAACGACTGCTTATATGACAAGTAGGCGCTCAAATTGAGTGATGATCTCCATCTCAATGAAGTAGATTGTGTTCGTTTGCTTGTATCAGCTAATCAAGAGGTAGACTTCAGCTTTTCATTTGCTTTATATACATTAACAGACTTTGTGGCACAAACAGTGAATGACCATATGATTTGAATACATAAATTTTTTAATTTTACTGTTACTTGATTCATGATTGTTTGTTCTTGATTTTAAATTGTAGTTATAATTTTCTTAAAATTAAGAATTGACTGGAAATATTGAAGGCGGTTTAGTTCAGAGATGGGTTAGTTTTAGTTGTGGTTATTTAGTTCATTTATTTTTCTAGTTTTTATGTTGGAGTGAGAGACCATGATCCCATGAATGATATTGTCAATACATGTGCATCTTTTATATTTAATTATTTGCTTTGGTTTTATCTGTAGTGGGGCTTAATGGGAAGGGAACCACTGGAAATTTTACGCCTTGCAGCAGGACTCTGGTATACAGAGAGAAGAGATTTGATAACATCCCTCCATTTTCTCTTAAGGGTATTTCTTTTTGTTCAAGGAATCATTCAAGTTCATTCGGCCATTATTCAGTTCTTTTGTTTCTAGTTAATAGCTTTGTTTTGTTTTTTTGACAGGCTGTGGTGCTAGATCAGGGACTGCAAGATGATATATTGGTAGACATTCAGAAGTATCTAGAGGATCTTATCAGTTCTGGACTTAGACAGCGGTTAATTTCTCTTATCAAGGTTTGATTTGTAATGACTTATTAATATTATATTGTTCTGTAACTTCAAGATTATATTCCAATTAGGGGCAAAGTCTCTTAGAAAGTGGGTATTGTTTATTGCCAATTTCAAGAGTGGCAAGCTATTATATGTTCTTTCATATAGTGGCTGTAACATACTTTTCCTTGAGTTGTGGCTTACATCGATTAAACTATTTAAAATTTGTCGTAATTGATCATAATATTTTATATTTATATATTTGTAGTAATTTGGTTTTAAAATTTCTGCATGCTTACAAACTGTCAGTTTATATTGATTACTCTGGCTCCCGTATTGGCTGGTGAATGACCTAAACATATGTTTTTGTATTGTGACTAATTGAGTTAACCTCAATGGTCCTGCTTGTATTATATGTGGCTTCATATTTCACAGTTCAAGACATTTTCTGATGCACAGGTATTTGTCAGATACACTGTTATTGATTACTATGCCTGACTGTCTCTTGAAGAAATATGATCGATAAAATATGTAACCTTATAAGCATATGATTGCCAAGTAAACGACCAATGTGGTGGTTCATTTTTTAATCTTGGCTAGAGTATCTAATATATGGTGTATGTCAATATGTAACTTTTGGATTAACCTTGAATATAAACATAGCTTTTCATAAGAATTTGCTTTCTGAATGTAGGAACTCAATAGAGAAGAACCTTCTGGTTTGGGTGGTCTTCATTGTGAGCGCTTTATTCTTGATTCAAGAGGTTCTCTTGTGGAGAGGCAGGCAGTGGTCTCTAGAGAAAGACTTATTCTTGGGCATTGTCTTGTCCTTTCGAATCTAGTTGTTCGGACAAGTATGTTTAGTAGTTTTTCTTGTCTGCTGAGGATCTACTTGGTTGTTTATTGTATTTTGTGACAGATTATGCTTCCTGAATACTTGATTAATGTCACGGATGGAAGTTCATCGACAATCTCTGTTTTCAGGTCCGAAGGATATAAAAGATATTTTTTCTGTTTTGAAAGATAATGCTTCTGAAGTTAGTGAGAGCAATGCCGTTGTCAAGCATCAGGTGCATTTCTATATTCTTGCCAAGCTAAATTTTATATATTTTGTTTTTTGGTAGAGCATTAGAGCTATGTTTTTAAATCATAATTTTTCTTAAGCATTAAAACAATCCAATCAATGTTACATTGTAAGAAGTTGTTATTCAAGCTATAAATTTCATTGGTTTTCTTCTTTTTGAGTTTTGTGCTGTATGGGTAGGTGCACCGTCTGGCATGCTGGACCTCATATTGTTCGTTAGTGTTAACTTTGTTTGTCATTTCAAAGAAGCATTTCCTTAGATGAAAGGTATAAATAGAGGCATGCTTTTGCTGTTTCTCCAATGTCCTTTACTAAAGTGATGATGAAGTTATTCAATGATTGTTATCGTCATCTCTAAATCTGTTCAATGAAACTAATGATCTGAAAATGAAGAAATTTGTCTTCTTTTACTATAATTAATGACAAATTGATGCAGAGATGGGAAAAGGAAAGAAGGTAGAGAGGATATATGTAACCGAAAGAAACTGATCCAATGTTGTTAAAACTTTTCTTAAAGATCACAGGATCATATGATACTATGATTTTCTTGCCAAATCGTGTGCATGATTTTTTGTGGGACTGTTTTCCTGTAAGATTCTTCTTAATGTGATCTTCCTCATCCAAGATCACGCAACCTGAGCGGTATTGATCGTCCTCTATGTCTTTGAAACCCATTTAACCATTGCTTGCTTTGTTTCTATCATAATATAACAGAGATTTTCTTCTCATCTTTGTCTAATACTCTTGAAACTTTTGCTTGCTTATTCTGACATAAGTAGTACTCTTGGGTTATTGTTGTCTTCTGCTGCTGCACCTTATCTTTGTTGTGGATTATGAGCACATTGTCTGTCTGTTTTGGCTCTCATTCTTTTTTTTTTTTTTTTTTTTTTTTTTTTTTTTTTTTTTTTTTTTTTTTTT
>Ga0123340_1002715_pt1 | contig 16168 bp, 12 predicted proteins | sample SirMexnodulemix_FD_89961 | JGI IMG/M metagenome (GOLD analysis project Ga0123340, IMG submission 89961) | Root nodule microbial communities of legume samples collected from Mexico - Siratro Mexico nodule mix | ecosystem: Host-associated > Plants > Roots > Nodule | place: Mexico: Nepantla... | reverse complement strand
TTGTTATATCTAAGTATTATATGTCATTTTTCAATTTTAATTATTGAATCTTAAAGTTTATGCATTATATTTTATTAAATACATAAAAATATATATTTTTTATATCTTATATTAAAAATAAATATGTTAAATTTTAGGTGAATTAGAATACATTAGTATTTTAAAAGTTATATTTGAAGTGAGATTAGGATATAAGTGCGTTAAGGATTTGGCTTCCAACGAGATAGATTAGTCATTTATTACAGTGACTATTTTTTCGTTTATTTCTATAGTTTTTTCAAGCATCTTTCTATGGGGTTGAAAAAAAAATCTAAAGTATATTTGTTTAAAATTTATAGATTTTATAATTCAAAATACATTTTTACCTTGTGTAATTCAACAAATGTATTTCAGTATAATTTGAAATATATTTTTATATTATTAAATTTGAAAATGTATGCTACAAAATACATTTTTCAATTTTAGATTGTAAAATGTACAATAATTTTTTATATTATATAATTTGGAAGGTTTTCGATTCAGACCATTTAAACCTTTTCCTTACATGTGAAAATGGATGAAGAAAATATGAGGTGTTAAAAGAAACTTTCGACTATTAAGAATATATCTAAAAATTCAAGCCCAATAAGAAGAATGCGTCATTACTCACCCATTTTATTCTTCAAATAATATAATAAAAAATAATTATTTAAATTATTTTTTATTATATTTTTTAAAAGAAAAACACTGTAGGCCGTCGGGCCCAGACCCACCTTACTAGTGGAGATCAAAGCAGAGGAACCCAAACGCAGTGTAAGTTACGAAGCAGTGGATTTTCCTCACACTGCTGCTTTACAAGTGAAAGGGAAATCGAAGCATGCATATGCATAGATTCAGAGCAAGGGTTTTTCTGCGCTCAATTTCACTCTGCAAATCTAAGTGGCATCAACACAATGTATATCTTTTTCCGCTATTTTTACTTTTTCTCTTTCATATTCTAACCTAACCAAACGCCTCTTTCTGCTAATTCTATTGTAGGGGGCTCAAATTCACTTATCTCAAAATCGCACCTCAACAACAGGTATGTATTCTCCATTTCATGAGTCTCTTCATTTATTTAAGAAACATACCCTTTCTGCTCACATAGCAGCTCAATTGCAGCTCAATCACTTTTTTCTAGATATCTTTTCATAAATGTGCTTGTATATCTAAGAATTTGTCAGTGGATAAATTTCATTCGCCTAACATAGTATATAAAAAAATGCAGGTCCTGAATTTATGGAATTTGCAGCAGAACCATCTATGCAGTTGCAAGTTCTTAAGGCACTCTACTCGGGTCAGAGAAAGAAGGCTTCAGACTTACTTTCGGATTTGGGTTCCAGAACCCACTCATTAACAGCTGACGATTTTATTCATATTTTTAAGTATTGTGCACGCTCTCCTGATCCATTGGTATGCTATTTTCTAAATAACCAATTCTTTATTTCTGGATTCCTAATTTTCAAATTTCATTTTTTTATTCTACTCTGCCTTTTATTTTCTCTGTTTGCAAAATCAACATGTTAAAGTTTGCTTTAAGCATGGCTTTATAAATGTATGAGACCAAATTTGATTCTAACTTGAATTCTAGTATATTATATATATCCTTAACAATTCCGCAAATTGATGCAATGCCGATTCTCGTCTATGTATCATTAGCTTCTACCTGCACTATTACTGAAAGTCTCTGACATAGGAATGTATTTCTCCTGTGAGTTGGAAGCATAGGAAATTATCTGAACTTTTCTTTTTACGTGACTATCACCCTTTCCTTGAAAGTCTGTGACCATGAGTTATGGTAGAACCTTTTGTGAATGCCAAATTTATTCCTTCCCTTTTTTATATTTTGCAGTTTGTAATGGAGATTTGGAGATTCATGGAGTTAAAAGGTGTTAGCATGAACGATATATGCTCATCTCTTATGATAGAGGCCCTTTGTAAAGGGGGTTACTTGGAGGAGGTAAACTATTAGTTTTATACATGAAAAATAATTGAGTAAATTTTTCCTTCACGCTCCTTTCCTTCTTGGGTTTCGTATTATGGAAAGGGGTTATGTAAGGGCATTGATTTTGGCTTAACCCACTACATTTTCAGGGATTTTTTTAGAAAAAAAAGTAGTTTTTCTTCCTTTCTAGTATATGGATACTTTATCATGACATTGAATTGTATGTCAAATGGTGTATATGAGGCAGTTATTAGTAAATCAGCTTCATCTTAGCTGCGAGAGTTTTATCTTTTTTCTCATGTCTACTTGTTGTATTATGTTCAGGCCTTTGATATCATGGATTTTCTTGGAGGAAGTCAATTTCTCTATCCTGTTCTTCCACTTTACAATAGACTCTTAGGATCCTGCACGAAAATGCAGAGTCTAATTCAAGCAAGCAAATGTCTGGACTTAATGGAAAAGAAGATGGTAGGGAAGAGTGCAGTTACATATACTGAGCTTCTCAAGGTGTGCAAACAGAAAGTGTTAGCATAATTCTATTATAGTTGTGAATAGAAAATAAATTTACTCTTTTTGAGAAAAATATTGTCTGTTTAGCTGTTAAAGTTGTTTTATTTGACAGATTATCAAGTCTAAAAGCATTTGTATGTTGATATGTGATTCAAGGTGAACCACTTGATCTGGACTAAAGAAAATGTTCTTGATAGTATTAGTTACAAAACGTGCTAGTTTTCACCAGGACCTGTTCTTCTCTGGTTTAAATTCCAAATAATGGCTACATGTTGTTTCGCTTGGTGAAATTTCAGCTATTAGCGTTATATGCTTTTTACTTCATTGTTGGGTTCAGAACAGGAAGATAATGCGCAGAACAGGAAGATAATGGAAGGCTTAGAGATAATTTATACCCCTATTCCAAATGTGGCATGATTTTGCATATTAACTTTTCTGCTTAACCAAAAGAAAGCTTTCACCTTCCTGATTTCTAAGACTAACGATAATTATTAATTGACGGGCGGTGATGCTTTTATTTCCTGCCGTTGACATCAATTATCCCTTGACAATGAGGAGGGAAATGTAGTATCTTGACAGTTTGTTATATATTTCAAATTTTACTATATAATGGATCGTAAATGGTTTTGAATCAAGTAACAGCACAATGTGTTTAATTTATTACTCAATCTATTTTATTGAACGTGTTTTGCTGTGTTTGAAAGTTTTCTCTGTTTTTCATAGGACAACTATCACTGAACTTACCCTGTTTCTCAGCTTGCAGTTTTGCTGAAAGACTTGCCTGCAGCGCATCGTGTTTGGCAGGAGTACGTGAAAAACTATAGCATGAGTATCATTGTTCTGCGTAGATTCATTTGGTCATTTACAAGGTTAGGAGATTTAAAATCTGCTTATAATACACTACAACAAATGGTGTCATTAGCTGTCAGGGGAAACGCTTCTATCGCTAAAACAGTTTATGGAAAGTTGTATTCTACTAGAATGGACATCCCTGTGCCTTCAAATAAGGGGCTAGGCTTAACCACATCAGACTTTAAGGAGATAAAAACATTGGACTCTTGTATGAGTGCTGAATTAGATGGGCTGAATGGAGAAGAACACTCACTACTTATGAAGGTGTTGAGGTGGTCCTTTAATGACATAATACACGGGTGTGCGAACAAAAAGAATTATATACTTGCAAGGAAGCTTATTTTACAGGTATATATTTCACTAAGCTCGTACATGTTCTGTGATGCTCCATGCAACACGGGTCACTTAGATTAAAATATTTTTCTCCCAGATTTTGTAATTGGAAAAGGTTATGAAGCAAGAAGACCTTTCCTCTTTGAAATGTCACATGTCAAACACGTTTTCGACGTGGACCCCAAAACCTTCGTGACACCTGCTAAACATGTGCAGTTTTGTATTTATCAATTTGTGCTTCATAGGTGAAAGGATCTCTACATAGTCAGAGAATGTTAAATTTTAAATATTAAGACTTCAGATCTCCTAAGATTTCAATTATTGAAAGCTTCTGTTAGTTGATTCTCAATAACATATGAATATCAATATTACCATGTCCTTATACATCCTCCTTTCACAATTTTTTAGTATAAACAAATTTCTTGCAGATAAGAAAGTTTAAGGGAATTTTATCCATTGACAACGTTTATATTAATGTATTTTAACATCTTGAAGGGCGCTTCTCTGTTCAGATGGAAAATCTTGGTTTGCAGCCATCCTGCCATACATATAATGGCATTATTAAAGCAGTTGCTTCTCGTGGAAGTTTTGGGAATGCCATAGGAGTGGTGAGTTCAGCGACAATCATTACGTCCAGAATCACTTGTTTTTGTTATATGGTTTTTAATTTACTCTTTGAGCAGACTGATCTCTGTGGGAGTTCTGTCCAGAAATTTTGACCACTTAAGTTTAGGTCAAACAGAACCTCAAATCATGTCCAATTTGAATCTGATGTGAGATCTAGTTTGTCAGTTATATGGTCTCGTGTTTGCTGATACTCAAGTTAATTACTCAATTTTTTCTTGACCTTATATTATTTCAATTTAATGTGCAGTTGAAAAAGATGGAGCAGAAGAATTTGAAGCCAAATGATTCAACTTTAGTAACACTTTCAATCACATGCAGCAAAGCACTACAGTTAGATTTAGCTGAGGCTTTTCTGAATCAGATTTCTGGATGTCTATATCCACATCCTTATAATGCTTTGCTAGCATCATGCAATAAATTGGTGAGCAGAATTATGAAATTTTAAACAGAATTCTCATTTACCATTTTATTGTCTGTAATACTATAATTAGTTTATCCAAAGTCCTGATTATATTCTTTAGTAAGACTTTCCAAAAATAGCTAATTGGAGTGTTATATGTTGAGTGAGAGGAAGGGTCAGTGAAAAACCCTAAAAGATGTGACTGAATCAGTCCAATACATGTACTTTCATATCCTATTTGTAGTTTTGAATATGCTTGTAAAATAGAAGGTGATGTACGATAATACTGTAATTATTAAAGTACATAAAAATGAAATGAGGAAACTTCTTAATTCCTGTACAATTTTCTTTCTAACACAATGGGTTTTTTTTTACTATTTTGAGGTTTGTTACTGTTTTGGTTTGGACTTGTGGCAATGTGATGTTAAGTTATTTATTTCATCAACCGCAAAGCACCAATTAAGATGAGCAACTGAATTTATACATGCACATTTTGTTTATCTGATTAAAATTTGCAGAATCAACCTGAACGTGCTATACAAGTGTTGGCCAAGATGAAGCAGAAAAAAGTTTTGCCTAATATCAGGACTTGTGAGCTTCTATTTTCGTTATTTGGTGTTGTAAGTGCCCCTTATGAAGACAGTAATATACTGTCACAGGTGGATGCTGCTAAAAGAATAAATGCTATAGAAAAATATATGGTCACAAATGGCATTCAGCACAGTCATCTTTCAATAAAAAACATAGTAAGTTTCATTGATATCTCCTTTTTCACATATCTGGAGGGTTTTCTTCTGTTCAAATCTATGAATAACTTGTATATGTGATTGAGAAATTGGGGAGGGGTTCAACTCAGTGATCAGTAACATTTTCTGGGGTGCAATTAATGTGAAAATTAAAAAGGTTTTAAATTAGAATATGTCCCTCTGTGTATCATAACCATGTCAATCTTTTTTTACCTGTTGTGTTTAGTAATTAAGGAAGTTGAAAATCACAGGATTCAAGTGAAATGAAGAAATGTTTTACGTGTTATTTGTGATCAGAAGGGGTCTCAAGGTCAAAAGAAACCTTTACTAAAATGCCCCATGCTTCATAGTGCTGATTGATGGGCAGCAAATACTAGAATACTAGATATGGAAGATTTAAACTCAGTATTACTAGAATACCTGTTGAAGAAAAAACAACAGATTTTTTGCCTTAAATGGTGTACCAAAGAAATAAAAAGAGTTTGTGTGATTACAGGTGGGGCTGCCTTATAAACAGAAGTGTAGGAAATTAAAGGATAAATCTTTTAGTGAAATCATTAAGACCTTGATGCAGATGACCTTTTAAAAGATGTGTTTTTGGTAGAAAATAATGGTGTCACCCAATCCATGAATCCAACCTCATTTAATTGGGATATGATTTTTTTTGTGACAGTATTCTTATAAGAGATCCAACTATAATGTTGATAGTATGAGTAAAACCATAGAGTTTAAGAGATCTAAATGATCACTTTGGTTAGGGTAAGACATGATTGATATCATCGTTTACATTGCTTATGACTTGGCCATGTTCATTTGGTCTTTTCAGTTGAGAGCCCTTGGAGAAGAACAGATGATAAGAGAGCTGATCCAGTATTTACACGTGGCAGAGAATCTTTTCATTTATAGAAATCCTTCATTGGGAACACCTATGTACAATACAGTGTTACATTATCTTGTCGAAGCCAAAGAAGTGAGTGACTCATCCATCATTACTTTGTATTTCGACACCTACTTTGTGAAGTGAGTTATTATGCATGCCTGGCTGGAATATGAGGTTTTCCATATGATACAGAGTGATTTGGCGATTGCAATTTTCAAGAAGATGAAGTTATGTGGCTGCAACCCTGACTCTGAAACATACAATATAATGATTGACTGTTGTACCATCCTAAAAAGTTACAGATCTGCTTGTTTGCTGATTTCAATGATGATACGGAAAGGGTTTTGCCCAGTCATATGTACATATACAGCTATCATTAAGGTTCTTTTCATTTTAATCTCTGATTGTTCAGCCCAAATATTATTATTTTGTCAAAGATTTTGCATTGTACTTGATTTTATGTGATAAGATAAAATGTGGAGATTTATGATTTTATTCACGCACTTCCTAATCCCCATTCACACGTCAAGTAGTCAACCTGCAAGTGACAATTGACAAATGCATGCAGTTGGTGTTAAATGTTTCTACTAGTACGTAATTTGCATGTTATTTACATAATTCATGCAGAATTAGTAGCATTTACTTAATAAAGCGATGACATTTTGTTGCAATGGTGCTTCCGGAGCCTTTCTACAGATCTCTCCTACGTTACATTCTCTGTGCTCGAAGTGCAGGATGCATTGTCTTTTTTATAACATCAGACATTGAACATCTTAGGCTGGATGGAGTTTGAAAGTACAATACACACTAAATCACTGCTCAGATATGTAATGGCTCAGGCATTGGGATTAAAATAATTAGTGGCTACCTAAGGAAAGCTAGGATTTCTTCTAGATCATCAAGCTTTGGTTCATCTTGATACTATAACTAGTTTTACTTCTTATTTTGTCTTGAGAGGACACTAATTTACTAGCAAAATGTCCAAATTACTGACATCATGCAGCTGACTGCTGGCCATCATGAAATTTGGGTTATAATTAATGGCTGTATTGCTGTAAAAAGAAAAACTAATGGTTGTATCATGTGTCACTCATTGTGCATGTGCTGATATATTTACTCTTTTGTTCATGAGTTGCCATGCATCAGTCTTACTCAATTTGTAAATTTATTTTAGAACTGTGTATCCCAATTTGATACGGAGTTTGTTTGCTTCAGATGTTGTTGGCAGATGAGAACTTTGATGAAGCCGTGAATCTTTACAAACAAGTCATATTGGATGGCATCCAACCTGATGTACTGGTGTTCAATACGGTTCTTAAAGAAGCATGTTACAAGGTACTTCACCTTTCATATTAAAATCTAGAAGGGGGATAAAGGGTGACAAAAAAGGAATCTGTTTCAAAATCTGAGGTTAAGGGATGTGTAATGCTACATAGCCATTATTTGAATTGAGGTGAAAATTGTCACTTTTCTAGTAGGATTTAAGCACGATAGGAGATTCCAACTCAAAAGTCTAGTCGATTAGGTGGGAGAACCTCTAGGCTTAAGTACCCAATCAAGTAGCTTATTCTATTCAATGGGCGACTCCTAACATTGTCACCTCTTCAAGAGCCGAAGTCCACAGCGACTTCACTCTATTGATACTGTCCCGGTGGTAGCCTTTGCTCATTGAGGCAGCTTCACTTAGTATTCAGTTTTGTATCTTGCTATAATATGTTTCTCAAGAAATTGTTAAAGATTAATAATAAGAAATTGCAGTGTTATGCTATAATAATTGTTAAAGATTTTATTTGATTACATTAAATAGGGAAATATGATATGATTTTATTACATCAAATAGAGAAATATCTTAGCAAAATTTCTCATTATTGACTATTGATTCTGTTTCTTATTACTATACCTCTTCAAAGTCTGAGGTGTGTTTTGTCCATTTTTTATGGAAAATTTAGAATGTGCCCTAATGTCATTTAATTTCTTCCATGAATTAGGAAAGGATTGATGTAATTGAGTTAATTGTGGAGTGTATGCGCCGAGAGAAAGTTCCCCCCGATTCAAGAACATGCGGCTATGTGTTCTCTGCATATGTAAACTCTGGCTTTCACAATACAGCAATTGAAGCATTGCAGGTTTTAAGTTTGCGTATGATGTCTGAAGATGGCAACATACTTGGAGAGAAGAAAAAATTTGTGAATGAATTCATCCAATCTGAAGATTTGGCTGCTGAGTCACGGATACTCAAGTTATTTGAAGATTCTGAAGATGAGCTTGCGGTTGGGTTGTTGAATTTAAGATGGTGTGCCATAGCTGGATTCCCAATCTGCGAGTCAGCTGATCAAAGTCCATGGGCTAGAAGACTGGAAGGAAAACGATTGTGAGCCTGACTATTATGAAGACGAGACCCAGATAGATAGTTTTAAAAGGGACACAATTGTCTTTGGGGAAGCCTCCATAAAGAGGTTGTCAGTTCAGTGGTGGAGAAACGCGAGCTGAGACTGTATCATACATGTATGGTGTCAACCGTGGCCGTCGTAATTGCTCCAGCTCTGCGCAAGAGTTAAATTTTTTAATCATAAGGATACAAGTTCCGATCATTTTGGAACTTACTCAACCTTTCTGAGTTGCACCAAATTTGATTTTTTTTTTTTCATGTATTTTAACAATAACTTTTAGTAAATTATGGGTCTTTTCGTGATAAATGAAAATTAGTTTAACATTCGATTTGACATTGATATACTTTACCATAATTCAGAATTATGTATTGTGAAATAAGATATAGACTTTGTACCTAAACATGAAATGACTTTTAAACTCCCTTCTCGCAGGTTGCTTTGGTACCTCTTGTTGGTCTGGTATATGAAAATAGTAAAATTCGAAGACTTTATTATTTTATAGTAACTTAACGGACTTTCTAAATCCCTTCCACAAGGCAACATGCGATAATCACTTCCATTGGCTTTTAAAATTGAGACCCTCGTGATATTTATTTATGCTACAAGATCTAGATCTGAGATAATTATGTTTATGTTGGATAAGATTACTGGTGAGACTACTTTAGTACTTTCCGGATAGGTTTTTGTTCTCAGCTGAGCATATTATGGTTTAATGATTTGAAGAAGTTTGGTACAAGAAACTTCAAAGAGCTTTCTTAAGAACAACTATAACAGCAAACCCTATTTTTTACAACTTTTATAAAGAGGTCTTATAATTAGTTTATAGCGACTTTAAATAATCAGAAAATATTAATTTGTAATTGTTACAGAAACAACCAAATGGGGCCTCTTTCTTTGAAATCGCTTAATTTTGAAGTAAAAAATCCTTGTCGCAAAGAGGAAAAGTCAAAAGGGATAGTGATTAGATTTAGAGGTGCCATCTAATTTTAAAGAAAGGAAATTATGACATTTGGGTACGATCCTAGAAACATCATCCACATGGCATGACAAAAGACCGTGATTAAAAATTAGAAAATAAAGTAAATAATGAGGAGAGAATCAGGTGCACTTTCATTAAAAATTGGGGACACTGATCATATGCAAAACGTGTAGTCAAAATAGAGTAATCCTATGTTTGTTGGAAGTGTTGGACGGAAAGAAACAGACAGAAAAAGTCAAAATAGTAGCATGTTCTTCTGTGTATAAAGTTTGAGAGTTGGAAAAGTAAGAAGAAGAAAGAAGTGATTTTGAAGAAGAGGAAAAAGAGATGGAGGAGCAAATAGACCCAAGGAGTGGCTTCTGCCCCTCCAACTCAGTTTTCTACAGCAAGCGGAAGCCACTCCCACTTCCTCCCAACAACGCCCTCGACGTCACCACCTTCATCTCCTCCCGAGCCCACCGCGGAACCACCGCCGTCATCGACGCCGCCACAGGCCGCCAGCTCAGCTACAGCCAGCTATGGCGAGCAGTGGAGGGCGTGGCGGGGTCTCTCTGGGACATGGGGATCCGAAAGGGCAACGTGGTCTTAGTCCTCTCTCCCAACTCCATCGACTTCCCGGTGGTGTGCCTGGCAATCATGTCCCTGGGCGCCGTCATCACCACCACCAACCCCCTAAACACTACGCGGGAAATCGCCAAGCAGATCGCCGATTCCAAGCCCCTCCTCGCCTTCACCACCCCTCTCTTGCTCCCCAAACTCACTCAGGCAGCACCCTCTCTGCCAATCATTCTCATCGACACCTCCACTCATCCACCCCCTCCCGGCGCCAAAATTGTAGCCACGCTCCACGACATGGCCCAGAAGGAACCCCAGCCTCAGCGCGTGAGGGAGCGCGTGGAACAGGATGACACGGCCACCCTACTCTACTCCTCCGGCACGACGGGACCCAGCAAGGGCGTGGTTTCCTCCCACCGGAACCTCATAGCCATGGTCCAAATCGTCCTCGGTCGCTTCCACGTCGAAGACAACGAAACCTTCATCTGCACGGTCCCCATGTTTCACATATACGGTCTCGTCGCCTTCGCCACCGGCCTCCTCGCCTCCGGCTCCACCATCGTCGTACTCTCCAAGTTCGAGATGCATGACATGCTCTCCGCCATCCAGAGGTTCCGCGCCACCTACCTCCCCCTGGTTCCACCCATTCTGGTTGCCATGCTCAACAACGCAGACGCCATCAAGGGAAAGTACGACATCGGGTCCCTGCATTCGGTCCTCTCTGGTGGGGCTCCCTTGAGTAAGGAGGTCATCGAGGGGTTTGTGGAGAAGTACCCCAACGTCACCATCCTTCAGGGTTATGGTTTGACGGAATCCACCGGCGTTGGGGCCTCCACCGACTCCTTGCAGGAGAGTCGCAGGTACGGCACCGCGGGCCTCTTGTCGCCGGGCACCCAAGCCATGATCGTCGACCCTGAGTCCGGCCAATCGCTTCCGGTTAACCGCACCGGTGAGCTCTGGCTGAGGGGTCCCACCATCATGAAAGGTGAGGAATCATTCAAGTATTCAACTTTTCTTTTTCTTCTACTTTTTTCTTTTCAAGCATTATTCATGCTCATGCAAGTGGTGGATTTGTTGTTGCGTCACTCTCTGCTTTTATTTCTCCCGAGATTTTTCATATATATAACGTTTTTTTAATTAATAGTGTGCTGTCCTTGAAAACTAATAAGGACAAGGACTCCTCCTGTTACAACCACTGTACACATATCTCACTCTCAGAATTTTGTCCCCACTCATTTAGATGCCTCAAGTGTTCTACATAATGTGAACGTTTATATTTAGTTGACACGTTTCAACACAATTTTAAAAGTTCTTAAAAATTCATAAATTTTAGACACGAATTAATTTTTTTTCTATGTTTAGCTAATTTTGTCTATAAATAAATTTTTAATATATAAATATTGATTATAAATTTATATAATTTATGGTGATATAATATATAGATTTGTGTTTTGTATCTTATATTTTAGAAATTATATATGTGTGTACTTGTTCATCTTCTCGTCAGTGTTACATAGTTATAATTGCAAAGATGATACCATGTTTGTGTGTGGTTTAACAAGTAGTAGGTGGATGAAATTGTAATTTGATATATAATTGACAGGTTATTTCAGCAACGAAGAGGCCACCACATCAACCCTTGATTCAAAAGGATGGTTAAGAACAGGGGATGTTTGTTACATTGACAATGATGGATTTATATTTATTGTGGATCGATTAAAAGAGCTTATCAAATACAAGGGATATCAGGTAAATGAAATTATGAATTGTAGGCAAGTTATTATTGAGAATAAAAGGGGACATGAGCTGAGATGGCGTTGATGTTTGTTTGTTTGTTTTAGGTGCCTCCAGCAGAACTAGAGGCCTTGTTACTGACTCATCCTGCTATTTTAGATGCAGCCGTTATCCCGTGAGTGTTTGAGTTTGAGAAATATATATATCCATATATTTGTAAAAGCAGTAGGTAGTGAATGAATGTAGTTTGGTAATGATCAGGTATCCAGATAAGGAGGCTGGGCAGGTTCCAATGGCGTACGTGGTGAGGAAGGATGGAAGTAGCTTATCAGAAAGCCAAGTTATGGATTTTGTTGCAGGACAGGTTAGTTCAGTTGCTGCCTTTGAATTGGATTTGTGATTGCTGGTATTAAATTCAACATTCTGTTTCTCTGGGTTACATATTACAGGTGGCTCCCTACAAGAGGATTCGAAGACTTGCATTTATCTCATCCATACCTAAAAATCCATCTGGCAAGATTCTTCGCAAGGATCTCATCAAGCTCGCAACTTCTAAACTCTGACCATACCTGCATGCATCTCTCTCTTGTAATTGTCTCCACCTCATTCTTAGAGGGAATAAAATTGTCTTGGTAACTGGAATAATATTTTCTGTCATTTTTGTGTAATCAAACGGATACTCAATTACTATGAGAAAGTTTTATTGGGAAAGTTTGATTTTCAGTTATTGAATGTCAGCTCTTTTTTATAATTCCTACCTATTAAATTGATATTAACGATTGCTGATATTATATTTTCTATTAAAGATATAACGTTTGAAATTAATTATCAAACAAAATATGTTAGATTTTATGATGATTTTTTCTTTTTTGAAAATGTAAGTCATTGACAGATAGGATACATTGAATATTTCCATATGAATAAAATTATTCTTTCTGCACTGACTAACTTTTAATAAAAATTAATTGATAAATTCATATCTGGAACTTTTTGAACCAAATGAGATCATTTTATGTCGAGCATTAATATTAACTTTTTTCTATATGTTTATCACTGTATCAACATCTAGAGTAAATGAGCGTAACCTCTTCTTAGATGCTAGTACAAAATATTTTTTGACCCAACTACTTAAATTCGAATTCAGAACTTATACCTTCAGTGTCATCTAAGCAGTATCTAAGGTAAGTCCATACTATAAAGTTTGCTCCTATAATTTGGATTAAGTTGATGAGGATGTTTTTCCGTTGTGATGATCTCTCGCTTTTAATCATTCTAACTATATTTTCCTAAAAAACTTCTACCTGATTTATGCTAATTCTTGACATTTAAAACGGAAATTATATTTAGCATTAGACTTACACTAAAAAAATGAGCATAGAAGAACGAACGTTACAACTGTTACATTTTGAAGGGTTTTATTATTTTTGAAGGGTGTGGTCAGTTTATAAATGATTTTAAATTCCCAGTATATCCGTTTAGGCTCAACGCCTCTATATTTCCCTTTTACACCTCTATCGATACTGAAAATGTCCAAATTATTCCTGGGTTCAAAACATTGTATATTGTCCAATCTATAATTCAAAACATTGTATTTTGAGTATTTTAAAGCATGAATAGAATTTATACTGACACAATTATTCATAATTGAATTGAGAACAACAAACACAAAATAACTCACATAAGTTTCAAAATAAAATATAAATGTGAGTTTCAAAATAAAATATAACGAAATCCCATTTTAAGATATCCTTAATACATTGATAGTGATAAGAAAATGTAATGATATATATGAACACGTATTCTTTTGAGAGAACCTTTTAATAATGGTAGGTCACACTGGAGAATGAAGTGTGATAGAAGGACCTGACATATTTATGTATAGATCAGATTGTCGTCCAATTATAGTTTTATTTACTTATTACAATATAGAATTATCCCTTAACAATTACCTACATTAAAAGTTTCAAGTGACTTTAGTATCTTTAATATATAATTATTTATATATAATATGATTAAGATTCGACGTTGTTAACCACATTATTAAGATTTACGCTGAGTAATATGTTTATCATTGTTCTTGCACTTTCTGAGTTAATTTTATTAAATAACACATCACTAATTTTATCTTATTGCTAAAGTTAGACGGATGATATGCAACTAAATTAACCTTAGAAAAATGTATGAGGTATCAAGATGTTTATCGTTGTTCTCACACGTGCTTATAACAGGCTTTTACTCTGTTGAATGTTGACAGCTTCCTTTGAAACTATAATTTATATTTTCATTACATTCAGTCTTTCTTAAACTTATATTTTTTTCACCTATAGTTTTATTTACTCGAATTCGTTTAGTCTTAAGTATTGATTTTAAATAATATTATTTTCCAATAAAATTATTTTCTATATTGAAAACATAACTTTAAAATACGTAAAATATTATTTGTAATAGTTTTTTTATTTAATTGTTTATAAGCTCTGGGCATGGAAGAAAGGGAAGCAATTGGGCCAGAATGGGCTTGGGAGGGAGCGAGCCCAGTCCAAAAGGACTTGCAGACGACCAGTTGGTATTCGTGAAGTCTATGCAGAGAAATGAAAACTTTGGAACCAAGGCATGTGAGTGTGAGGTAATGTGCATACGCATATAACACAATAATATTTATACAGGAGATTGCAAGCAGAAGCACCTAGCAGTAGCATCGTCATCATCATCGCCTTCTGGAAACATCATAAGCCTGCAATCCATCTTCGGTGACTCACGGTGAGCACTTTTTCTTCCTTTTCTTTTCCTCCTAAGCTCTCTAGAATATTCCAAACGCAGATCTCTTATATTTCTCCCTCTCTCACACCTGGTCGCCTCTTCACTCTAGCCACGCCAACTTCCTCTGCTCAACCTAGGTACCACCTTCCTCTGCTAAAATCTTTCGCAACCTTCAATCGCACTTTTATACACTCTTCCTAATTTAATTATGGATTCTACTTTTTTTTTTTTGAAGAAATAATCGGAATTTCCCGATTCATCTGTCCAATTCCCTTTCATATTTGATTTTTTTTTTCCGGACTGAAATGGACTATCGAAACCTGACCAATCTTTTATATATCTAATTGCTTTAGCGAATCCCGAATATATTTTGTATCTTGTTTGCTTTGCGTTTATTTTTATTGGATGTGAACGTAGCCATAGTCACGTGTGATTGCATGTGCATCAGACACCGTTATTTTGATGGATGCTAGATGTTTTATGTCTGGATAAATGTATAACCAACATCTGCTAGTTCTCGAAAACCTAATTGATGTGTCGAATGACACTGAGGTTCTTGTTGAGTAAAGAGATACTGCATAGTATAATCGAATTTATATTGAAATTTCTGGGATAACTTGTTATCTACTTGGTTTTTTATAGTTTCATTTAATGACTGAATATGGAGGTTTACTCGGTTTTATATTGCATATCTTTTGCACACTGATGTGTTTTAGCATTGCTGGCCATACAAACATAGTGTTTTCTTGTGTGGTTTTTGCTTCGATGTCCTGTTGGTTCTACTGATGCGTCGATGAATCTCTTCCACTCTTTGGATGATTAATATGCCCTTCATCTGCATTGTGTTGAGTTGCAGTTACTTTGGTATCTTTTTGTCTGGGTTAGTTCTGTCGAATTCCTTGGTCCAACACTTTGCAGCTGAACCGACACATGGCGGGTCAGTGCTCCAATGAAGGCTCCAGTACTGGAAATATTTCAGCAGAGTGTTCAGATTCAACTGTTCAACTCAATATCAAGACTTTGGATTCCCGCATCTACAGTTTTCAAGTGAACAAAAATGTAAGCGATAATATCCGATCCTGTCACTCTTGTGTTTTTTAAGTCGTATTGAGGTAATATCAATAGCTCAGTGTATAACCCTCAAACTGGTCTTCAAAATCGTTTCAGATGCCTGTTTCGTTGTTCAAAGAGAAAATTGCAAATGAAACTGGTGTTCCAGTTAATCAGCAACGACTGATATTTAGAGGAAAAGTCTTGAAGGATGAGCATGTTCTTTCTGAATATCGTATCCATCAAATTGCATTTTTTTTTTTTTTTCTGACAGCTTCATGCTTAATGGTCCTGGATTTTTCTCTGTTTTAAAATAATATGTTTCATCACGAAGTGAATGCATTATTCATGTTCAGTGTCTTTTTTTTTTTTTTTTTTTTTTTTTTTTTTTT
>Ga0123340_1002713_pt1 | contig 16175 bp, 10 predicted proteins | sample SirMexnodulemix_FD_89961 | JGI IMG/M metagenome (GOLD analysis project Ga0123340, IMG submission 89961) | Root nodule microbial communities of legume samples collected from Mexico - Siratro Mexico nodule mix | ecosystem: Host-associated > Plants > Roots > Nodule | place: Mexico: Nepantla... | reverse complement strand
TAATGTAAAATTATAATTTTTATATTAAACATACAATTTAACACAAATAAAAAATGAAAAGTTTTCTTAAAAATATTTATAAAAAGATTTAAAATAATTAATTATTTATTTTAAGTAAGATTTTATTTCTGTAAAGTATTTAAACAATATAAATAATCTCTATGTGATTTATAGTTAATAATTGGTTATTTTTTCTATCATCATATTATATAGTTGAGAAGGCAATGATAGACAGATTAAATTGAAACAGGATAATCAAAATTTTAATCTAAGTAAATTTTTATTTTCTTTATAATTAATTATATTTTTTAATTTTTTTAAATGTATGAAAATTGTATACTCTTTGGAATCAATTGAGGAATAGGAACACATAATCTATCTAGGTATAGGGATTGGAAATTATATAATCAATTGATGAGATATTGTATAAGTTTAAATTTTGGAATTTTTCTAGTTTACAAGGGAAACTATCTAGGTATAGGGAGTTAATTAATTACATCTATTTATTTAAGTTTCGGTTCAAATATGTTAAAATGGTGTGAAATATTGTGAAATTAGAGCATAGGTAAAAGTTAAAGTATTAATATTTTTGAGATTATGATTTTCTCATCAAGTTGAAGTATTAATATTTTTGAGATTATGATTTTCTCATGTAACTTAGTTTTTGAGTTTAATTTGAGTGTTGATGAATTATATTTCACTTGAGTTGATATTTATACTATTTTGAAGAAAAAATAGTAAGGTGTTAGATGTATAGTTGTTAGAATTGAAAGTTTTGAGTTGTCAAGTAATCATTGTTTACACTAAGCATAGTCATTCATGTGTCACCACATTTGCTCAAGTGACAATGGTTATCACTCAAGCTAGGACTTGAGGTAAAAGAGAGATATCACATCATTTTTTTCTCATACAGATAGTTTACTACTCAAGCAACAAATGCTTGCTTAAGCAATTAAGAGCTGGAGCTTTTGAGAAGTCTTTTGAAGCTTGATGACTTGTTGAACAAGTCATATAACTTAAGTGATGATGTGATGCTTGAGTGATAAAGGAGTTAGTGTTGATTCTCTCTCCTCTAAAGTTTTGGATGCTCAAGAAATAAATAGACACTCTGTCAGAGAGGCTCCACACTGATTCTCTCTCCTTTAGATAATAATATCTCTCAAGTAAAGTAAATTCACTTAAATGACACGAGTTGTCACTCAAGTTATGAATGCATAGCAGCTTAAGTGACGAGTCTTCCTCAATTTATTAAAGGTAGGTTGTTCAAGTGACATATCTTTGGCTGTTATGGTAAGTTATTTAGGGATTTATATTTTATATATAATGAGATGTATGGATGGATGGATGGATACATATAATAACTGAATTAAATGTATATGAAATGAATATATGTGATGAGATAAAAAGTATAGATGATGTTAGTGTCCGCACTTCAGATAATATCATGGTCATTAAGTACATGAACATATAATAAAAGATATATATCATAACTTGATTACTAATCTATACCATATATATTAAGATATTAGGTGACAAGAAATTAAAGAAATTCTTACATTAGACTTTATACATCGTAACGAATTCTCTTGACAAAGGAAGTTTGAGATTGGATTACCAATAAAAAATTTTATAAGTGAAATGTTAATTTTTGATGAAATATATTTAATATAAGTTTTATAAAAGATGTCTAGTGTTATAAATTACCTTGATCTAAAATGAGATTAATAGGTGATTCTTATTATCATAATTCTTAATTTGTAAATAGTGTAATAATTGTTATTGTTAAGATTGAGAATGTGTGTAATTATGTATGTATTATCATAAATATATCCAACAAAGACTTACACAGTCACAGATACACCCATACCTTGTGCACACGTGCACACACAGACATATATATATATATATAATACATATTTTGTAATGTTACAACTATGAAGATTAAATTTATTTAAGAAAAGGATGTAACTGCTATAAAAAAATTATGACAAAGTATTACAATAATTAATAATATTGTTTTTTTGTAACGCTCCTAGTTATATAATAAAAGTCTATATACATATATATACACATAAAATTTACTTATAAAGTATCTCAAAATATATCTCTCTTCATAGGAATTTTACAATATACACATATATCAAAACTATTCACCAAATACAAAGATATAAAATTGTATCTTATTCATTCTAAAGTCTTACCACTACAACATCATCTGCTCTCGTATAACACACAGTCATCAGATTTAAAATAAAAACACAAAAATATGGTAAGCTAGAAATTTTAAAACATTATCAATATAGTTTAAATTTTCAATTAATACAATCAACATCAAGTAATTTGTCACTTCTCATGCATTCCATTCAAATAAACATTAAAGTATTTATAAATAACTCATAATCAATATGATTCATATCTAAATTTACTAACCAACATTCATAAACACTTGATTATACTTTCGGAAGACTGCATTGAAGAGGTTTGTACCTGTCATACAACTCCTGACTATGAAATCCACACAACCCTATACACATATAAATCAATCATCCTCTATGACAACGTTAATCCATATGACCTTTTCTAACAAACTCTTTTTCAAACCACAATCATTCATATGAACCTTCTTTGTCTCTCACCACCTGAAAACCTTCATTCGTATGATTAAAGTATACCAGTAGAGTTAGGATATATCCTTCTAGACAAATCCCAAAATAATGTACTTCCTAAACAATCTTAACACGATATTCCTTTTCCTAAAAATATTATGTCTTTATCATATTTTCACAAAATTCATAAGTAAAAATAAAAAAAAATATATTGAATATATAAATACACTACATGGTGCCCAACTCAATAAGTGTTCTGATGCCACTCAAACCCGATAACACCTCTAACAAGTCACACTCGGTGCCAAAGGAATTGCACCCGACATGATCCAACCTCGAGAGCAAACCTCTTGAACTGCGGTTAACACCGCTAATATCGTGCCCAACATCATCTCATAAAGTCTAAGTTTTCAAAATTTAAAGTTCACAATTTTAAACTTTCACAACAACTTGATCAATCCTAAAACAAACTTAAATTTAACTACTCATTATCATAATTCTCTTATTTCCAAATTCAAACTTATTATTAACTGAATTCATCATTTTACTATAAACTATCAAAATCTCATTATTTTCTACAAAAAAAAAAAATTCAAACAAAACATACATAGACATACAATCAATCCCTACAAGAAAGCTTTTGAAATATAGTGACCACATCACCTTTACATCCAGGTCTTCTAGCCTATTCTACTATTGAAAAGTTTAGGACTAGCTTCCCTTATTTGATTAAAAGTATGAGCATTCACAAATAGCTCCAACTCCAAAGGAAATAGAGATAGCTTAACCTACACCACAAAGTCCTAATAAATTATCTAAACACATCACTAGGACTCTGAATTAATAGAGACTACTCTTGGAGTCTCAGACACCTCATGCAAGTGCTTCTAACCAAATAAGCAAGAAACTCAAAACTAACCCAAAAGAAAAAGGTGTAGAATTGAACTTACTCTAAACAAACTTCTGATCAAACAGTGTTTCTCTATTCACTGCCACGAGTCCAACTGTGACCTATGATCATCAATCTGATGAAAGAGGTGGTTAGAATTCTAGAGAAAAGAGAAAGGAGAAAAAGAGGAAAGTTTTCTAGAGAGATGGTGATTATATTAAATGAAACATGAATAAATGATTTTTCTATTTATAATTTTTCACTTTAATATTAAAATATTCAAGTGTCATTTTAATTTTACCACCTCTACTTTAGAGTTATTTTCTAGGTTCTTACATTTTTATACTATTATTTTATATGAGGTATTATGTATGATGAGTTTCTTAGTACTAATTATCTTAAAAATTACACACATAGCAATAATGATTTCAAATAGACTAACCATATAAAAACTTACACTAAAAATGGATATATGATAAACTTAAAATATTATTGTAAATAATAAAAGATGTTATATAATGATAAATACTAATACACAAAATTCTTTAAATAAAAAATAAGTTAAATATCACTTTTGGTTTCAATATAAGTAGTTTAACATCAATTCGATCCTTAACTTTTATTTTATTCAATGTGATCTCAATTTCTTTTTTAAAATGACTTAATTTGATCCTTTTAACGTCCTTAAGTGAGTGATGATGATTTAACACATAGGATTGGACATATGAAATTACATTTGAACAATCGTACAATGACAAAATTAGTGGTATGAAATTTGTTCCTTTAATATAACTAACTTGGTCTTGTTCTTCTCATTTTTTCATTAAGTTATTCTTCTCTTTTTCTCAGTTGAGGGGTTTGCTTCATTGTTCATCAATGTATCAGTAACAATCGTCATCATCTTGCAACTGTAATGGATAGGGATATGATCCTGCTTTTAGACAACTCTCACCGGAAGTTTTGTCAACTTGATCATTGCATGAAACACGTTTCAATTCTTTTATCTCACGAAGAAACTACAATATAAATTTGCATCATTTCCTGCCCAATAGTTGTAACATTTGTGGAAAGAGTCTTTTTAAAGATAGAACATGCTTACAAGACCAACCAATTGTGGTATTGTTAGTTTATGGCCTTTATAGTTGGTGTTCATTAAAAGAGAAAACAGTGACAATCATAGTAAAAGATTCAAGAAGTGCAACTCACCTTAGAGACTCAATAGAAAACACCCCATTGCATGAACTAACAACGACAAAATTAAATTACGAGTCCAATCATCTCTATTAACACCACTATAATGTAGAAAATCACCCTCCAAGCCTTACAAACACTTCACATACAAAAACTCCAAATTCTATCTCTTCAATGTTAAAAAAAAAAAATCTACCTCAAAAAAATACTTACAGATATTATATCTTATTTTATAGACATTACCATCAAATTGAATTATTTTAAAATAATTATGCACCATATTAAATAAAATAAAAAATGAAAGACCAAATTAACTTGTTTGCTTAAACTAAAACAAAATTATGATTAAACCTAAAAATATATTTTTTTTCACTAACATTCATATATAATTGTAAATAATGTTATACTGAAAACATATTAACGACTAATATCCATTGTATTTCATTTTACTTTACAACTCTAAAGAAGGACCGTACAAAGTTGTTTTAAACAAATTCGGGACTTTAATTGAATAAAAACACATGTCCTTTTAAAATGGCGTCTAATAGCCTTTCCCGAGGTTTATTTTTCTTTAATCGCTTTTACTTTAAAGAATCACTTTCTATAATCGGACTGGTAAGAGCATTATGGAGATTTTTTTTTCTTAATTGTGTCTGTTTATAACTGACACGTCCTTGAAATTTATGTCCTTATGAAATTTAAAATAAGTTGACTGTTTGAAATATTCACTAGAAACTAATAAAAATATTCTGAAAAAGTAAATCATTTTTATAAACATGAAGTTTTAAAGTTTATGTTTATTTTTTTAACAATTTTTCCTTTTCAATTTAATATACACTTTTTTTCTTATAAAAATTAATCTTTTTTTATGTGCAAACAAATTAACTATCTTAAATTATTATTTAAAAAAAACAATTAAGTATAAAACATGGTAAGATGATAACTTCAATAATAAATTATGTAAGACATAAGTATTCCATCTAACAGATGATACAACACTCTGTAGTCTAGTTTTGTTCTTCGTCTGTCATAGAACAAATGTAATCAGACAATAAGGAAATAAAAATAAGCTAATCTCGTACTTCAGAAAACATATATGCTTATTCTATGTTGCATGGAATGTCTATATGCCAAAGAGATTTGTTAAAAATACAAGCTCAATTAAACATCCAAAATCTCTTAGAGTTTGAGCTAAACTTGTTTTTTTTTATGAAATTTCCCAACATTGAGCATTGATGACTCTAAAAAAGGTTATCTGTCTCGTATGACTATGCACAATTAGGAAAAATCAAGCCAAGAGACATTATCCAAGGAAAGATAACCTTATTTAGTTATTGGAAAGTTTACGTAAAAGGAGAAAATAACATTTAATGCTATATGGAGTTCATTTAATGTGTCCTACTAAGCAAACTCGTCAAATGCAAAAAAGAGACATCCAAAAGAGCTGAAGTTGCTTAACGACTAGAAATGGTCTCTCAATGGATACTTTCTTCAAGAGCCTATATAAAGCAACTCAAGGAAAAGAAGAAATAAATACAGTGCAAATACTCACTAAAGTTTCTAAGACAATAAACAATTTCAAGAAGAACATTGTTCAATTCACTTCAGCAAGCTAGAAGAGAAAATATCGATCATATATCTGTCAACAAACAATCAATCTGTTTAGCAAGCAAAAGCCTGTGATTACATTGACCAATATGAACAATGGAAGAGGGTAACCAAAAAACCCTAAGTTGCCTCCAAATGTGACTTTTTATGATCATTGACCTAAGATAGCAACCCTAATGCGAAAGGTTTCTTAAGTAGAATCTTTTTTTTTTGACATGTGTTCAGCCCAACAAAGTGATGTTGAATGCAATTGGATTCTATTGCGATTTCAAGTATTTTTTGCCTAACTTTCAACATCCTGAGCCTAAGTGGCACCCAACCCAATTTGGCGAAATTGGGCCCGACCTAACTTTCAACATCAGCATTCCACCTTTGACTTTATTTGTTCCTTAGGAATTCCAATATTGTTTTTCTTAACTCAAATGCTTCATGTTCATTTATTTGACAAAATTAATGAAATTTAGAGTAAAACTCATGTAACCAATTATTTATAACAAGAATAAATTATTTATAAAAAGAGACAAAAGCATATAATTTAGTAGGTTCCAAGCATAAAAGAGTTGATTTCATTATGAAGGTAAGTACAAAATTATCATATAATTTAACTAAACCAATAATTAAATACATATATCGAGTGAACTCTTCTTGCTTTAGAAACATAAATTCCCAACACTTAGGAAGACTTCTTTGGTTAAGCAATTTCACATTGCTTAAATCAGACATCTCTACAGCAAAATTTATTATGTCTCTTCCTCTACTTCCAAGCTTGAGAACCTATCGCTTTAGCCTTCTTAAAATTGGGGATGACAACGGGGTGGGTGGAAGTTTCACTTTCCATTCTCATCCCCAAACTGAAAATTCATCCTCATACCCATCTCTATACCTAATAGGTATGAAATTTTTGTCTCATCCCCATTTTCATTGGGTAACAAGTATACTTATACTTCCCTCAATTATAAATTAAATATTTTTTATATAAAAAAAATCACAACAAAGGAAACATAATATTATCAAGGATTCAATAGTGAAAGGATACATTTTATTTTTTATGATGTCAAATATTACAAAAGAAATTATAATTGCATAAATATCAAATCAAAGTAACAATGTCAAATAATTATAGAAAAGAGAAAAAAAATATCAAATGTGTGTCTTATAAATAAGTTACAAAACTAAGGACTAAAGAAAAGTTAATATAAATTTTTTAGGTTACCTAATAAACTAAATGTATTTTAGTAATACGGGGACGAGTATGAGGACTAGGACTATATGAGAATGTCTATGGGAATGAGGACGGGGTAAATATGTACATACTCATTTCTATCTCTATATTCAATTTAACAATAAAGTATCACCCATACCTGTACCTACTCCGTACGGGGATTCCCTGTCAAAATCGGGATGAGTTTAGACAATACCTATAGAGACTAGTTCATTTGTCATTCCTACTTGAGCGATGTACTTGGGTCTCTTCGAAGAAGTTTCAGAACATAAACCATATTATTTACTTAAGTACTATAAGAAGTTGAATGCTCTCACATGTTTTAGAACCCATGCATGGTTCTCGCTTGAGCAACCACTTAATCGTTTGAAAATATCTCTTCTACAAGAGAGAGAGAGAGAGAGAGAGTTTCCTCAACCTATCTCAGTTAAGCTACATGCTTTCGCTTGAGTTATCCTCCTTGTTGCTTGAGTGTCTACATTGTCACTTGAGTGATAGTGTGAAATGAAGATAATCATTGCACACTACTTGTATGTTGCTTAAGTGACATTACACGTGAGAGTACCATTTTTTAGTTTATAGAGAAATCAACTACAAGTTTAATCTCTATAACTTGCTCTAATTCATCTGACATAGCAAATATATTGATAATCATTGATAGCATTTTTTCTTGCTATGATGGTAAGTGCTCTAGTCACTCATGTAGCAAGTAATAAATATATCATTCTCTACCAAGAAAATTATGCACATTACAAGAAAAATTGATATTACCGACAAAAAAATTTTGATGGATACAAATCCATCGATAAAAATTTTATTATCAATAAAGTTTAGTGACAAAAAATTAGGAGTTAATTTAGTGACGAATTTTATCCATGGATAATTACTTACAGATTTATAAACAAAAAAATTAACAATCAAATTATTCGTTAATAAATTAATACATTTACTTACAAGTTAAAATAATAACAATATTAATAATCATTATTATTATTATTTTCATAATAAAAAAATAATAATAATAATTTTAATATGATGGGAAAACTTTTTTGGTCTAATAGATTGTCAAGAGATCTTGAATTCCAGTCTTTTGCAAAGACTTGGAATATATAATAAGTTAGTATATAAATATAAAGGGTTGTGACTTAATTATTAACTTTAATTTTTAAATTATTTATAAATTTTTAATCACCAATTCAATGAACAATTATTGAGAAAAAATTAATGCATATGATATAAAGATTTTAAATATTTCTTCCATTTTTATTGCATATTTAGGGTTGTATAACGATTGCATTATTTTCCTTTCTTCAGTATTTCCACAATATCTTGTTATTTTTCTGTTTGTATTTTCATTAGTTAAAAAGTTTATTATATAGAAAATCCTTACATGCAAATTATCTTTTTATGTCTTTCAAATCATTAAAAGATGTTGATATAGAATTGTCCAAGTGCATGTGTTTGAGTTAACACTTATACTATTATTATACTAAGAGTGTGTTTGGTAAGATCAATGAACTAATTGCTAGCTTATAAGCTAGTTTGACCAACACAAAATATTGGGTAAATATGTCAAATAACTTAGAAACTTCTAACTTATAATCTACAAGTTACTTAATTTCAATTACTACTCCTTATACTTTAATACATGTCATTATTATTTGTAGTTTATTTCTATATTACTACTTATTTTAATTTTATAGAGAAAATTAATACTATATCAAAATTATGCATTGTAACAAAATCTTCATTGTAACCGTAGTTTAAATTGAGAAGTAAAACAATTTATTATGAAAATAAATACAAATTTAATTTAATTAATACTCATTACGCCGACTCATTTAAATAAAATGATTTTTTTTCAAATAAAAAAGTCTATACAAGTTTAAAAAGTAAACAAAAGCACTATAAAGTTTAAAAAATTATTTGTTTAAAAAAATATAAAATAATAATTACATAATAATATAGTTAGTTTTCCAAACATTTACACTCAAAGTAAGCTAACAAGTTATGTTATCAATTAGAAGCAGTTTATCACCTATCAACTAGCTTATCAATTAATTTGGTCAAAAAATTCCTAATATCTTAAATTTATAAAAACAATATAATTTGGATTTTATTTTACTGTATAAAAATAAAATCTTTATTACATTATTAATATTAAATACTTATTTTTTATTAGTGATTATAGTATTTATATTAAAATTATTTAGAATACACATTGTGGTGGTTTTGAAATCTTTAATATATTATTATTATTATTATTATTATTATTATTATTATTATAAACACATTAAGTATTATTGTGAAATCTTACATCTCAACTAAGTTGACGTCCTAGATTTGATTAATCATGTGTCATCGATGAAACATGAAATAAAAATGAAAAAAAAAAAATCACAAACAAATATAGTAAACTAGATTAAATTCATGCAAAGAAATATAATAAAAATCTTAAAGACAATATAAGATAAATGAAGTAAAAAGAATTTAAACCTATTATAAAAAAAATCCAAATGCTAGAAAACATACTACTATACCAAGAAAACTCAAACCTATAACCAATCTTAAGAAAAGTAATTTATTGGCACAATGGTTATCTTCCCTATAGATATGGAAAATTTTAAATTCTATCTCTTCACAAAAAATCAAATATTTATTCTTTTTGTATACGACAAATTAAAGAACAAGTTACACCAAATAAAAAATGTGACAAACCAACGTAGAATTACTCTGTAGCTAAAAATACATATAACCAATCATAAACTTAGGAAAATAATTATTACTATTATTATTATTATATATATAATTTTAGTAATAATTCTAAATATTTTAGTAACAACTAAAAAATATCACTAATTGAAAACAATATTTAATAACGATTTAAATTTGTGAGTTTGGTACGGAAAAAGGTCAGATATTAGGAAATTTTAAATTGGAAATGCTGGTTTCCGAGGTTTTATTTGTGTTTTAAGAAAAAATATTTTAAGAAAATCATGTTTCCTGAAATTGATTTTACCCAACCTTTCAAAAAAATTGTTCTCATATATGAGAATCTAACTTTCTAAAATGTTTTTTTTTTTTTCCATTAAGATATGATGTAACTTTTATTAAATTATTTTGATGTAATAAATAATCAAATATTATGTTTCTCTTGAAATATCATAGAAAAATCATATGAATATTTTCAATATTTTTTTATCAACTAAACGTATCATTGTTATTTTTAAAAATCAGGATTTGTGATTTTTATATATGAAAAATAATATCGACATCGATTTTAATTAGACGTTAGAATCAAATTGCATCTATTTAACAATTTCATATTCAAATTGAACATTTTAAATGTAGAAGGAGTAAATTGAAATTTGTAAATAATTAGAGGGAACATTTATTGTACCCTTGGAAAATAAAAAGAGGTGAAAGAAAAAGAATTAAATGCATGGATACGAGTAGCATTGTAGCAAGGGAATGTTATGTAGGAATGAGTTACTCACTTAATAAACATCTATTTTGTATTTCATATTAATTTTAAGTTTTAATATATACTGATAAAAAAACATGTTTATATAGAAAAAATATAAATTTCTAATTAAATAAGTTTGTTTGATAAAGATATTTTAACAATAACTTTGTAAACATTTTTCTTATATAATAAATTTGACATATTTCACTCTTAAATTTCTTTAAGACTTATGATGGATTCTTTAAAGAGATATACTCTAAACATACATCTCTTATGTATAAATAAATCTATTTAAGACACTAACATATTAATTTTAAATCAAAATATTAAAAAAATATGTTTATAATATTTCTACTTAGATATTTTTCATTTTATCATTTCGGTCAAGATACTTCAAACTTAAACTTAAATTTTTAACAATAAATTTATAACATTTCGTGTATGAAAGACTTGAAGACAATAATAATAACAACTGTAATATTGTTTGTTTTATATATGGGAGTAGTTTAGTGACAAGGGTAGTATTGAATGGAAAAATTAGAGGATTTTGATTAGAAACAAAATGTGCACATGTGAAGAAGCTCATGTAACGCTTTCATATACCCAAAAGAAAAGGCGATGCTTTTAACACAACTATCATGATCACAACTTTTAGACGTCCTTAGAAAGTATTTCTATATAATTAGAAGAAAAATTATGAAGATAATAAGTAGAATTATTGTATAGTTTGTCCGATGCACAATTTTCACGTGGTATTAAATTGATGAACAGAAAAGGGGTGAGGGGGAATAAGAAAGGCATTGGGCAAGTGGGAAATTAAAAAACACCCATTTACTAAAAATAGAAAAAGGAAATGGCTTTATCAAAAGAAGGAGAAATACTTGGCTTATATATTTATACCAAGCATGAAAATTGAAAAGGACTAAGCTGAATACTCACCACTCAGCATCTGGCTAGCTAACCCTTCTCTTGTACTACTCCTATGCTCACCCTATTCACACGTTTTTAATCTATTTTGATTTCCAAGTCTTCTTTAATTTTATGTGTCACTCTTTGATATTGATCCAATTGGGTGTGCAGTTCTGGATGCTACCAGATACTTTATATTTTTCTTCCCATTTGTTTTTCACTTTCGTGTTTGTGTGTTAGTTTGCAGCATTGAGGGTCGCCCAATTTGGTCCCTATAGTTATTGCCAAAGTACCATTTTATCAAAGTGACATTGATTCATGCATAGGTCACGCCAAACACTTTGCCGCATTCATATCAAATTCGGTTAGACATGTACAAAAGTCAGAAAGTTACCTTCTTCCCCTCCTTCATATAACACTCCACAACTCCTACTCGTGCACTCAACAAATTTCAGCACATGCTCCTCATCATCGATTATTGCAACATCCTTCCATCATTTGTCAAATCCAATGGCTACCCATCACCCAAAGGGATCTAATGGCACCCATTTTCAGCACGTTTAATTACTATTGCTTGTGTTCTCTCCAAAACTACATGTGCAAATTGCACAGCTTAAGTGCGTGGCAGATTGCACTCCGGGAATTATCACCATGTAACACCCCATGTGCCGAATTACCTCAAATGGCAATACCTTCACTCACCACTGAGTTTGTTTCTTGTAACTGTGTTATGTCATTTTACACTGCAAAATTTCCCAGCCTTGAGCTTGGAAAGGTTGTGTGTGTTGTGCTGTGCTAGATGCCTTTAGCATTTATTCTGATAAAAGATTCTAACAAATCCCATATATAGTTGAAAGGCGTGACAGTCAAAAGTACCTCGAACAATTCATAGCTGGGTACCGTCTATGTTGAGCTCTTAGTGGAAGTTTCTCAGAAATGATGAAGCAAATGTATGGATCAACGTACAAATATGTATATATGCACTATGGAAACCACAAGTTATGGTAGCCTCTTTTCTGCCGGTTTTTCAGATTCGCTAGCCCTTCAATAAATCCTCAAGTTAATTTCTCAGATCGCAACTTTAGTTACCTCCATACCTAACCTTTCTTTTCCCAAAAGGATTGGATTGGAGATTCCATGTGATCAATGTTATATCATACAATACCTAATTCAAATAACAGCCTATTAAACTTTATCTTAATCATATGTTACATCCATTATCTATTATTATTATTAGATAATAATCAATAATATTTACAGGATGTTCATGTTTAAGATATGTAATTCTTAATGTGGGAAAAGGTAAACGAATATTCAACATTAACAACTTTTTCTTTTATGTTTGAGTTAAATCCAATTTCATTTTCCATGTTAGTTTCATGCAGGCAATGATAAAAACAACTATAGTGATATAAGTATTATAATTATAAAAGAACAATAACAAATTATAGTGATATAAGTATGATAATTATAAAAGAAAACAAATTATTCATAACTAGTCCATCTATCTATAGAACCAAATATATGTGTCTTTTTTAGTCATTCATTCATGTCTTTAAGTATTGATGGATCAACAGAATTGTGTTACTAAACTTGTGAATGGATTAGAACTCGACTAATACATATATCTTTGATTTCTCTTTTTCTCATATTCCATTTGTCGATGTACTAAACAAATAAATTTATTGGTTAAATGTAGTTATTAAAATATTAGAAAACACAATTAAATAAAAAATGACTTATATTAGCCTTAATTATATTACTCGTTAATATGAAAGTTTCGTTGATGGTCTCTAATGCATCTGGTATATATATATACTTTGAAACAAAAAAATTATCCACTCAATTTTGTTGTCACAATTTACATAGAAAGATTTGCAACTCAACTGTAGTAATATGGTCAACAATTGAATTATATGATCATCATTATTTTTGTCTTGTCATCATAATCATTATACAAATCAACTATAAATTCAATTAAGAAAAAAAGAAAGAAAGAAAGAAGATATAGAATACCTACCTTAGTAACATACGATTGAACACTTACAAAGAGAGACACATCAATGTGAATGAATAAAAATGTCTAGAATGCAAAATGATGCAAAAAGAAAAAAGATAATAAATAACTCAAAGAATGACCACAAAAATAAAAACTATCAAGAACTATCAATATCAATGTAAAAAGGAGAATCACAAGAAACTTTCGTTCACATTACAAATGCAAGGAGAAAGACGAACAAAAGTCTGTAATAAAACTTTCTGGGTCGATTTCCTTAAACTCGACTTAGAAAAATTCATTTTATGAAAAAAAAATATATTACTGTATATTTTTTCACATTAATTGCACTTGTATTATAAGAAATTAGACCGAATATAAAAGTCTTAATTATTTATAACTTCTAAGTTTTTTCAAGAGTAGGTTGTAATATTTTATATTATGATACACCATTTTTACCTTTTCAATGCTTATTTAATCACTAAATTTACAAAATATAACTCCGTTCATTTTCTTACCTTATTTCTAGTTGACATATAAAGTGTATATACCATTAAAATAAATGACTTTGTATAGAATTAGGAACTGATAAAAACTGAAGAAAATTAGGTATAAATGTCTTGGTTGTTTTGATGACTTGATCTCATTGCTAGGAAATAAGGCATGACACATAGACACACATAAAAGTTTAATGGGTGATGATCCCAACTAATATAGCAACCTACTAAGGGCTGTGTCCTAAGCTTAACCTGCTTTCCACAATCTAGGAAAAAAATGTGATGATCACTACGAGACAATTTATTTTCTGTTTTGCAGTAAACCGTGGAGATTGAGATTCTGTGATTGATGCATAGAGAAGTGACACATATAATAAGAGTGAAAGTGTTGTGCACTTTCTAAGTACTGTTAGGCAGAACTGATATGTATAATTATGAATGACATTTAGGTACTTGAAGGGAAGCTGGTGAACTGCCATCTGCCACTTCTCGTCTTCAATGATAATGAACAAAGTTTTCTCAGCTTTGGGTTAGCTGGCAACTGTCCTACAAACTAAACTTGTCGACCACACCCACCCAATAGTCAAAAAGGGTGTCTTCTTGTCTTAATTACAAGCCCCTCGTCGGTGATATATACCTTAAACTATAGAATTTGGAATAAGAAAATAAATAAATAATAACCCTACTTCCTCTCATATAACTCATTCATTCCTATATTGACAATTGTGTGCGTGTTGACAAGTTGTGAACCTTTGAATTGAATTGAGGTTTGCTCCTAAATATGTAGTTTGGGTGGATATGTGTAATATTAGTGCTTTTGATTTTGCCACTTGGTTTGTATGGTTACTTGTTAGAAAAATGTTATAAAGGGGTATCATTTTTGGCTCAAAGATGTGATATTTCAAACGGTGAGTGACACTTTGCTGTAATGTTTGGAATTATTTCAGTTGTGAAATGGTCGAATACTGTGCAGAATCTCCTTAGCAGGTATATGGTAAATAAAACAAATAATGAAGTAACATTATTAACGTATAGTGAAATAAACCAATAATAAAACAATCTGATAAACGAATTATATAATAAGAGATTTAATTGAGTAGGAAGAATGACATTTACACTGTTGTATGAATTCAAGTGATGATAATTGCGTATACATTATTAGAGGAGTACGGGTCCAAATTTGATGTGATAAGTTCATTTGAGTAATTAAGTAATAATTTCCCTTTCTTGATAAAATAAAACTATGTAATTATAACTATCTATATTAAAGTTACATTGCATATATTTATTTTGGAGTTTAAACTAATTTGATATCTTGTAAACATGCAATTTTAAACACAATCATCTAAAAACGGGTGAAATATTATTTAACGAATGAAGAACTAAATCCTTACGAAATGGACTTCTATGGTTAGAACTGGCTTTGGATATTATTTTTAGTTTTTCTTATAACTACTTTAACCTACATTCAATACAAGATCAATATCATTTAAAGATAAAATTAATTATGATTTATCTTAGTTGATATTATATCAAAAACACAATTATAAATAGATAATTCCACATCATTTTGAGTAACCGTAAAAGAATACATAAATTATTAAAAGACGTCAATAAAATTTTAAAATAAATTAGACGTGTTATAAAGACTAAATACTATAAAAAAAAAAAAAAATAAAACATTTTTATAAAAAACCTAAAATTTTTTAAAAATTTTAAAAAATTTTTCCAAATTTTTTTTTAATTTTTTTTAATTTTTTTTTTTTTATTTTCTTTCTTTTTTCAAATTTT
>Ga0123340_1002707_pt1 | contig 16189 bp, 10 predicted proteins | sample SirMexnodulemix_FD_89961 | JGI IMG/M metagenome (GOLD analysis project Ga0123340, IMG submission 89961) | Root nodule microbial communities of legume samples collected from Mexico - Siratro Mexico nodule mix | ecosystem: Host-associated > Plants > Roots > Nodule | place: Mexico: Nepantla... | reverse complement strand
TGTAACTGCAAGCAATTAACTGTTTAGAACTTTGAACAAATTCATAAGAATTCACACCAAAAGTCCACAGTGGCCTTGTAAACTCAGCTTCCAAAGAATAAACTGACACGACCTTATTCTCAGGCTCAATCTGCAGTCAATTATTATAGAAGTCAGAAAAGGAAAAGTACAAATGCAAGTAATTAAACCATTTTTAGTGGCTACAACATGTCCAACCAGAAAAGCCAGTCAAGAATGCTTGCAACTGAATTAGTTGTCACAACCATCCCTTGCACAGGGAAATCCAAGCCAAACAGAAAGGGAACAAGTGATCATATGAAGAGTAAAATATCAACAGAAAGCATTTGTATAACTAATTTAACCTGAACCTCACTGAGTGGATCAAGCCCCAAAAGAAGTTTACTAGAAATCATGCTAAAAGATTATGTGTTTACATAAAAAGCCTTCATTTTTTTTTAATTATTGTCTTGAAATTAGCCATTTAAAGAAGATGATTATGTCATTGTTATTGAAGATTCCACATCGATGAAAAATATGACTAAATTAATATATATATAAATAAATAAAAGTAGGGTACAAAGTTCTTATTACAAATTAGTTTTGTGAAGAGAAATTAGGTTTAAACTCCTCTTTTTTAAGATGGTATCATCATCTTAATTTGGAAAATTAAAAGTGGACTCCAATGCAAGTACACTCATACACATCTAAATAAAAGACAGTCATGGAAAATTATATTTTTTCAAAACCAGCAAAGTTATATTTTATCAGCAGGAAATACATCTAGATAACTATGAATCCTTCTTCTAAACATCATGATTTCAAAATTATTCAGTGTATTAAAGAGTATTTATTAATGCAAAAATTAGAAAATCAGAAGTTCTTGAAAACTGCATACATACTTAATGGCTTGGAGAAATAATAGGCGAATGAAAATTACCCATTTGTGGATATTCCAAAAACCATTTTCCCTATCTGTGATGAAAAACAACTCCCCTGCATAGTCACATAAAATATAATAACCAGAATGCACAGAAAGATCAAAATAAATGTTCGTATTGGAGTTAGCAGTAAGTTTAAAATCACTTTCATCAATCTGAATAGAAACCAACGTGAGTAAAAACCATGAAAGTAAAAACATAAAGGTTGGATATTATGGAACATTAAGAGGTCACAAATTAACATACATCAAGCATCCTGAGCTTATTTCTGGAGTTAATCACAATTTGATGATCTTAAGAAAACATTAGTCAACAAAATTTATCATGACTTGACAATCTAAAGGAAACATTTCCCAAACAAAGTCAAATGATTGATGTTACTATTAATATGTCAACTTTTGGTTGAATAAGACTTCTAAGAATGGTTTGGGATAGGGAGTTACGAGAAGACTAGTTTAAGTACCTTCAAAGGACCACTTGGGCTCAGTTGGAGACTCTACAAGTGAATGATCATTCCCGGAAACACAAACACGTTTGTAGATCTCACTGCAGGAAACCATGAGATGATTAAGCTTTAAGTTGAATTGAAACATTAACTATGCATATACTAAAAACATGTAATCCAATTATCATGTAAAACTTGAAAATGAGATCCAGGATACAAAGCTGGAAATAAAATGGATAGTTAAGAGGAAAAACTTTTAGAGGGAATAAAATCTATGCATGATCCTGTATTTAAATAGTGCATGGAGATAAGAGGATGGATAAGTCGAGTTAATAGTTGAGATTTGAAATGTGCATAGAAACCGAGTAATCCTTGCTTCCTTTTCTTAAGTATGAAATGGGGAACACCAAATGGTGTTACATAATCAACAAAATATTAGACCTGAGTTGGATTACCCAGAAAAGAACTGAATATATCACCAAAAGCACCAGCAGTGGATATTCATATTTAAGCACAGTATATCATAGATAGACTTGTAAGAGATTTGAAAAACCAAAATACACATTGGGAGATCTACATGGCTACATGTTAAGCAAGCTATCTTAATTCTTATAACATACTAGTACCATAATAACAGAGTTCTGCTCACCCATTTTCAGAAATATAGCCAACCCAAAGTTCTGTTTTATCCCATGGCATGTTGGGGTGATTCCACTGAATCCATGCTATTCTTTCACTCTTAGAATCTAGACGTGGAAAAGCATAGAAGTCACTCCCACCAACTAGCACAACTGGTTCTGAATGTCACACAACCGAGTCAGACATCATATCAAATAATTGATGCATAATGAAAACAACCCTCAACCAACTGAAAATAACACAAACTTTTGAAAACCTAAAGCAACAATGAAATACTCATCAGCGATATTCATTCAACCTCTCCACAAGTTAAACACACTAGTAAGATGGAAACTTGTACCCTGAACATCATTGCTGCCAAGTGCTATGGATACAATAGTTGTAGGTGGATTTAGACTGCTTTCACGGCGATCTAGCAACATGATTAAGCATTTTTGATCATATATATAAATGATTTAACAAATACTGTGGGAACATGCTAACATGAGCCTTGAAGATAAACTTATAGAGAATTTCTTACCTTCCCTAACACTAAGAAAACGGTTAAATCGTATGTCCAATATTCCATCAGCATAGCTGACGACAGGTCCACCATAATACGGAGTGAGTGGTAAAGGAGGCTCATCTACAAGGCAATGAACCATAAAATTCAAGCAATGAAATGCAAAAAATGCTTCACATACGCCTTTTCAGATTAACATAATACAAAACCAATATGCCTAGATTAATCAAATGATATGTAACCTAAGTTACTTATCAGGAAGATAAATGCTACTACCATACTATTTTGAACACACGTTTTCTTCTTCTAAATTGAGCAACTCACTTTAGAGAAAAATTAAGTAATCTGGATTTTGACAAAAAAAATCAATTGTTGATATTACGTGTATATTCATACCAGATAATGAGGGAATATTAACCTTTCATTTTCTTATCACTTAATTCAGATTATTCACTTTACCTTTACTTCATAGAATTCAAATCTAACTTTTATTAGTGGGTGAAATGCTTGGGGATCCCTATAAATGATGAATCATACTACCACCCTTGAGTGTCTTCTACAAGAAAAATTGTTCTGAAAAGAGTACATTAGAAATTATGTTTGTAGAACTTTTCTATGTATCTTTGACTGAGTTACTGATTAAAGAATTAAAATAAGAAAGTGTCATTGAAATTCATACTAGAGTGTATTATAAAATTACAGAAAACACTTTTTACATATCTCAGTATAAAATTTTCCACTTTTAAAACATTTGTCTTGCTTTATAGAGAAAACAAAACAAGATGCAACTACACATCAGATCAAAGGGACACCAACAAACATTAACAAAATTAGAAATATGGCATTGAACAATGAAAATTTATGCTTAATACTGACCCAGAGAACTGAGGGACTGCTTGTACAACCTCTGATCTTTGTAATTTGCAAAGAAGACAACATCCCCTGAAACAGTGAAAGCACCACCTCCATACTCCTGAGCCAACGTTCTCACTCCAAACTCCTTGGGAGTAATATCCACAGCTTCACCTCCTGTGTTTTCTGGCTCAAGAACAAGAACTCCACGCCTAAACCAAAAAAGAGTCAACATGCAAACTCCATATGAAAGAGTGAATATTTAAGATTTACTATATAAAAATATAACAATTATTTGATATTTTATTAGAGCGATTGGAAATATTTAGCTTTTTTCCTTTAAACAATTATTAGTCTTTCATATTTATTTAAGAAAATATTCAGATTAAACTATTTTGCACCCCATTATAATGTGTTTGGATGAGAAAAAATAGTCGAAGGAAACAAAATATGAATACCAGTGAGTTTCTTTTTATTTGATTAAAAAGAAGAAGAAAAAAAAGTTAATTCTAAAAGCAAAAAATTGATTTTTTTTTTCTCTTTTCATGTTTCCTTTTCTATAAACTGAACAAAGCATTACAATTCCAGCTACAGTGACCAGATCCTTTCAGCATGATTGGATAAAATAGAATACAAAATTAAGGTCCAGTTAAAGATAGTTTTTAGATATAAGTTTCAAAACTTTTAAAAATAGTTTAGGATATTTTAGTTTTAGTTTTATATTTCTTTTCAATTTTTAGTATCAAAATAAATTAATTTAAAAATATCTATCATATAAAAATGAGGTTAAAGAAGTATATATTTATGTGATGACACCGATAATATCCATCCACTCTTTTAAACTCGTCTTCTATTGTTCACTGAATTTACTCAAAATTACAAATGATAAGTTTTTTACATTTTCTATTAGTATCATTTTTTCGTATAATCATATTTAATAAAAATATATAAACACGAAAAACGTTTTTCTCGAAAGAAAACAAAACTATGATTTAAGCTTCATGCGGGCGTTTGACCTTTTTCGTACTTCTAACTTCTCCAAAAAGTGCTTTTCACTCTCTTTTTCTCTTTCATATAAAAAAAAAAAGATAAAGATAAATAACAGAGAATTGAAGGACCTTACTTACCCTGATTCCAGTGGACGGAATTCCAGCCAGATGAGACGGCCACGGCCATCCACGGCGGTGCCAGCGAGGTCCTTGGTGGCGCCGGAGATAACGTCGGCGGTGATGGGGGACTTCCATGAGCCGTAGGGAGCAGTGGTGAGGGTGGGTGTGGAGAACTCCATTTGCATTGTGTTGTTTGAGTGAAGTGAGTTTGACTTTGAACGAACGCAGAATATAAACGTTCTTATATTAATGGTTGGAATATGTGATTACCAAACAATTAGTGTACTAACCTTAAAATTATAAATAATTGTTCTTGGATTCTCACCTTTCAAAAATAACCCATATTCATATTTTTACGATTAAAATTAGTATAAAAAATGGTTAAGAAGAAATTGGTGGTGAGAACCTTTTTTTATCTTTTTATGTATTTATTTTATTCCATGTATTTTTAGTACTGATAAAATATTCTTCAACTTTTTTAAAATTGTAATTAGCAGTCGAGTATTATTAACAAATAAATATTAACAATTTTAATTTATATAATCATCTATAAAACTTATATTTATTTCTGTAATATTTTTTTTCAGCTTGATTCCTCTGGTTTGAAAAGCATGAATAATTTTATCAAAGTTGATTTCTGACGAAATTAGCATGTGTTTACGTATTACTATAAAAATGTCGTCATCATAATTTTAAACGAATTATATTAATTCGTTTATTAAAATAATAAACCAAATTAAAAACATTCAAATATCGTAGAGTGAAATTAAAAATTTATCGTAATGATAAAATGATTTTATTAAACCTAAAACATAATAATGCAAATTTATCTCATTTTTATATATTTTGAAAATTAAAAACCTTGATTAAATTTTAAGAGAATGATATCATTGTATTTTTAAAATTGAAAATCTTGATTAAACATTTTATTTTATTAATAGAATGATGAAATTAATTAAAAATAAATAACCAATAGGGTAAAAAGAAATTAAAAAAAACTTAATAACGATGTTGAACATATGTGATTTTCAATCATGTTTTTCAATTATTAGAAGTGAAAAATAGCTGAGAATATTGGGACCATGAATACTCCAACATTTGTAACTTACTTTGCAATTCTGTAACAAGTGTAACGCATGTCCTTAATACTTGTTTGGCTAATGTTTTACATTATCATATTATCTATTCTTTTGCTCAGACACAGAAACCTCGAATTATAATATTTTTCAGATGGAATAGAATCATTTATATAAATTATTACTTGCTGTTCTTGTATGAATATGAAAGATGCTATCTTCTTTCTTCTAGAAAATTTTATGTATCACTCTTCTACAGGTTTCAATACTAGCCAAAAGTTCTCTAACACTAAAATGAGTATTCAGTATTTGGAATATTAAATACTGACTTAAAAACGTATCACTATTTTAATTTGTTTTAGAATGTTGTAGTGAAAGATACTTTTTGTTTCATTCTAAATTTGTTTATTTTTTGTTTGTTTAGGAAAATAAATAAATTTAGAGCTAATATATAAAAAAATAATTCTTTAGACTCTAGATACTCATTGAATCATTATCACACAAAAAAAAAAAAAAACACTTTGTTTTGATTTCATGGACGTTGAAGTTATGTGAGTTGTTTAATGCTTTGGAGAGATATTCTCGGATTTTCCTTAAAAAAACACTTATATATATATATGTATATTAGTAATTTATTATGAAATTTTCTCACTACTAACTTTGTTTTAATAAAACATGATGTTAATAAATATTATTTAGAGTAGGTTAATGTTTTATTTCCTTAAATTAAACGTATTTATATTATTTTTTATAATGAAGCATTGGTGTTAATCTATATTTGTAAATATATTTTACTTATTACACTTTTCCTTTTTAATACAACGATATTAGACATATAAAAAGGAAATTAAATTAAAATGCTTTTTAAAATTTTTATATTTTTATTTCTCGACCCTAAACTCTAAAATAATATCTATTTTTATATGAATTTTCTAGTATACATATCATAAAATAAAAAGGTTTTCCAAATTTTTATACTAACCGGTAGTTCCATGCTATTGAGATCTGGTACTTGTGGTGCTCTCGTATAACAGCCATCACAAATTAAAAAAAAAAAAAAAACTAAACAAGAAAATAAGGTAAACTAGTATTTTTAAAACTTTCAATTATCTCACGTCTCATAATTTTCATTATAATATAATAATAAACAATGAAGTATTTATTCTCAATTTTCATATAACATTCATTAATTATATCAAAATTGACATACACAATTCATAAATCACCTCTAAACTGCAAATCTAAATTATTGTTAATAATGGAGAAAGTTATCAAAATACAATGTGCTATAGTTGGCCTCTTCTGAGTAAAGAAAGGTTGAAAGATAGAAAATGCAAGCCCAAAAGAAAATACAACTGGACCATGGAGAAAGAGATGATAGAGACTAATGGCATTTTTATTTTTTAATTTATAAAACTCAACTTTCAATTATCTTTTTTTCATCTTTAAATAAAAAATAAAATCAAGTTCATAACATAACTGAATACCAAACGTGCTATTTGAGTAATTATTTAATACAATATGCTATTTGAATAAATATTTGTCACAGCATATTGTTAATGGAAATAAATGATTCAAATGTGCTATTTTGATAAAAATTTCATTGTTTTTCACTCACTATAATATCTTGGGAGTTGAGGCATCATCTTGTTTTGAAATAACATGATTATTTTTGTAAACAGGAGAGTTGGCATTAAGCATGATAGAATTTGAAAGACCATTTCCACAACTGATTTTTCTGGTAACCAGGTTCATCAGTGTCACAAGGTAATGATTCAACTTCCATCCCTTAATATTGTATTACATAGTTACCACATGAACTCCAACTGATACAATTACAGATTTGTGTGGTACCAGTGGATAACTTAAAACCAATACACAGTAGTATAGTATTAAGCTTGTAATTTAATAACCAGTTTATTGTCTATCATAACTCATTTTATCTATGCAGAACAGTTATTATCAAAAACAAACTTGTCAGTAACTTTCAGTAAAGGTTCAGAATGCAAATTAGAAATTGCAAAACAAGATCATAGACTAAATTGAACCCCAATGAAAACTTGATCTAGAAGAAACTCTGCAAATTGACAACTTTTGGCAAAGAGCACTAAAAACAGACCAAGGCTACCACGGCTATGGGGTAGTTTGTGCTGTGGCAGAAGAACCTTCAGAGTGCAATAAATTCAAGCAAACCTGAATTTCAGCTAAGCACTAAAAGGATTTGAGAACAAAGATTTTTCAAGACTTGGTTCAACATGGATGCCAAGTGAGCGAACATCAGTACCACTAAAAATGCCATTCTCAATCAAAGTTGTCAATTTTGATGGGAGTAATATCATCAGCAACATTGAAGTGTCCAACCAATCGTGCAAAGAAGACCATTTGTTGCTCAAGTGTGAACTTAATGTTCTCAGCCTGCATTAAACCTTTGTTGTAATCACTGTTTCAGTTTAAAGGGTAAATAATTGAAGTGGTGGTTCCTACCTTTCGGAAACCATGTTGTTCTCCTTCATACTCAATAAGAGCAACTGGCACGCCTTTTTCCTTCAGAGCTCGGTAAATTTTGCGAGCTTGTTCTGGTGGTACAACCTGCACAATATATTTATTGGATACACCAAAAGATATTTATCAGATTAAATTCTAATAATGACATAGAAGATTTAAGAAAAGGTTGACAATTTCCAACCCAAAATCCTTTAAGCAATAAATATGTAAAAGGGAAGATAATAACTGCTTTGTTACTAACCTTGTCCTCCAACCCTTGAAATAAAATAATGGGACAAGAAAATTTGTCAACATGATTGATTGGTGATCTTTCATAGCACCCTTTCTCACCTCCTACAATCAGTTAAGAGATAGATCGAACATCAAATCAAATTAAACAAATAAACCAAAGCAATTATGGGTACTTAAATGGTTAATTGTTGACTTACCACCGAGTCTATCGATATAATGGGCTTCAAATTTATGAGTTTCCGCTCTCAACATGTTCACGTCAGCTACCTGCTTGAGACGCCAATTTGTCAAATTCCATTTTAAGCACAATTGTTGAACTTTTATTCTTTGTTAAAGTTATAAGAACATCCACTACATTATACTTCATTTAGATAAAAAGCTGGCTGATAAAGGCACATGTGTATCTGTAAACACTTAGAAGAATATTCTAGCAGAAAACAATTGTTCATGACATTCTTAGCCTTATCTTTGTTAAAAAAGCGACATTCTCCAACAGCCAAATAATGTTTAGAGAGGACAAGTCAGAAATCCAATACATGGTAGAAACATAAGGTGGGTTAAATGTATAGCGAAATTGAAGTATCAGAAGTTTCACTCACACCATACAAAGAAGCACCAGCCTTAAAAGTCTCTTTAAAAGCAAAAGCAGCTAAGGTGGTATACCCACCAGCAGAGCCCCCTGTAATACAAAGCCGCTCCCCATCAACCTTTCCACTTTTCACCTACATAACAGATTATATTGCACAACCAATCTTAGAACATTCTTCAGTTACAAATGTAGGGAAAAAATTAAGAAAAATACCAAGTATGTAGCACAACTACAACAGTCATTGACATCAACTATTCCCCATTGTCCCAAAAGCCGTTCTCGGAACTCTCTGCCATAACCTTCCAAATAACATTCTAGTCAGGTAAATTGAGTTCCATCTTTTCAGTAAGTGAAATGATTAACACAGGCTATAGAAAGAATAGGTAATTCAGAAATCAGAAAGAATTACCAGTTCTAAATACATAAAACAAAAACATGGTGAGAAAGAATAGGGAATTCAGACATCAGAATATAATTTTGTAGACAAGGTGAGTAACAAACCAGTGCTTCCACCATAATTAACATCAACAAAAGCCCAACCCCGACTAGTCCAGTACTGAATGCTCAAGTTTAACATTCCACGTGCTTCAGCAGTTGGTCCTCCTGAAATATTCAAACACAATGTGCATATAAAAGTGTTTGTATGAAATCATTAGACTAAGAGAACCCATGTGAACATGCCTTTAGAGGCGATGGACATCACAATTTAGAGAAGGATCACATAATATGTTTTCAAAAGATTGTGTTGGAGGAAAAGTTAAGAAACTAGACACTACAAGATTTAGATTTCTGACACACAGGAAAAGTTAGAGGAAAGAATGGTTTGGGTATATTATTGTGGGTATCGATTTCTCATTAACATTTCTTGATGAACAGAACTAAACCAAAGTTAGTGTGTGTTCAACAACATAAAATCAAAATTAGTACTGCCAGTTTCATTACAATCCATCCATGACCTCCATAATATTCAGCAGTATGAGCATACAGTTCTAACATTTGAAAGGCCATCCATTCTCAACTATCAAGTACATAGATCAAGAGATAACAACTACATATGAATTATGGTTGCAGAGGGAAGACCCCACTCCATAGACTTTCAGCATCTAATTAGCCAAATAAATTAGATTATGAATTAGAATGTGATCAGTCGGTATACAAGACCAAGATTTACCATGGCTCTTCAATAATAATGGAGGCTTTTCTTCTTCACTAGCTTGGAAATCAGGATTAGATGGTTTGTAAAAGTATGCATAAGCATTTTGACCAGGAACTTCAGTTGGGAATTCAATCAACTCAGGTTTACTGAAGTAAGAACTATACTTCAAACTATCCGGTGAGGAGGACCAAATAATGTTGAAGTCAACTGCTTTTGATTTATCATCGTCTAAAGTCACCTGAAAAATAAGAGAGCTATCAGGGGATGCATTGAAATAACTAAGGAGAATAGTAGGGGGAAGAAGGAAGCACCTTGGCCACTGATGATGGATGAACAGCAGATGCTCCCTCCACATAAAGGCAATCAATACCAGAAGTCTGCATTGGCATGATTGTACAATAAGACTGATAATGCATTTCAAGAATTGATTTAGACCATAAAAGCAAAAACATGGAAACAATTTTAAAAATTACAATGTTATCTATATCTGTGAAAGGGATATCCAGCACAGTCAGTTTTGAGCCCTGCACATCATCAATAATTCCAAGATATGACTTCCCCTGCTGTCTGCGAACACAACCAAAACCTTGATTGAATGCACTAGTTTGGACCCAAGAGAGCAAGAAATTTTCAGGTAGCAGGCACAGAATTACCTGTAACTGCAAGCAATTAAAATTTTCTGCTGACTTTGAAGAAATTCATAAGAATTCATACCAAAAACCCACAGTGGCCTTGCAAACTCTGCCTCCAAAGAATAAACAGGCAAGACCTTGTTCTCAGACTCAATCTGTAATCAGTTATAGAAGTTAGAAAAAGAAAAAGAAAAACAATCAATTAAATACTTAGTTCCTATTGCATGTCAAACTAGAAAATGTGTTCAAGCATGAACAGGTTGTTCAACAAGGGAATCTAAGACAAACCAAAGGAACAGATTATTATATAAAAAAGTGAAATATTAAAATCAAGCATTTATATTATATTCTAAAAAAAAGAATAATATAGATATTTAACCTCAGTGATTGGATAATGCCCAAAAGAAGCCAACTAGAACACCTCTACTGTTTTTTACAACATGGTTTTATGTAAATGTTGTTGCAGACACAAGTCATGAAATTCATATACTAGCTTTCTGTAAAATCTAATTACTATCCGATGTAGGATTCTCTTTGACATCATCCACAAACGCATCAAAATGATAAATCTCAAAGAGACACTTCATGTCAAAAACAGCAAAGTCAAATTAGGTAGTGGGAAATTCACCTAGTTAGGAACCTACACTAAATAACATAAACTTGTTCAATGAACTTTACGAGTAACATAATAACAATTTATATCCACCAAGCCTCCAAAAATATATATCCCAAACATTACCTTCCATGTAAAATTATACAGAGTATAATGTGTATTTATCAATGCAGAAATTAGAGAAAAAAAAGTTAATGAAACCCATTATATATACACTCATGCTTTTGCAGGAATAAAAAGTGAAAGAATTACCCATTTATGGAGATTCCAAAAACCATTTCCCCTATCCGTGATGAAAAAAAGCTCCCCTGTTAAATTAAAAATAAAGTAAACCACAATGCACAGATAGATCATAACAAATGTTCCCTTCAAATCAATGGGTAAGCTTTGAATCAATACCATTCAACGACAACACAACCCATAAATAAATTAATTGAGAAAGAAACACTAAAAATAATTTTTTTAGTTCTCCATTTTCTGTACAAATCTTCGAAAACAGATTGAAATAAGTAAAAAAAAACAAAATATAAAATGCAAGTAAATGCCCCAAGATATAATAAATTAACCAGAAGGATCCTATCCCATTATCTGCGGCTACCATGACTTGATGATATTAAGAGAAAACAAAACTAAAATCTTGAGAACTACTACTACAAAGTCATGTTTTGGTTCTATGAAACTCAGAAGTTCCTTATTTGTTTGGGAAGGAGGTGAGGAATGGGGAAGAGTTACGAGCATTGCTTAGTTTATGTACCATTAGAAGACCACTTGGGCTCAGTTGGAGACTCCACAAATGCAGGATCATTCCCAGCAACACAAACCCGCTTGTAGATCTCTCTGCATGGAACCATAAGATGATTAAGCTTCAAATTGAAACATGGCATATAATAAGAAAACAGCCACTCCGACTATCATATGGAACTAGGAAACTAGATCCAGAACACAGAATAAGAGAAGGAAATGGATGGAAACTGGAAAAATCTTCCAGAAGAAACAAAATCTAAGCATCACCACGTCAGAAAACATTGCATGAAAATTATGAAGAGTGTCAATTTAATCATCAAATCATAAATTACCATTATGTGATTCAGAAAGGAATTTAATATCTGCAAAAATATAAGCTTTTATATTAAAAGAAAATGTATCATAGATAGACTTGAAATCAATACGAAGAAACTAAAAGCTTGCGTAATACATGAACTAAAGAATATTTCATTCTCACTTCAATTACGTGACCAACATGATAAGCAAACTTAACTTTTTAAAGTTTCAATTGTATTACTCACCCTTTGTCAGAAATATAGCCAACCCAAAGTTCTGATTTATCCCATGGCATGTATGGATGACTCCACTGAATCCAAGCTATTCTTTCACTTTTCGGATCAAGACGTGGGAAAGCATAGAAGTCATTCCCACCAACTAGTACCTGCGGTTCTGAATGTCACACAATCTAGTTAGACATAATAGTGATTGCATGATGAAATAGTCATCAAGAAAGGGAAACTATCCAATATATGAAAACTTTTAACAAGCAATAACCAAATATTTACCCCCTGTTTGGTTTGAGAGAGAGCTTTTGTTTTCATTTATTGTTTTTGAAAATAAAGACAAAAAATGACACCTTATTTCATGTTTTCAAATATTTGTATAGGATAGGAAATGGTAAAAAGAAAGAAAAAATTTGTTTTCAACATGTCCTACATAAATCTCTGAAAACAGGCAACAAAGTAAACATTGTAATATTTTTACAGCAATTTTGAAATAAAAAATGTTTTCTCAAATTGAACAGGCCCTTATTCAGCATTCATTAAATCTCTTCACAGAAAAAATTCACTAGAAAAACAGAAATTATTACCCTGAACATCCTTGCTGCCAAGTGCTATAGATACAATTGTTGTAGATGGATTTTGAGCGCTCTCTCGACGATCTAGCAACATGCTCATACATTGAGGACCAAATAAATAAATGGTTTAACAAATAAAATCACCAGGAGCATTCTGACATAAGTCTACAAGACAATTTTATTCTGGCCTGCTTACCTTCCCTTACACTGACAAATCGGTTAAAGCGTCCATCATATATTCCATCAGCATAGCTGACTACAGGGCTACCATAATCAGGAGTCAGAGGTACGGGAGGCACATCTGTTAGGGAACAAAGAAAAATATTCTAGCACTAATAAGAAGATTGCTTCAAATACACCTTTGATGATAATATGACACTAAATCAATATTTCCATATAGGATCTAATGAATCTCTATACGCTAACCAAAGATAAATAGAACACAAATAAATAAATAAATAAATAAAAATTTAATGACAGTGTATAACAGACATATAAGAGTAAGCCTACATATTAATCCAAAGGGCACAAATGCCATTTATGTTAACTGAAAGGGGTAGATTAGAGGAGTTTAAATGGTTACATTAGTTGTTGATGTTTTGATCGTTTAAAATACGAAGAAATGGAACAAAAGTAAGAATCTATTCAATCCCATTCTTCTATTTGCCTTTTCTCCGGTTAGGCCAATGTGAAATGGAAACAACTAATTATTCACTAATATCCTTATCATTCCGGAAACTTCTCAATGACATGAAAACTTTCCACCATCCCATCATAAAATATTAACCTTATTCCTTAGATCCTTTCCATTCCACACTACTCAGCTATATTCCATTCCACCAGTCAAATAACACGCCATAACATTGTTTTGGAAAATATGGCATTGGATAATGAAAATTTATACTTGCAATACTCACCCAGAGAATTGATGGACTGCTTGTACAACCTCTGATCTTTGGAATTTGCAAAGAAGACAACATCCCCTGAAACAGTAAAAGCACCACCTCCGTATTCCTGAGCCAATGTTCTCACTCCAAACTCCTTAGGTGTAATGTCCACAACCTCACCTCCCGGATTTTCCGCCTCAACCACAAGAACTCCCCGTCTGAAAAGCAGTAAATGGCCAAAACAAAAGGGTCAATTTGCAAACTCAAAAGGTTTAAAAATTTCACCTTTTCCCACTTCCAAACTCCTAAAGGTAAAATTGCTTGGCCAATTGTGTGCTACTTTTCAATTAGAACTAGAGCTTTACATGTAATCAGCGTGTAATAAAGGTTTACATATAAAACTTTAATGGTAAAACATCAGCAGAAACACCTAAAACTTTATCTAGGTTTTGTCCAAGCTAATAAGCCCTGGAACTTGGTGTTTGTTAGTTTGGACGAGACTATTTGTAGAACTAATTTTTAATGAAATTAAACTTATAAAAAATTGATTTTAGTTAAGACTAATTTTGGAATGAAGTAATTTATGTTTAGATTATTTATTCTAAAAAACACTCAACATTAGTCAATATAAATTGTTTTATTCAACATAAAAGCAACTTCAATTTATTTATTTTTTCTCAAAATCAATTTTAAACCCAAAATCAATCTCCCCTAATGAAACTAAGGACATCTCATGCTAAAACCAAGGACAAGTTTAGATGCAAGTTCCAAGTGTTTTGAGAACATTTCTCATTGAAATCCAGTGTTTTTGTTTTTTCTTCTAATAATAAAGTTCTCAAAACATTTATAGGTTTGTAATCAAACACACCCTAAACATTTACCTAAAATCACTTTAGCAGCTATTCCAACGTGATTTTAGATCATCCAAACAGCACTCAAACATACCCTGACTCCGCCGGACGTGATTCCAGCCAGACGAGGCGGCCGCGGGCGTCGATGGCTGTGCCTCCGAGCCTCTTGGCGGCGCCGGAGACAACGTCGGTGGTGATGGGGGACTTCCAGGATCCATAGGGTGCCGTCGTTCTCTCAGAAATGGAAGGGATGGTGGCTGGCGAAGATGCCATTGCCCTTTTGCAGTTGCTGCAGAAGGAACGACGTCGTTGGTGTGGGGTTCTGAAAGATACGAACTTTGTGGTGAAACGAGTGAAGGGGCGAGAGAAGAAGAAGTGGGAAGAAGAAGACGAAGAAGAAATGCGAGAAGTGAGAGTGAGAACAGCAATGGCGTACGTGGCCATTGTACCTTATTTTCTTACAGTTTCAATTATATATCATATATAATAATTTAAAAAAAGAGTTTTTCATTCTCATTTATAAAAAATATTAACTTCACATATATTTTAGATTTTACAAATTTCATAATACTTTTCTAGTAAACAAAAATGACATATTATAATGATTGAACTAAATAGCATACACTAACTAAAATTAAGGTATTTAAAAATCATTAAATTAAGTAAAAATAATTCAATTTTATGTATATTTTATAAAAAAATTGTGATTTATTTTGCTTGTAAATACATATATTTTACGCTTAGAGAAAGGTAGTAAATAGAATCTATTGGCATGTGTTGAACTAATTTTTTACATGATTATCATCTATTACTAGAGTGTGGTGAATGATAAAGTTGTTAATTTTGTGATAATTGCTTTTAATATTCAATTAAAATGTACTTACACTGTTAGCTAGTTAGAAATTACTATATACCATAAAATGATCATATATCATAAAATTTAATAATTGTTTTGACAAACTATGTCTAAGATCATTTTTTTTAAAAAAAAAGTTTTATTAATAAGGAACTTATATAGATTATATAAGGTTTTACTCCAGAACTTATTATTTGAAATAAATGTTACAATATATGACTTAAGTGAGTGGTAGAGGGTGGACCATAATTTTAAATTCTTAAATCTATTTGAAATATTTTGTTATTAAGTATAAATAATTATATATTAGTTATAATTTTTGACATACTGAAGGTTCAATCCAATAATTTTAGTTTAGAAAATGTCATTGAAATAAAAGAAAGATAGAATTTTGAAAGACAGTGGAAAGTTTTTTATATAATTTAAATTATTGATTTCTAATAATAAATATAATAATTAAAATAT
>Ga0123340_1002705_pt1 | contig 16192 bp, 8 predicted proteins | sample SirMexnodulemix_FD_89961 | JGI IMG/M metagenome (GOLD analysis project Ga0123340, IMG submission 89961) | Root nodule microbial communities of legume samples collected from Mexico - Siratro Mexico nodule mix | ecosystem: Host-associated > Plants > Roots > Nodule | place: Mexico: Nepantla... | reverse complement strand
TATATATATTAAATGACTAGCCGTTAAATAATGAACTTCCCAAAGTCTGAATTGGTTGTCTATATACGTCATATTTAATGTCTTCTTAATAATATGCAGTTCATATCTTCAAAATAAAAATTGCTTTGGAATCTTAAAAGGTTGTATTAATTTGTGAAACAGTAGCCTCTACTTTAGAAGGCTTATTGTTGTAAGAAATTATTGAATGGAAATGCTATTGTTTGAAGGAAAGTAAAATCATTATATTTGAAATAATTAGTATTGGTATTATGTGTAAAGATACTTTTAATTCCAAATCTGTAGTGCTTGATCGAAAATGATATATTTATGTGATTCATATTTTACTATTAACAAAGAATGATTAAAGATTTAGGTCAACAACTCATAAATTCAAACTTAATTTTTTGACAAATCATATTTTAGTTAATCTAATATGAATTACAACGAGAAAGTTTTCATCATACGAAACGAAAAAATATAATAATATAATGGGGTGAGAGAGGCTCGAACTCTCGACCTCAGGATCACTCAAAAGCTATGAGACCTACGCGCTAGCCAACTGCGCCACCACCCCGCTTGCTATTTACAATCTTTATTTATATACCTGTATTACTTAGACTGGAAGACTCCGCCTCCTCAACCAGACCAACTTCTTGTGTTTTCTTGTGTCTTTTGACGAACCTAAACAAACACAACTACTCATTCCTGACCGTTTCCAACAGTTGTTCTTCTGCTGTCATTTCGGCGGATTCTTTGGGTGGTGTGGATCTTTACACACCAAGGTAATTAACTCAACTCTTTTCTCTTCTGCATTTTCTTCCACCTTTCAGTCACTCTTTAAATATACATCTATAACCATTTCACCTAGGAATCTCAAAGCTCAAAGCTTCTATGTTGCAGAGCCACGTGTTCCATACCCATGGTTGTGTGTCTTAAAATATATTAGATAATCTAATTTGAGGATAACACGGATGTCACTTTAATCCCTGTTGATGACTAAATTTAGAGGGTTCAATTGCAATCTATTTAGCTGCATAACCCTATGACTGTAACCGTGTTGTCACTGATTAAAGTTCCCATTTTTCTTGAATGGTTTTTTCCCGGTGCCACATTATACTGTCACTAGGATAGTTTATAGTTCACACCATTTTACTCAGATTCTTTGTTTTTTTATGATCTGGATTTGTGATACTTTACTTTGATTATTGAAATGTACGGAATGCATTCTGTGATTTTTTTTTTTTTAAAAAAAAACTGACTTGTAGGAGCTGCATCTGAAGTGGCCCTCTTAGGAATTGTACTGTCCGAATTTCATTGGGACGTTTTGGTCTGTTCTTTAGTTAACTCTCATTGTCCTTCCATATTTGTAGATCTCCTTTGGAGGTTTTAATTGCGGTGGTTGTCATAGTCGTTGTTATGTTATAATCCTTGACATGCAATTACTGTCTTGAACTGTTAATTTGAAACCTTACCTATTGTCTTTTGGTTCCTTTATTTTCTTGTTCGGAAAATAGGTCGAAATCTTTACTTTGTAAATTGATTATATCTTTAGTAAATGTGGAATCTATAACACATCCTTCATATCGAGGATATTGAGAATTGAGAAACGACCAATTCCAAAACTAACTCAGCAAGGTCGGGTTTGCTGCCGCTTATATATTGTAAAATTGATTATATATCTAGTCGATGTAAGATTTCTAACAATTTGTTTATATTTTGTATATTTTGTGTTTAATGAAAGCCTCTCTGGAAAAGATGCGTGGTTGATGAGCTATGAAGATCTCATATCAGCTTAGTGTATGACCAAAATTTTCTTTATAATAACCTGGGCAATCTTTTGTGCTTGAGCTGTTATTTCTGGCTGAATTAGGTCTAGTCCATTCTCATCTAATACAAGCTTTTGAAAGTATTTCAATTTTGCCATAGTTAATGTATGTTTGGTTAAGAAGAAAATAGTTTGGAAGGAGGGGAAAGGAGGGAAGAGTGACAAGCACCACAATTGGAGCTGTTTGGTAGTGTGGAAAGAGCACTGAAATACTAAAAAAACCAGTGGATCCCACAGCTTTGAAGTTCCATGCTCAATAGTGAAGATTTGCGTGAAATCTTTGGTGTTATTCTCATTGGACAAAACTAGCACTGCACCTGTTGCTACTGGAGCTCAGCGGCACTGATGGTGGTCGTCATCTTGTGGAGTCACTCTTTGATCTTGTTGGTTGAAGGCATAATCCATTATGGTGACACCTAATCAATTATACCTTCAACCAAAATTGGTTATGAAGTAGCAAACCGATGGACTCCTTTCATAATGTTAGCTACTTATTGGACCTCGGTTAAGTTTGATTTGTTGCATTTTATTTTTTTATTTTACCTGTCAATAAGTTTCAATTCTTTAAATCATGCATTTCTTTCTTTTCTGATTTTTCATTCCTTGTAAATTAAGTAGCACTAAGAAACATTAGGTCTATCTCTTCTACAATTTTAATTGGTAATTTCACTAATCTACAAAGTCAATGAACTCAAGATTCATATTTGTTAAGAGCCTAAATGATTCTATGTTATAAAATTGCAGTCCCAGATTCTGATAGTAATCTGACTCTCCTTCAGATACACATACGATCAGACGAGAGGTAGTCAAAGGAAAAAGCACCCTTAAGGCACTAGAGGGGTTTTAAAACCTTGAAGCAAGGGGTGTTAGAAAGTACGTGCCATACTAAAGAAAGGCTTATCAACATTAGAAAAATAAAACAGTAAAATATCTTACTGTTTTAGTATTCTGCATTGGTTTTCATAAAAAGTAATTACCAAGCAAAAAAGTTTGTAAATATAGTTTCTTCTTTTACAAAAGTGTTTGCTGCTAAAAGACCCAAAGACTAATAGTTAGAAAGTTAGGTGGCTAGTTCTAAGTTCTTTTACTGTTCTGATTATTTGCACCTTTTAGCATCGCAATTGGCTAGTTAGATAGCTAGGTTTCATTAGTATTATCAATATGCTTCCAAAGTCATGGCTTGCATGAACTAGAAAGGCTGTGACTCTTTTGGTGTTGTGTGCCTTCTCATGCCTTTAACTACCCTTTGATGGGATGTAAGGAAAGTTATATAAAAAAGAGGGATGAAAGATATTAAAGATGAGAGAATCATCATTTACTTTTTGGGCAGGATAGTTGCATTTTCTTTTCTAATTTTGTGGTTGTTTACTTAGTTTTGTTTTTTGTTTTATTCCATGTTTCCAATAAACAAATCTGTTATTGACATTTCTCTGCCATTTATAATTTGTGCATTTATTTAAAATTTCACCCCATCCATTTTGCTTGAGGTTATTGATGGTGCCCTGCCAGAAAAGTGACCTTTCACTGAATTACAGAAATAGACTAAAAGGCTTGCTCGCTCTATAAAAGTATCACATGCATGCATAACGAAGAATGATTTTCTAGATTCCTTTCTAAACTGAATTGAATACTGCAGATGCTAGTCCTAATCTGAAAATGGAAAACAATCAAAGAGCTGGTGGTACACAAGATAGTTCAATGATGAAATCTGTTGATCAAAGAGTGCGGTCTAAGGGGCGTAATGACCTAATGACTCGACGTCTGAAGAATCGAGAGAGGCAACGAAGGTATAGGGCACGGAAGCGGCTAGAAGCTGAAACAAAGAAGCCATTTGTTATTGAAGAGACAGCTGCTATGAAGGTTGAACAACCACCAAATGGGAACCACAACAACAACCGCATCACCCGCATATATTGTAAGCGAGATTGGAAGAAGGATGCTAGACATGCCCATTTGTTAAAACATCAACAAATGAATAGATCTATTGATCCTCCAACCATATCAAAGGTGTCTTCCTTAACCATTGGAAATAAGTCAGAAACAGTGCCAGAGAAGGAAATTCAGTCTGAATCTTCTGGTATTGTTAGTACTGAAACTCCTAGAGTGGTGCTGAGTCGAAGAAATTGGAAAGCAGAAGCTAGAAGAAAGAAAAACTAGTTGACTCTTCATTTCTCGTTTTAAAAAGAGTATTTATCCCTGTGGACTTTCTGTTCTGTGATAGACATTATATAATAATAATGTAAAGAATGCTGAATAACCACCGTTTCATTACTTGGCAGGCTTTGAAATTATGAGCACCAAAGAAATTCTGCTTCATTTTCTACGTTATTCATTCGTACCTTTCATCACAGACGTAGAAAGGGCATCAAAAAAGGTACCTGGCTGACTCTGGTCATCGGTTGATCTTTGGCACAGGGCTAATCAGAAGATCATCTCCATAGTGAAACAGAATTTTTATGAAATGTTGAGTATGCAGGTAGAGTTTTCAACTTTAGTGCAAAGTGTGTTTGAGAGACAAACTATCAATCTATTTATGAATTTGTAATATATAAATCTTGTTTTACACGCTCTTAGAAGTAAATATCATACTTTTTTGTCTCTTACAATTCTCACTCACTCATCTTTACTGTTAATGCAACATCGCCATTACATCTTTTGTTCATAGTAACTGAAACTAAGAACCCAATGAATTTTCAAAGGAACTGGTTGAGTATCGTACCATTTTTGCAATGTGTGTTATTACTATTACAGTGACATAACACTCTAGTTTTAAAATTTCTGTATTGTTGTCATTACACCCTATGAATAGAATTGGATATTGAACAGAGAATAAAATATGATTGCCATCTCCAAACTCATTCTCTCAGATGAAATTAACAAGCTTCATGTCAACGACTCCCCCTCAATTTCTGGGCACTTGCATTCATTTAAATGACAATGCCAGCTCCTAGATCCATAAGACATCAACAAATTTATAGATTATAAAGCAAGAGAAGTATATCCAAATTACTAAAAGCTCATTACACATTTACTGTTTTTCCTTTGCAAACAAATGTTCTCATCCCTTTAATAACTTTTCAATTGCATTCCTCTAGGCCTTTTTTTGTCACTTCAAATTCAAGTAATATTCATAACATTTACTAAAATTAGAAACTATTTTTAGAAAATCGTGTAAAAAACGGATATAACATCCAGACAAATATTTAGATACTATTTGGAGTCATATCCTTATTCTGCACATTTTTTAAACTCAAAATATATTAAACTTATGAAATTTACAAATCTGCAAAATAAATTACTGTTAGAACCCAAATTGCATCATTGTTATACCTGCTATAATATTTTAAAAAGGTATAAAGTAAATATAGAAGAAGGAAAATTTTCGTCTTTGAAAATTGTTTAAACACGGGTCACCATCTAGTCTTCTTTATTGTTGGTAACTTCTTTTGATTCCATGCAAGATTTGGTGTTAAACCTTAGATCATGGCGGTTATCATATTCATCTGATACAAATCTTCCTCTTTCACCTTAAAGCACCACAAACATTAGTTCTAGCATTCCAACATACACAGTAGAGAGATGGAATATAAAATGTGATGAATTAATAAATTGAATCAAGAATTACAATGAATCAATAGGAGAAATGAGAATCCAAAAACTACAAAGGATGTGAATCATGCATGGTGCAAAAGAAAACGCTGATAACTTGTACAATGTGCTTGGAATACCATCCCTTAATAATGTACAACCATTCTATCCCTCTTGTCCAATCTTTACAACATGCCCCACAAAGAAAGTATACAAAAGGCAGAAAAGTGGCAAATGTAACGCAGCAAAGAAACATAGAACAACAACAATGTGATCAATCTCAGTGGAACCTCACACGCTGCTCTTGCGCTTCAGTCACATCCTCAAAACTCCAGTTTCTTCTCATTCCACTGCTCCTCACGAGCCTTGGTTCCGAGGATCCAGGATAAGGAACATCTCCTGTACTATAATTGCGGCGATGATCACCCTTAAGCTTGGCCACAGTACCAACAACTTTTGGTAGCTCACGTTTTGGTGTTGAAGGTAACTTGTTGCTTGACCAGCTTCTATCAACCTTGCATATTTCCTTGATTTCCTTGTATTCCTTTTCTGGTAATAAGTCCCCAAAGGAGTCTGTCCTTTGAAGTAGCTGGCTGCAGGTTAGGCAATTGAGACTCATTGTGTTGCTGATTTCTTCTGTCTCAAGCAACCAAAACCAGCTCTTCCTTGTGTTGGTATGAAGATTGGTAGAATGAAGTGGGGAGGAGGTGAGTTTATATACGCCAAAGGGAATGAAGTGATGGTGAAGGGTTGAAAGATTGGATTTGACAATGGAATTGATTAGTACAAGCTGTTGCTCTATTTTGGCTTGGATTCTCACCCAAAAGATAAACAGCTTAGCCATTTTTTTTCTAATTTTGGAGTTTGTTGTTGCATGTGCTATTGACCAATGACTCTCTTGGTCTTGGATAGCTTTTTACTGCATGGGAGTTATTCTGTCATTTATTACATGGCAAAAGCATTATTATTCATATTTATCTTTCATCATATGATTTTCCGGTGCGGACCTAATTTAAGATTTTTAGCAGTTAAGAAGTTTAGAATTGTTGTCACCAACTCAAATGTTCGTGTTCTTGTTACCCCAAAATGGAACTATGTTTTTGCACTAGCCTAGCTCCCTCTATTTTAGCTGGTTTTAAAATTAACAAGGTTTTGGCTGTAAAGAGTAAAAATATAACAGTTTTTTAATATAAGAATGATGAAAATAAGTTAAAAACGTATATTTTACTGAAGTAAAAGAAAATTATTATGAAACTGATTATTTATAATATTGTAAAGTAAACACTTCTCATGGTTTCTCGTATAATTTATATTGAAAAAAAAATATTAAAATTTGATTTCTTATTGACCTATATTTTTATTTTTTTTATTCACGCCAATATACCCATTATCACGCCCATGACGATAATTGACCATGAGAATAAAACTAGTCAAATTATTATAGATAAATTATTAAACCTGCTGAGACTTTTTTCAATTTCTTTATTCCTTTACTGATGAATTTTTTGTGTGTATCTCTCACGAATTACGATTTATCTGAGTAGTAAGTCCTTTTTTTTTTCCTTTTTATAAAAAAGGTTCAAATGTTTAATAAAAACGGACCCAGTTAGATGGGCCACTATCTTCGACCTGTAGTGCAATACGAGCTTGGTCCTCATGGTTCTCCATGGAGACAAATTCTTCCTCCACCCCCATACCCTCTTCCTGCACCCCCATATAATTTTTTTATTCCATAGCTACCCTTCATAAAATTACATAAATACCCCTATCTTAATAAAACCCCTCCCCTTCCCAACCGGATGACCAGACCATCCGGTTTACAGTTTTTTGAAATTGTGAACCGGATGGGGGGTGCATCCGGTTCTCATTTTCAAAAAAAATACAAACCGGACAACCTCATCCGGTTCTCAACCCAACAGATAGAAAAATCCTCAAATTCGTCTTCGACAGCCTCCCAAATCCTAAATCAACTACTCTAATCATCAATATCACATACTAATTGCTAATAAACATCGTCTAAAGCTCTCCCCGCTGTGCTAGTGAGCCTAGTCATCCGATTAAGAGAACCTTCGTCTGGTTTAGGTAAGCCATTCGCGACTTCCGTTCGTTATTCAAAATCTTTCAATTAATCCTTCATAGAAGCATTAGGTAACCAATTTGTGATGTTTATTAGCAATTAATAGGTGATATTGATGATTAGAGTAGTTGATTTGGGATTTGGGGGGCTGTCGACGGCGAATTTGAGGATTTTCCGATCTGCTGGGTTGAGAACCGGATGAGATCGTCCGGTTTGTATTTTTTTTTAAAAATGAGAACCTGATGCACCTCCATCCAGTTCACAATTTCAAAAAATGATAAGAGTATTTATGTAATTTCATGAAGGGCAGTCATGAAATAAAAAAATTATATAGGGGTGCAGGAAGAAGGTATGGGGGTGGAAGAAGAATTTGTCCCCCATGGTTAATAAATGGCCGAAACTTTTTCTACCCAGCTCGAGATAATTTCGTCCTACACTCCCATAATTTCTTCCTATACTCCCATAAATTTAAAATTTTCACTTTGCCCTTTATTGATTAAATGAGAATGAAGCTTCCATTGCTCCATTTTCTTCTTTCTTCACCGGAGCTGCTTGAAGTTTTTGAGATCAAGATTTTGGCACATTAATAAGTTGAAGGTCAATACATTGTGAAACATGAAGGTGGGTAGCTCTTTGAGTGAGCAATATTAACGTTTGTGCTTTAAATTTCGAACATAACCGAGAATTGTGCAATTTGTATTAGAAAAGATAAATTAAGTGTTTTCTTTTAAATTATGTAATATAAACTTGAAAATAATATTCTAGATTATATAATATGTAAAACTAATTTGATTTTTGAAATTGTATTTTAAATTGTATAATCTATCATACAAATTTAAAGTTTTATGATGGTAAATTTTAAATGCAAATTTGAAGTTTTAAATTGTGTAATCTAAAGGTTAAAATTATTTTTGGTATACCCATTTCAAAGTGGTAATGCTTATTGTTTTCACATAAATGGGTTCTAAAATTTTGGAGTAAAATTTCATATTAAGTTGATATATTGTGTTATTAGTAAAATGTCTGATATGGTGAATTGAGTAAAAAAAAAAAAATAGTTAAAAAGATTATGTTGTAGTTTTTATAATAGACAATGTAAGCAAAATATGTTATTATTTGTGTTAAAAATGTAACAAGAGACGTATGTTAATATTATAATATATTTATGTAGGTATTTGTAATGTAAAATTACTTATTTGAATGAGTTTATGGAATAATATTTAAATTTGAGTTTGTTATTGTGATATTGAAGTCTAATAAATGGGCAATAAGAAAAAAAATATATTTATAGTTAGGTTGTGAAAAAGGTTACATATATAGAAAATACAAGAAGAATTTACAACTTATTGTTATTAAAATATGGATATGCCATTATACATTTAGATTGCAAGGTAAAGGAGTACGTAATGAAGGAGAGTGAATTGTAAAGATAATATATAAAAATCATAATAATGAGATGATTCATATATTAATAAATCATCCATATGTTGATAAATTAAAATTTAATAAACAGTATATATTGATTGACATTATTAAAAGTTTAGTGTAAATATCTTACTTATTTGAAAGGAGAATAATGATGACAATGTAATCATTATAAAACAAGTGTATAATGTAAATTATGTTTATAGAAGATAAAAAAGGAAAAGAAAATTAAAATGCAATAGTTAATTATGTTACTCGAATGTGATAAGTAAATTCATTAAAATAAGTTTGACGATACTAGACGATATACAAAACGTAACCACGTATTATCTAAAGTGGTTGTGAATCTACTTTCCACCATAATCGATAATATAAAAATTGTCTGTTGACATCCATACTGTGAAAAAACATGTTTTGACAAATGAAAATATCTACAAATACGAAATCCAATTTAATAACATAACATCAATATCTACTTAAATAATTTTGTGAGATAGTGCTCTTTATTAAGCTTCCAATTGATCGAAGCATGCGTCAAACCATCAAGTTAAATCCAAATTACACTAATAATACAAATACTCATTTTACAACATATCAAACAATTGAGTATGCTGCCTCTGATAACTGGGATTCAAATCCCTGAAACTCATGCCTAGAAAATGCTCATACATAAAAGTATGTTACAATTGTAAAACAACGTTATTTACAAATTAATATAAAACCGGATCTAGCTACTTAATTTAGTTATATGTAAAAGTATCATATAATCAATACGACTCTTAAATAAATGTTCTTTCTTACCTCACCATAATCCGTATCATGAGGAGGGATTTATTCATGGATCCCCTAGGAAATCTTTCTTGACCAACATTTCCTTTTATAGGTGCATACAAACATCAATATTGGAACACAATCTTTCCTATAAATTAAAATTGTAGATTTTTGTTTATTATAGTTTTAAGAGACAACTCCTCTCGTCCTAGTCATGTTTTGTCCAAATTAAAAATAAACCACATATTATTTCAAATAAATTATAAAACAAAACACTCAATTCCCTCTCCAAAGTTCACATATATTTTAAATTGTTTAATTAAAAATATACTTCTAAGTTTTAAAAAAAATCCAGATAATCCAGTCCACAAAATATTGATCCAGAAGTGTATTTCGTATTACATAATTTAAAATGTAAACTATTTATAAAAAATTACACTATAAATTTGTACAATTCCAAAAGATATCTTAACGTTGAAACTTATGGATTGCAAGAGATAATAACTTTATCTAGATTCTGTAATTAAGAAATTCACAAATCTAAGTAATATTGGGATCACACATAATCAATCATCTAAAGAGATATCATTCTCACCTCCCCTAATCCGAGCAACCTTTGTATTGAAATGGTGACATTGGCGATAGATGTCACAGTGGATGTGCAGTAGAGGAGGGGCACGACGGAAAATATTAAAGAGGATGTAAGTAGCATTAAAAGTAAGCATTTATTTTTTATATATATTTAAACCACAAAGGAATTTTACTTTTTCACTGCACTACATGGAAATACAGGAAAAAGGAGGAAGTTATAGGGCTGCGGAAAGAAATTACCCAAAATAAAGCTTTCGCTACCTACACTCCTCTGTCCTTGATTTTTTATTTTGATACCAAATATACCCTTTTATGTAAAAAAATTATAAACCCTAAAGCCTATTCTCAAAAACTCCACTTTGATTTGCCTCTCAATCCTTTCTACCAAATTTCTATACTTTTCTATTAAAGTTTGTAAATTTTACTTCTTTTTCGTTGTAATTGTATTAAATTTAGTAGTTCATATAAAAGACTTTTATGAAATTCTTGATGAGTGCACAAAGTTTGGCATATGTTTTATTGTTATGTCATTCCAAAAATATCAGTTTTCAGAAGTAACTTCTAATACTATTTCAAAAAATACTTTCGAAATTATTTCAGAAGCTATTTTCTAAAACTGTTCCAGATACTAATTTCTGAAATGCTCGTAATTATCCAAATGATTAGGTTTTATCTTTTTCTTTTAGAAAAGAGAGAAAGTATTCAGAAGTGAGGTGATTGGTTAGTGTAACCTGCGTATTGATAAGATTAGTAGGTGGAAATTCAGAAAGAACGGTGAAAGCCATAAAGAAAAGTAAATAAACAGTACTAAAGCGTAACTTTACATACAAGAGAACGAAAAAAAGGAGTGAATTTAGTAAGCATGGAGTGTTGTAAAAGCCCAAACTACACCTTTTTTTATAAAATATAAAGAGAAATTCTCTTTGCAACACCTTTTCTAATTACTCCCATCGCATTATTTTTTTTATGAAAAACACTCAGAAATTGAATTTGGATAGCTTCTGATCATTCAGTCTTGTGTCAGAAAACGAAAGAAACCACGCCTCATGTTAGAAGCCAGTTGCAAGCAATGCATTAAGGGAATGATACTTATAATAGTGATTTACCTCTATTTGACATTAAAAAATAATATTATTTTATTAAAATATAATATTTTATTATAAAAATCAGAAGTCAAATGGTGTTATTTTACTACAGTGGTATGAAGTAAATTTATTCATGCATTAAATATCGAGAAATAGAGAAGTTTGTATCTTTGATAAACACTTCCAGAAGTAGAGAGAGAAAGTTCAACACGACTCATCCCTAAAAAACTTACAAAATAAAGAAAGAGACGGCACTAATAAAAATGAAGTTTATCTTTTTCGTGAATTTAATTTATAGATATATGATAAATTTCTTATCCGGAGCCGGTAAAAAAATGCCTGTTAGAGGTCATGTATGTAATATATATATATATATATATATATATACGAAACAAAAAATATCAAAAGGAAAACAAACTTCATTTTGCTAATTGTAGAGTTCAATAATTTCTAACATTTTTTTCTATATAATGCATCATCATGTATATTGGGAAACAACATAACCACTAATAAATTGGACAAGCTTGTGTTTTGTAAAAAAATTAATTTTAATTTAAACAAGTCATAAATATCTCAATTTTCACACTTCATTTCATTACAATATGTTAAACAATTAAATATTTATTAATAACTCATATTTATTATTATTTGTGTCAAAAATTTATTTATATACGTAGACACTTGGATCTACTTTAAAAAAAAATATATGTGCTGAATTTCACATAGATATATATATATCACATTAAATGTGTTATCACTCTAACATATAAGATCAATATAGAATTAAGTCTTCTAAAATGATAAAGTAAATTCATATGGTTAATTATCTTGACTTAGTGATATGAATCTCTCTCAACTTTTATCTATAAGATTCCAATATACAAATAGAATCAATATGTTTTCTCTTATACGAATCTTTAATTCACTACATATCTTAAACAATATTAACATACTATCTTGTTTTCTGAAAATATTATGTCTTGATCACACTTCACCATGATTCATACTTAATCTTTGCACATCAATGTATCATATAATCACACAAAAATTTAGTTTTTAAAACATCTTAAAAATCATAATTTACACATGTAGAACACGTACTTTCGTTCAACAAGTCTCAAGTTGGCCTAGCGACCAAGCCTTAATACCAAATTTATCGAACTTATTTAGACTTGTCTAGCTATTAAATTGCTAGAACCAAATTCGTCCAACAAGTGTGGCTCGTCCAGCGACCAATGTTCTCGAATTTTTAATTCTCTAAATTTCACTTAGTAAGAACGTTCGTTGTTCATCTATCGACCAAACCACTGAAACCAAATTTACTTAGCAAGAATGACTCGCTCAACAACCAAGAGTCTTGGATTTTCTAAATTACAAATCTCACCTAACATGCATATAAATCGCTCAACAAATCTGATTTATATTTACAAGTCTGATTTATATTTACTTTTCTAATTGTGAAAATAAAATACAATGAAAACTATAAAACTGTAATTTTAACAAAACCTTCCCATTAAAACTTCATAAAAAAGAGTTTTATAAAACCTTATATGAAAAATGATATTAAGACCTAAGAAAGTACATTTTAAATGAGAAAATATATTTATAACATTATTTAGGTGTGAGATTATTTTCAAATATTCATTTTTTTTTTTACTTTTTTCATGCCAAACGGATAAAAAGATGGAAATGCTTATTGAATTATTTTAAGAGTAGTTTTTTTTTTTTGTAAAATCATTTCGCATAATAACTTTTTGAATATACTAAATTTTAATAACTTAATAATTAAATATTATAGAATTATATCAACGATTACACAATCTGAATTTTAAATAATTCGAATACCTATTATAGCTATGCAATATTATTTATTATTTGTATAGTTCTTCTGCTAATTCAATTACACACTGCTGATCACCTTCTTCCTCTCTAAGTAATCGAATTTTATTGACTTTTTTTATGTATAACTCTGTAGCCTCCTTTTATAAGTTTGTTGCGTTTGGACATGACAAGTTCTCCTATAATACAAACGTTTAGTGCTTCTAAAGTTATAATAATTAAAAGAAGAAAACAGGGTTCTGCTAATTGCACGCACATTTCAATCGTGCATTCATTTGTTACTTTAGCAGATAACTAATATTATTCATACATCACAAGTACTTACACGAATGTTATTATTATTATAAAAATTTTAATTAGTTGTAGATAAAATAAAAAACTGTGAAAACCTCATTTTTTTATCATATTTTTTTTTTTAAAATTAACAACAGATTATATGAGTTTAGTACGAATGAAAATTCCACTCTATAGAATTGTAGTCATCGATTTTTAATTTAAAATTAAAATTGAAGATTTTATTTAGGAATCTATTATGTTTTTAATTTTAAATTTAAAAATAATTTTGTTTAGGTAGTGGTTAAATTTTTAATTTAACTATAGATCAATTTTTGAGAAAGATGTTTAATCTAGATTTTATGTTTTATATCATTTGATCTTTATTATAGGAGATAAAAAAAACGTTAAGCAAGTTCGACGAATCTAATATAAATTTACTTTATAATGGATTTGACATTTAGTATCAATTTGTTTCATGGAAAAAAATACACTAAAATTGAAAAAAAGTCTTGTGATTGTAAACAAGGACGCGGATGCAATGATTTTGTATATGTGGAAGAGTTGTTTTATGCTTATTTTTTTATTTTTTATAACAACAAGAAAAAACTATATTTTATAATTATATAAGAGAGGTACAGACCATATACGATAAAAAATAACAAAAAAAATTTCTTGTAAGTTTCACAATGTAAACTTTCGTCCTTGTTTTGATTACATTGAAAAGAAAGTAGCTTTGACTTTGGATTCGTAGGTGAAGCGAGAACATCATAAATTATGTTACCAAGATAATATGAATTTTGAAGTGTTATTTGTATATTGTATCCATCATGAATTTTTTTTATATGGTTACAATAATAAACAATTACAAAATAATATCAAAAATAGAAAAAAATGAAAACATTTACAAAAAAATCAAAGCATTATTTTTCTCATTTTTACTTTTTTTCAACTTATTTAAACATTCTTATCTTTTACTCTAAATATTTTTTTCTTCATTTCATAACTTTTTATTTTATTTCATACCATCTAAACAAAGACTTAAGACTTTAAGTTTAAAAAAAATTAGAGATAATTTTTTTTAGTCAACTTCAATCATACTGTTATCTAAGTCTAGCTTGTAAATTGAATTTTCATGACACCAAAATCCGATTTTAGAAACTGAAATTGTGAATTTGTTTAATGACTCAACTCAATATAGTCATCAACAAACCACTTTGAATCTATGTTGGACTTGGGTTAAACTCGTGATATATTTTTAAGGATAAATTAAATTTGAATTTATTTAGCAAAAATGATCATGTTGTATTCTAAATTAGACAACAAAAACTCATTTGTGTCAAATTATCTCTAAGGTTGATCCTAATTTTATAAGTCCCAATTGAGAATGGTTTTTTGTACCAAGCCACCATAGTCTACATTGGTCGAACCCAAACCAATTAAGTGAAGTGTTAGCTTCAACTTTCTTGTTGAAACACAAATGAAATATAGACAACTTTTAACTAAACCATGATTTAGTCCACAAAACCCATATCAAACTTCAACGTAGTTTGTACCTTATTTTATAAATATAAATTAAATATGATTTTGTTGAATAATTTTTTTTTTATCCCTCATTTAACTCGATACCATCTGACAAATAACATGTATTTCTGGAATTTTAATACTGAAGTTAAACATTTTTAGCAATGAAAGTTTTGAGAACACAACTAAATATTATCTCTTCTAAAAAATAATAATCTATCAGATAAAAGTTCGGTCATTTTAACTGGATATAGTTTCCATAAAAATATTAATTTCTGTTTAGGCATAAAATAACAGGCGTAACTGTTCATAAAACATTAATTGTGGATATTACCTATTTATAGATAACTAATTTGAATATTATAATAAAAATAATAAATTATAAACATATAAAATGTACATTATTATTTTATTATTAATGATTAAACGATTTATTTTACTTTTAGAATTTAAGAAAATGACAGATTTTAATTTTATTACTAAGAATTTTTCCTAGGCAAAGTTTATGTAATTTTTTTATCATGACATGGAAAGCAATAAAGACATGCTAATTATTTTATAGCCAACTCCAAAATCATCATAGTATTAAAAAAACATGTGCCCAATTCTTAATTTTAAATTAGAGAATATAAATCTACTGTAACAGGAAGACAAGAACAGGTATTAATCACCTTTCCATGGGTCCATGGGATGTCAGCATTGTAATGACAAAACCAACTTCACGTGGATTTTCTTGAGCTGTTGTTAAAGGAAATATTTAATTAAGTGGCACATTTGGTGGCATATCATATGCTCTGGTCCAGTTCTTTAATTTGGAATCAATTCTTCTCCAATAAACGGTTTCTTTCAAATCAATCATTCATTATGCAAAAGTAACTTTGATGTGATGTAAATTACACAGGTTTTATGTTTTACTTCTCTGGTTAAATAAATTCTTTTGAATCCATGAACTTGGTCAAAATTCAGGTGTTAGCGTGAATGTTTTAAATTATTTGGGGAGATTCTTAGATAGTCTTAAGATTTCTTTTGAAGAATAATACAAGTGAAATATTATTATAGCACAAGTAATCTAGGCACGACATAAATTTTAACATATCATAAAAAATGTAAAATTCGTTTTTTTAATTCTTATTTAGTTATTTAAGTGAATAGTGTATAGATTATTACTATTAATATAATAAAAATTAGTGTATA
>Ga0123340_1002702_pt1 | contig 16201 bp, 10 predicted proteins | sample SirMexnodulemix_FD_89961 | JGI IMG/M metagenome (GOLD analysis project Ga0123340, IMG submission 89961) | Root nodule microbial communities of legume samples collected from Mexico - Siratro Mexico nodule mix | ecosystem: Host-associated > Plants > Roots > Nodule | place: Mexico: Nepantla... | reverse complement strand
TTAGGCTTTTTTTTTTTTTTTTTTTTTTTTTTTTTTTTTTTTTTTTTTTTTATTTTTTTTTTTTTTTTTTTTTTTTTTTTTTTTTTTTTAAATTTTAATTTAAATGACCTTTTTTTTTTTTTTTTTTTTTTTTTGAAAAACTTGTAATTGTATGTAATTAGTGACATCGTAAATGTTTTATACCATCTTAGTTCAAACACAAGACAAATTATTGCAAGTTACTGTCGAATATAAAACTAAAGAAAGAATATTAAAGTTTGTAATTGTAACTAGTATGTGTTTTAATTTTCCAGGTTCTATTTTTTACTTAGTATCACCACTAGAATTATCACCACACCACTACTAGGATGTAATTTTTTTATTATTCTGAAATTTGAGAATATGACAGCCAATGGATTAAATCTGCTACTGTATAACGGGCTATTTCAACAATCATGTAGTACATAGTTAGTATAACATGAAATGCAATTATTAGTATTATTATTATTAGTAGGTCTCACTGTATTTGAATCCTTAAAGATGGTATATATCATTATGACTAAGAAAAAAAAAAAGGTTGTTTGATTGTATTATCATTGGGCCACAACCGTGGTTTGGGTCCAATTTTCATTTGAATTTTGAAATCGATTTGAGCCTTCGTGCAAATTATAGGGCAATTGCTTCCAGCCTCCTATTAATTTCAACTTGCAACCCCATAAATTCTGAAATACCAAATTTAACTTTGCGAGATTTATTTCAAATGCAAGACTTCCATGGAAGACACCTTCAAAGTTGGGTGTCACCACTATTCATCTTTCACATCTATTTAATACTAATATATATTATTATTTTATTTATATATAATATTTTATTAAAAAAAATATGTCAAAGCTAAAAGTGAGTAATGGAGCCACCGGATGACGTGGTGACGTTTCTCGAATAAGAGTAGATGATTTTAGATATGAATGATTGTTTTTTCTGTAATATTGGCTGTAATGATTAAAATATGGTTTCAACAAATCGGAGTTTAAAAAAACTTTCAGAATATGTATTCCAAAAGGTGATTTTGAGACAATTTCCATAATAGAATTTTCATAATCGTGGAGTATTTTTTGGAATATATAATCCAAAAGTGTATTTTTCATTCAAAACAGTGATGTAAAAATGTAATTCTGAAAGTTTAATTTTTATTCCGAAAATTAGAATAGAAAATTACAATTCTTAAAGTACATTTCTTGAATTATATTCGCTGTTTATTTTTCAATTCAGTAATTAATTTTGCAAAATGTTGAGTTATGATTTTTTTTTCTAACATCAACTGAAAAAATTTTGGTAAAAATATTATGGATTAAAGGAAAGCTTATTCCATATATATTTTAGAAAGCTTATTTTAGAAACATATTCTAAAGCTTATTACATAAGTAATTGCATAGTACACACCTCTTCCTATTTTGGAATTCAAATCACTAAAAAAATCGTATATTTGGTGGTAATTACTTTTGCATACGATATCACTTATAAACATCATCATATATGTAGGTGCCACAAAATATAATATAGCATTTTTATTTGAATTTGAATCACGGTAGTATCCATCATATAACAACTTATATAAAGTAATTTTTTTTATATAAATAATGTTAGTTAAAATAGTCATAACTTTTTAATAGAAAAAATAATTTTACCGTAAAAAGCGATAGATGCAAATGTCATTATTCAAGTTATAATATAAAGTTTGTAATGGTTATTATTATAAAAGTTAGAAATTAAAATATGTAAGTTAGAATTCTCGTAATTCAAATATTAAATAAATGAAATATATTCATCCGTTTATAGTCTTATAATTTAATTACACATGCTTTCATAATTACTAATAAGATAATCACGCAATAAAAAAATTAATAATAACAAAATATTTATTATTGCATTTTAGTACTGAAGTTTACATTAATTGTTCAGAACCACTAAAGATTGTACATGGTAAGTTAAAATTTGAAGAAACTGACTATTAAAAATTGTTTAAAATCTATTACAATTGAACTACTACAAAACTATATCAAAAAATACAAATTTAATCCGTTTTGCTTATTCTGCTTGATCCTACAATTTGATTTATTGATTGAGCACTTCTTCCAACTTCAGGTGCTTGAAATAAATAAATAAATAAATAGTTGTAAGTTCAAAATGTTTATAAAATAAATGAAGACAACAAGGTGCCATGGCAGCAAATTGTTTTGGAACGTATGGTTTAGAAGCAATGTTTACATTTGATCATTTAGAGTTGCAAGTTTAGTTTCCATCTTGACTACCTTGTCCTCAAGATCTGGTCTAAGTGCACTAGAGAAATGGTAGTTCATACCACTTAATATTATTGTGGATTTCTTAAAAGCAAGGTTAACACAAGCTCTATATGGCAGTCCTCTAACCTGACCTGGATGCTTCTTACTAAATATGACACCAACTAATTAATTTGAGATATATTTGATGCAATTTCTGGATTTTACAACATTAGGACAACAATTTTTTCCTACAAAAATAACATATACAACACATGTTAGACAAGTATTTTTCTTGCATAAACACCACATACAACACATATTATAGAAAAATATCTTTTATATGGTTGCACAATTAAGATTAGTAATGAGATTACATGGAGGTCAATAAATGTAAGTCTATGACATTGAATTACAATTCTAGTTAACATAGAATTTTTTCCAATTTAGTTCCTACAACTAGCAATTGAGTAACAATTGAATATCAGATCAACTAAAAATTGAAGTTGCAACAACTGAAAATAAACGAGTTTTGGACATATCAAGATTAGCATAATGATATAGTAACACAAGTTTTGAACAAGTGATTGAAATTATTTAACATGTAAATTATAGGAAATCAACACATGCATATTGTCAAATTATAATGGCAATCACTATAAGCAATATAGTTACCCCAATCTCCATAATTACCTGACAATAACGAAAATGAAAGTTGTAAAATGAATAAGTCAACAATATATCTTGAAGAATATTTATATTTAGATTATTATCTATCATATCTCACATTCATGTAAAACAATTTAAACTGCATAAGTTCATTTATAGTCGTTCAAATTTAGAATCTATTCTAGTAGCTTAGCACATCTTTTTCAATAAGTCCTTTCCTTTACTTGAATTTTGTGAACCTTTTAACTTGTTCTAAGGATATACTCTATAGAGAAAAGAACATTACAAATTTATATTGTGAACTCAGTTGAGAATATATAGAATTACAATAGAAAAACAATGTTAAAAGAGATGACAAATACATTATTAGAATTCATAATTAAGAGAAAAACAATTTCACAAGAGAGGTAATCATATTTCAGTAACCACCAGGGTTAAGATATGTATGTAATCTGTCGCGACCTAGTTCATGACGGCTGACGGCGATCCAAAAGAGAAATTATAAAAATAGCGAAAAGAAAGAGATGAAGTCGCCATCATAGTTTATTATGGAAAACTATGGAAAACCAAGAAAAGGGAAAAATAAATTATCTGCGAACCAGAGATGAGTTCGTGAGTCGATTACGCGTGGAAAAGGTAGTAGCACCCCACAGCGCCTATCCTAAGACAGTACCTTTAATCAAATGAGCAAAATCAAATGTGGTTTATTAAATATTTATTATTCCCTAAAAATAAAATACAAATAAGAATAAAATAATAATTTTTAAATTAAAGGACCCGACAAGGATTGACCTTGCTCCTACGTATCAACATCCATAATGGGTGAAGAATCAGGGAATACGTAGTTCTAAAAGATAGATGAGTTGTTTTAAGAAACTTAATATTTTTTATTTTTGAATTTTTATATTTTTATTATTTTTTTTAAATTAAACTTTATTTTGGATATCTTTAGATGCTTACGACCTTTTTGATATTCCAAACAAAATTAACATTTTTTCCAAATTAAATCCTGCATAACGCGAACGGTCGTTTGGGAATTTAATAAAAAATTTATTCAAACTAAAATCCGCATGATGCGTACGACCATTTGGATATTTAGTTGAATTTTATTTTTTAAATCAAACACTAAACAAAAAAAAAATAATATTTAATTTTAAGATATTTTTAGTAAAATATGAAATTTACTAGAAAAAGAAAATAAAAATAAAAAGAAACTACAATGCTGCACCCATTTAAAATAAACCAAACTCATTCAACTTTCTTTTTGTAAAACCATTTAAAATAAAGTTAATTGGGCTTTTCTTTTTTTTGTAAAATCATCCATGTTGCTTTTCTTTCTTTCATGCACTTTATTCAATTTTTTTATAAGACAATTAAATGCCAAAATGGTTAAATGCTAAAACAATGCTGCACCTATTTATTTTGCTTCTCCAGTTTTCCCTTACATTGACTTTCTTCTATATATATATATATATTTTAATTTCTTATCACACCAAATTGAAATTGGACCAAACCCAACTTCCTGCATCGTGGCTCACCCTTTCTCAAATCATTCATTCTCTTTTTTTTATTCCTATGCCTAATTCATTATTCTCTTTTTATTCTATTCATTGCCACTCTAGAAACACAATGGGCCCCAAGCCCATATTTCTCCACATCAAGCTTATCCACATTACTTCAAAAGAAAAAAAAAATTAACCCTAAAAAAACAAATTAAGGCATGGCGACTGCACACCACTTCGAATGGAACACAATGATAGAGGCAAGCATGGTTTTCGGTGGTGAAGCAAGATTCAGTGTGAGGTGATTTCCATCGACACTAATCGAAGGCGGCCTAAGCAATGGCAAAGACGAAAGAATGTTTGGCGGTGCTGAAGGAGAGGGTTACTGGGAATGGTGGTGGTGTTTCGGTGGTGGATTATGTGTTGGCTCCGCTAGGGTTGTGATGGAGTTGGAGAATGATGATTGCTATTTGAGGAAGAGGATGGTGTAGGTGTGAAGGAAGTGGTGCTTGCCGAAATTGAACAGTGACTCGGCGGCGATGAAAAGGAACAGAGGCACTTCAATGCGGCACCTGTTCTTTTCTCCTCTTCTTCCTCTTTTCTCCTTTTTAGATGTTTTTTAAACAATTTAAGGTTGCTATGGTTGATTTCTGGAATTGATTTGGTTTCTATGAGTCTAAATTAGACTCTGCTTGGTATTGACTTAATTTTTGGACTAAGTTTATACGCAGATTTATTGTGATACATGTTAATTATGATAGAAATAACAGTAAGTAATAGAAACATTCAATGTCCTGCAATGTATATGGAAACACAATATAAGAACTACATTCAGAATACGTAATCATTCAGAGCAGAAAGCACATAATCAGATCGGTGAAAAAGAATGAGAGAATTAAAATCAGAGCATAGAATCATAACCAGACCAGTACAGCAATGAACAAAATCACAATCAGAACAATAATGAACAAAATCACCATCAGAACCAGACCAGTGCATCAATGAACAAGAATCGCGATACCTCTTGAAGTCTAGCGTAATTTACTGTTCTTTGGTCTCTTCTTTCTTCTCCTTCTATCTTCAATTTCAAGCAATTTCCTCTCTGAATATCAGAATGCAAACGGTATTATATTGAAAACTCTCTGTAATTTTTTCGCGCTTACGGATTTCTCTGGTTCTCTGTTTTCTCTACCTGTGCCTCTAATTTTTGAATCCTCCCCCTAAAAATGAAATGCGTTTATGCAATTTGATGATTCCATTCTCCCTGCTCACACCTCTCACGCTTACCATTTGTTATTACATAATCATCACCTTTTTTCAAATCCTTCCTATGCTTCAAAATGTTGCCCATGCTCTCTTCTATCCCATTCCCTTCCACGTCTGCCACCTTCTTATTTTTATTTTATTTCTTTTTCCATTTTATTTTTCTAATATTCTTATTATCAATTAATTAATTTTTTATTTTATTCATATTTTATAATTTTAATCTTAATTACTTTTTAACTCTTTTTTTTTGAATTAAAAGAAAATGAATATAAATAAATTAAATTTTTCATTTTCATCCAGACAAAATCGAGTGTTGACAGAATCCTTTATAGGTGCCATATTTTTATTATGGCTACACGCAAAAAGTTCAATATGAGTAGCAATAACCAAGGAACATTGAGTCAAACATGAGAAAAAATTCTTTCACCTGATGCAAGCTCAATGTGGTTACAACTAGTTTTGATATGTTTTACCAAAACCTAATTCATTTACACCCATATTTGAATTGATATACAAGTCTTGCATCAACATACTCAACAACTCTTGAATGTTTAAGTTACATATTTGGTAAACAAACTACAAAGCAAAAGTATTGCAGATTCTCTTATAAATTTGGGATCCAAATTACTTTCATCAATGGGCATCTTTGTTCTCCTTGCTGCTTCAGTGTTCTCCTCAACGATGATATACTTCACAGCACGAGCTTGAAGCTCGTCCATGTTGGAGGGAGGTTCTGCAAACAAGGCGTTAAGGAAGAGGTTGGGTTTTCAGTCCCATTATTAATGTGTGCACTGTCGTAGAGGGATGAAGATTATGAATGTTAAGGCAAGCTTTAGCAAAATGAGTCATGTACTGTCTGAGTGACTCATTCTTGCGCTGAGTCACGTGTTGGAATGAGGTTGAGGAGGTAGTCATCGACTTACTGTCAATAAATCAAGCTATAAACTTTGAACATAGGGTGCAGAAGGAGTTGAACGAATTTCGGTAGGGAATAATATCACTTTGGTAGGAAATAATATCACTTAAGGGTTGTTTGCTTAAATGTGGTAGGGAACAGTCTGCAATGCACTCTTAGTTCTCTAGAGAAGAGGTTGGCCTAGGTCATGTATGCCTTGACGTGCACATCCAGGTCCAAGGTCTCATCGTATGAAACCACCTTTGGCCACTTCCACTTCTTTAGGAGTTCAACTCTCATGACCTCGACAATGAAAGGGTGGAAGTTTTCCATGTTCGCTTCCAACTCGTTGTTGAGGCGAGGAGTTAGAGTTTCTCAGAACAGGAACTCTTGGTTGACTTCCCGCGAAATCCTCATAGTTCTTCCTAGGTCTGCTTTGCCGCCGAACACTACCTTAGGTTGTTCTTTATGGTTAGCGTCGACACCGAGCACTACTGTAGGTTGATGTCGCTGGTCAACTTCTGCACCGAGTACCACTTTAGGCTATTTTCTCTGGTCGACGTCGACACCAAGTATTAATTTAGGTTTTACGAACAATTCTTGATTGTCCTCCTTGATCAACTCTTGCCTTCTTGGGTACTTGTCCACTTACTTGTCTTTCGTCCACTTTTTCCAGTTGCAGTGTTGTTTGATGAGTAGCTCATCCCTTCTGAAGATCAATTAGTTGTTGTTGCAAGGTTGCCAACTCCTTACGATGTGCTTCTTTCTGATCTATTAGTTCTTTTCTGAGGCTTGACGTTGTCTCTTGCATGTTGTTTTGGAGGATGGTCTCCATGTGGGTCTTGGTGAGTTCAAGGGTTGTTGGATCCATCTTCGATTGGAGTAAAGGTATGATTGATTTTATTTGAAAGTGGGGCGACTCTGAATACCTGGGCCAGGGGAAAGTATTACTTGACCCCACGGTGGGTGCGAAATGTTCTTACTGAAGACCAAACTGGTATCTTGACAAGGTAGATTGGAACTGACTTGATCCGAGCCCAAGTACTTGAGGATCCGAGTTGTTGTAGCTCCGAAGTTTGGCGAGAGGTCCACCTGTAAAAGACACTCTGACAATCAAGGAAGTACGTGATCAATGAGGTGAGTGATGGAGAGTGTATAAGTGAGTATGATAGTTGAGTAATGAGTGAATGATACTACCTGTAACGAGTCTTATATATATAGGTTTTGGGTTGAGATGTTATGAGCTTAAGCCCAAATCCAGGGTAACAACCTGAGTAGTTATCGAGCTGTTGCAGGTGGAGATCGAGATTCAGAGACTATTGGGCATAATGGTCCTTGAATCTTAGGCATGATCTTAATTGACCCGAGGATATCGGGTGAGTGCAGTACAACTATGAAAGAGAATTTGATAGTAAATAAGTACAACATCATCAAAATAAGCCAGACAAATCAAGCATATACATTACAAATGAAAAATGTCAGAAAACATCTAAAATGTTAAGAGACGAAAGAAATATTTTTCAAATAAAGTTGCTTCGATATCCAAACACCAAACCTGAAATTTCACTCAAATTGCTTCATAAAATAGTTTCTTTTGACATAACATACATTACACATATGTTTATAGGTTCTTGATTCCAATATTATACTATACAACACCTGTTTCACTTGTTATCTTTTATTGACTTGGTTCCTCACACAATCATATGCAAAACCTTGACATAGAAACTTGATTTGGATGAAGAAGTAAAAAAGAACACAAACTTGGTTATGGTAAAGGATGTACATTGTATATGTATAGTACAAGACCCTAAGTGCTAAATTTGCTTAGTGAATAAATTAAAATTGTCAAAGAAGAAATTGCCTACAGTTGCTAATGCAAGATAAACTTCAATTATAGCCAGCTATCTTCATAAATCAGGTGTTAGGAAGCAATCTTCACAAAAGTCATCTGACATGTATATTATTTTCTATCTACTAATTATGTATCGTTCTTATATGTATATATCATTAATTATTTTTTGATATTAAACTCAATTTTAGTGCTAATGTAATTGTGACAAAATCATAGACTCAAGAAATATATTTTCATTTAACAATTTAAAATTGAGACTATCACATATCTAGTTATTAACAGGTTGAAAGCAAACATGTCTTGTAAAGAGTTATAGGGCCCGAGAAAACTTGGACAACATAGTCTACAATCTCCTCAAATTCATATTTTGCAAAGGAAAAACCTTCCAATTTCTCAGATTCATTTCTTGGGAATGTGAAAATATATCACACAAGACCCTATCTGTCACCCTCTTATCTAGATTGCCTGAGTCATATAAAAGTAACCAAAAATCAACACCCTCCTATTATCTATACTTATGCATAAATCCAATTATCTAAAAGTAATTAAAAACTTATATTTACACAAATAATAGACATCTCAATCAACTATCACTGAGAATTGAAATCCAGTTATAGAACCCCTAGAAAATAATAACATAAAAACAAATTTGGATAGACAAGTGTAAAAGTATAATTCTAGGTTGTAAATGTAACTGAGAATAAAAACAAATGCATTCTATCATAGTTGTATTAAGACCTTTAGAAGATAGGAAAGGTGTCTTTCCATCAATGTCTAAACTACTTTTTGAAAGATTGTCAAAAGTAGAATATATAAAACTCGACCATTGCACAACTGGCTCAAGATTTGGAGAAGCAGCTATTGTGTAAGAATTCATAGTTTCTTTGTCATAAGAAAAGGAATATCTAGGCTCATTAAGATTACTATGAACAGATAAGCACAACAATAATTTGTTCTTATAGATGCCTAGAGGGTTTTCGATCTTCAACATGGTCTTCGGTTTGGGAGAGGATTGTTGCTTTTCACTGGGGTTCTTGTTCTCAGATGCTGATCTCAGGCTCCAATGGAGGAAAGGGAGGGCACCTGCAAAAGGCGCTCCGATGCCAAAGTCAGAACACGGATGTCGGACAGGCAAAATTAGAGTGGAAATCATGTACCTTTCTGAACCCATGCAAGTTGTATTTATAGAGGTCAAAACCTATACGGAGGCATTGTGATTGGTCGAGGTGCCTGGACATGGCAGCCTTTTGCAGGTGGCTGTTGTTAGCGATTGTCGGCTAAGCTGGCACTACGACGTTGCGTAATGGGCAGATACTGTTTGGGTGTGGCCGTCTACTTGTCGGTCTAAACCGTGTAGTAGTCGGCTACACCACACCAATACACTTGCCCTCAAGCTCGAGGGCTAGTCACGAGAGGTTGTATAAGTGTGGTATCGGCTATAGGTTGGCACTTTCTAATGACACAATATTTGTTCACGGGCGTAGAGCTTTCGGCCATTGCAACTAACCTAGAGCAGACCAGAATGATTACATAAGCCCTTCCTCGAGATGTGTGCAGAAGGTGATCTAACGATTAAGAGAGTGAAAACGTTTCCTTGTTGTAGCCATTGGGGTTGATTCTCCCTATAAATAAGAGATGTCCCCCTTTGTTTTCTTCACTAAGATTCGTGGTTTCGATATCCGACATCTGAGATCCCTCTTTATAGTTCAAGAGTGGCTAGGTGCAAAACTTTCATCCCAAAAGGTAATCAACAAATAGTGTTTCACTTTCATCCTCCTCTTCGTTCTCGTCTTCGTCTCACTTCACCAAATCCACAATTAGTGTTTCATTTTAGAGTACCAAACATAAGGCGAACTCTAAATCAATTGGCGACCAAGGAGGCGTGCGGGTCTGGGGTGCGAGGGGACCACGTTGACGCAACATCTCGGTTGGTTGAGGAAGTTGCTGAAGACGACCTTCCCCGTAGGACGGGCTATGAGTGGGCGATTTCACATGTCACATGCCACTTTTCAAAGTACCTTTGGTCTTCTATGGTGGAGAGTTATGCGGTCACATGTTGTATTTTCGCAGACGACGTTCTAGAAGGCGCGCTCACTGTGGAGTGGTGTTCGACCGTTGATAATGTGTGTCATAGGCGAGAGGATCATGGAGCGGATTTCTTCTTTATGTGTGCCTACTTGTTCACAAACTCGCACGTACGTGTCCCCTTTGACGAATTTACTATGGGCGTGCTCCAGACCTTGAATGTTGCTCCCACTCAACTGCAACCCAACTCTTGGGCGTCTCTTCGTGCCTTTCGTGTTTTAGCATAGATGTTCCGGCTAAAGTCATCTCATGTATTTCTGCATTTTTATAGTTCTCGCCCCTCTTACCCGGTTAGATGGTTGTCCCTTGTAAGCTAGTCAGGGGCTGCTCTTTTGACTCTCTTTTTTTTCTTCTTATAAATACTTTAAGAATGCATTTTGCAAAATTTCTATTTTGCTTGCCGGACGACACTATTTCTTTAATGGGGAAACCCCCATTTCCTTTGTATTGGATCCAAGATCCTGTCGGCTATCTCTCTTGGTCGAGGTCGTCCGTGACCGAGGACGACAAGAAGATGTTTGATATCTTAGATCAAATTCCTCGATGACTTCCAATCCGAAAAATACTTAAGCTTTTTCTTACTTCTTACCGTTGGGTGGATTTGAAGGATATGCTTATTTTTATTTTGACCGATTAGTTGTCAGTTTTAACTCTGCTGAATCGTTTATTGTTTTTCAAGTATTATGGCTTAGCAAGGCGACAACTTCATGGACCGCTTGAGGAAGATCAAGGCTGAAAGAGAGCTTCAATCTGACAAGTCGTCGGGTTCTGCCAACCCCACGCAAACCGCTCTTATCTCGCTCGTCCACATCAACCTTGAGCCTCCTCTAGCAGCCGACAAGAAAGCCAAGAAGAAGATAAAGAAACATTCTTCTTCTCGCCATTCTCCCAAGAAGGATTGTGTGTGGAGGCTCTGACTGGGGTGCCAAGTAATCTTGAGTAGCTCTTTGCCCCTGATTGGGGGTTCTATAAGGGTGGCAACATGTCGCTCCCCGCAGCGGAATGAGGGGTTGATGTCCACAACGGTTGGCTGGTGCCTATTAAAGATCTCCCTCCTTATGCCACTCACGAGACTATAGTGGTTTTGACTGCCGACTCGGATGAGGATGACGAGAAGATGCCCAAGATTGGGCTTGTAAAAATTTTCTTTTTTGATGGTCGTTGTTGACGACCTCTTTCTGTTGACTCAACATATTTTTTGTTGGTTGCCTCGAGCAACTTGTCATTATCTAAATGGGAGACCTGTTATAGTTTTTTAATATACTTTTCGCCCATTTTGCTATATTATTATCTCTTTTTCCACCTAGATAATCGATAATTGTCATACTAGCACACTTCGTCCACTGTCTTAGTAACGATTCTTCGCTTCTTTTAAAAATGCCTTTCTTTGTTAATCTGGACTTCGTGCCTCGTAGGGGATAACACATATGCTTAAAATTGAGTTGGCTTCATGCGTTCCACGCAGGATTATACGCTTAAAATTGAGTTGGCTTGATGCGTTCTACGCAGGATGAGGAGTGCTTGCCTATTTTGAGTGACTTATTCGTGGAAGTCACAATGAGTAGGTATAAGGTCTACTCAGTTGTGAGAACGTCATGTTCATACGCCAGATATATCGGTAGGTAGTAGCCTATTGTTGGCAATTAAATGTAATAGGATATCTCGACGTAACTCCTTTCTCAATTTTAAGTTAGGAAGCTATCAGGGACTCATGTGCCCCGCTTTGCGTTGTGGGTACACCGCGCCCACTGTGGGCGACCATCTATGATTGCTTGCATTTTGGATAACACATTCCCTCCTTTAAGTTGTGGATAATCGTTATGAACGACTCGTTCACCGCTTAGAGTTGTTATAAGTTGCCTATGGGTGATGCATTCCTCATGGTGAGCGAGCGATTAATTATTGCCTATGATGGGTTGTTATAGGCGACTTGTTCTCCGTCCTCACCAAGCGGAAGAGAGTAGTTGCCTGGTGTGAGTGAGTACTAGGAGGTTGTGATAGAACAACACATTCTTCGCAAGCGAGAGGTGGTCCCCTACTACGGGCGACTATTTATGGGAGGTTATGATGGAATAACCTATCCAGCATTTTGAACTGTGGGAAGTCGCATTGGGCAACTTGTTCCCCATTCTCAACAAGTGAGAGGGTGATCACCTAGTGTGGGTGACCATTTATGGGAGGTTATGATGGAATAACACATTCCCTATTTCGAACTGTGGGAGGTCGCCATCGATGACTCGTTCCCCATTTTCAACGAGCGAGAGGGTGGTCGCCTAGTGTGGATGACTATTCATGGGAGGTTATGATGGAATAACACATTCCCCATTTCGAACTGTGGGAGGTCACCATGGGCGACTCGTTCCCCATTTTCATCGAGCGAGAGGGTGGTCGCCTAGTGTGGGCAACTATTCATGGGAGGTTTTGATGGAATAACACATTCTCCATTTCGAACTGTGAGAGGTCACATTGGGCGACTCGTTCCCCATTCTCAACAAGCGAGAGGGTGGTTGCCTGGTGTGTGTGACTATTCATGGGAGGTTACGATGGAATAACACATTGCCTATTTTGAATTGTGGGAGGTCATATTAGGCGACTGTTTAGTTAACTTGGGCACTTAAGTCATAAGCAAAGCTTTTTCATTAACTATATACTGCTAGAGTGAAATACAAGAAAAAGAGGTACACAACAATAAGGATTAACTAAAATAAAATTTTAAGTGAGTTGCATTCCACGTTTTGGATATGGTTTTCCCAAGTAGCGTCTCAAGGTAGTATGCCCCCTTTTCAGCTAAGCTTGTGATACGGAATGGTCCTTCCCACTTATAGGAGAACTTTGCTTCATCTTTTCTCGCATTACATCGCATCCTCCAAACAAGGTCTCCTGGACGAAAGGATCTCGATTGACTTTGGAATTATATCGTCTTGCCGCTCATAACTTCCCGGCCTTGTCCCTGATTCTAGCTTTGTCTCTGAGCTCACTAATGAAGTCTAAATTAGCAGCTAGGGTTTCATTGTTCATTGTCAAGTTTGTAAGTTGTTGACACAACGTAAGGACCCTTATTTCTACAGGGATCATGGCAACAGTCCCATATGTTAGGCTATACGGTGTCTCTTTATTTGAAGATTGAGGAGTGCATCTGTACACCCACAACACCTCTAGTAGTTCCTCGGGCTACCATCCTTCGCTATGCCTAGCCTTTTCTTAAGTTCGTTGAGGATCACCTTATTAGCTGTTTCAGCTTGCCCATTGGTCTGTGGATGCTCTATAGAACTTGTTACATGTCAAATACCTAATCCTTCGTAGAAACTGAGGAGCCCCGGTCTCTAAGTTAATGTCCGTTATCCTTCACAATGGTATGGGGAACTCCAAATTGACAAATGATGTTTTCCAAATGAAGTCCTGCACCTTCTTTGCAGTGTCGGCGGTTAGTGGCTCAACTTCAACTCATGGTGAAATAGTCGAATCCTACAAGGAGGAACTTGCATTGACCTTTCCCTGGGAAAAGGGTCCTATTAATTCCCCACATGGCAAAGGCCATAGGGATGTGTGATGTTGTGCAAGACTTCAGGTCGGGCGTGTAAGAGATTTCCGTACTTTTGGCATTGCTTGCATTTCTATACGTACACGGCTCAATCTGTTTGAATTGTAGGCCAGTAGTAACCAGCTCTTACCACTCTCTTTCCCATACTCCTTGCCCCGAGTGTAGACCGCAAATTCCAGTATGCATCTCCTCCACAGACCAAAATAAGCACCTCATCCTCACACACTCACGTGGCATCTCTCACCTCACATCCACTTGGCACTCACATTTTTTTCCCATCAACGAACCACACCACTCACTCACCTTTATTTCTCCACACTCTCATACACCTAAAAAAAGGGGTTGCAACGTACACTCACTCCTCCACCTCAACTACAATCTCCCCCACTTACAATAACAATTCGAGAAAAACTGAAAAAGTTGTTATGCCCGTACTGATTTCCTTTGCAACTTTGAAGATATGCGTTGCTTCTCTCATCATAGACACAAAGGCTACGCTCTTTATTCTACTCCCTCACTCACTTTTTGGGGGCACAAAAATTTCACAGAGCAGGCTCTCATCATGGTGCCCATTTTTCACTACCATTTCTTCACTCTCATAACCCTCCCATGCCACCTTCTCCCATCATCTCTCTCAGCTTCTTCACTCTCTTTTTTCCCACTCTCTTTTTTGAAGTACAAACTACCACCTAATTGCGCTACTTTGTTTTCACTCAACACTGTACAAAACCCTTATTCCTCATCATAATCATCAACTTCTTCTTCGTCGTCATCTTCCAATTTTCCATTTTCTTGCTTCCTATTTTTGCAACTCATGACGACGTCGTTCGGTGTAGCTACCACCTCGGCGACGGTCAAGGACTCCAAGCTTCAGATCCCAAGCTCCCATGGCCTGAGGTTTGCGATCGCCTCTTCTCTTACACGCAACACTCTCTCGCGCTTCCACCCTTTCTCTTGACATACACTCACTTTGCTTCTCTTGAGGGACACAAAACTCTCACCACTCTACTCATTTTCATACGAAAAACACACCTTCCATTCTTCATTCATATTCATTCACAATGCCTGTCTCCATTCCTTTCTCTCACACTCTCATGTACACACTCACACTTCCATTTTCCTCCTCATGCCACCAATTTTCTTCACTCACATAAAACTATTCACCTCACTCATGTAAAACTCCCTCTGCACCTCACCTCCTTACGCCGAAAAAGCTTCATTCCTCCCTCACTCACTCTCTCACACAACGCAAACTTCTGTTTAAATCCCATAATGGTGTATTTTTTATGTAATGCCCAAAATGAACAATTTCTTTTACCAAAATAGATAAATCATGAATTTGAATAAGATGAATCGTGCCAAACACGATTTCAGTATAAATTCCTTAATTGTTGCTAATTGAAATATTGCTAAAATGTTGATGTTGGGTACTAAAACTATGTAGATCTTTTCCCATTTCGATTTTATTTTATTTTTATTATTATAAAACCATAATCATATTATTAAGAAATTATTTTAAATTGTTATTAAAATACGAAAACATGAAACCGGGATAAGTTATCAAACCTGTACACATATTAAAACGGTTTTTTTTTTTTTTTTTATTTTAAAAAAATGGGAAAATCATGGATTTTAAAATGAATAAATTATGCCACATAGGCACGATTTACTCATCTTAGTAAATTTTTTGTCCCATTTTGGACATTACACAGAAAAATTGCACCATTATGAAAAAAGAGCCAACAAACTTCTTTACCCTGTCATCATCATAAGCCACCCTCTTTGCATGGACGCTCACCGGAAACTCAAATCCCGACCACTCTTCGGCTACATGCTCCCTTCCCCCGAGTCCCGGAGCGACGAAGATGACGTAGAATAGGTGATCATGATCTACCCTTCCATTCCAGAGACTACTGTTTTCGTTACCATCTCTAACCTCACTCTCGCCACATCAGTCTCCTTCGTTATCCTGCTCCTCAATGATTGTGCCACCACGACCATTATTATTAATAATATTATTATTATTATTATTATTAATTTTATTATTTCTATTATTATTATTAATGTTATTAATATTAGTATTATTGTTATTAATATTATTATGATTGATGTTAATATTATTACTATTAATAT
>Ga0123340_1002695_pt1 | contig 16220 bp, 10 predicted proteins | sample SirMexnodulemix_FD_89961 | JGI IMG/M metagenome (GOLD analysis project Ga0123340, IMG submission 89961) | Root nodule microbial communities of legume samples collected from Mexico - Siratro Mexico nodule mix | ecosystem: Host-associated > Plants > Roots > Nodule | place: Mexico: Nepantla... | reverse complement strand
TTGTTAGTTTATATTTCTTTACAATATTTATTTATAACTATTTATTTATGTAATTTTAAATTTATTTTAATAATTATATCCTACGCATATTAAATATAATTAATTTTCTCAAAATATCAATTATTGATCCAAAATATGTAACTGCCAAACCAAAACTAGTAGAAAACAGATCACGGTTTAGTTATAATATTCACTTGTCTAATATTTATAACCACTTTTATTTATCTGGCTAGTTATTATCATGGTAATTTTTTTATAACCATCCCTAATTATATTATCAAACCATTTAAAAAGTTGAATACCTATTTAGTTTAAAAATTTGTATACACATGTTACGTTGAAATAAAGAGGAATAATAAAACGTGGGATAAATTGAGTATATATTTTAAAAAGGAAAAAAAATCGATTAGTTAAACTTTTAATGTAATGAAAACGATGTCCTATTATTGGAAGCAGTGAAAAATATATAAAATTCCTTTTGGCAACTCACCATAAGATTTGCTCTTGGTGTTAGTAGAATCTTAGGTGCAGACATTCAGTTCATTTGATAACACTACAGAATTATGATCAAGAAAGCTCACTCAAGATTCAGAATATATGAAAGAAAGATAAAATGCCCTCTGCACAGTATTCATTAGATATAATGCACAGTATTCATATTAGGGTTTCATCTACCGGAAGAGCCTTGAGGCTGATCTCTTAAAGACTTTTCCTTCAAGTTTTAGTCTTCTATACGCTTCTCTCAGATGACATGGCCGAATCGGTCCAGATTCCTTCCTTTCTTTCATAACTATTCTAGCTGCAAAAAATAGTACAATTGATTAATATAAACAATTGGAATTATGCAAAATTTGTGCATGCATGGAGTAAAACACAATATCATTGAAAACTGTGTAGAAGGAAGTGCTCAAACACTAGCCTTACCTGTTTCAACAACTTCACCAACAAACATTTTTGCAATGCCTGATACTACAATTGTTATTGGCACTGAAATCTTTTGGGTCCCAGTGATACTAGCCAATAACTGCTAGGGGGAGAGAGAGGAGAAAATTACATAAAGTTGTGTTATAACATATAAATTACTAGTGCAAATTTAGATATAAAGAAAGATAATCCGTAAACAACTGCAAAATTATGAGTTGAATCCAAAAGAAGCAGCATGCACACACCAAGCTAATAACCAGGGAGAAAATGCAAAAGGTTGCCTCAATCAACTGTAAATAATTTCACAACTTAAACATTTACATTTGACAATGTCTTGAGTCTAAGGTAGTGGTATAATTTATTAAAACCAATTTTTCCTCAATCAAGAAATAAACCATTCTACTCGGCTAATCCATAAAGCTTCAATTCTGACAGATGATTTCATTAATTACGGCAGCATATTGATCTCTATATGATTGTTTGATGCAATGACATTGATAACCTATCTGTGATCCCCTTATTCTTTTTTCTCCCATCATATATTACTTACACCTATTAACTTCCCGGGTAAGATTTCCTTAACATCAACAAGCCACCAATCCAAAACCATACTTGTTTTTCATTTCCAGAGTAAATTACACAGCCCTGAGATTTTACCAAATCTACCCGCTTTTTTAATCCCTATCCTAAACTAACTCCTCTTGTATATAAACGTTTAAAATACATTACAGTTACTTCCTCTATACAATACCAATAAAACACATTACACAGAGAAATCCTGTATGGAAGAAACAACAAACTTTAAAAACACATCATCCATACAATACTCAGGAAACATTACATGGTGCAACTCTGAAAGAAATATCACTAAGGAACAATTACACCATGCAACATTGTAAGAAAGGTTACTGCAAACATTAAAAAAAACAAAGAGGGATCGTGTATAATTTCAAACAAGAAACATCGGGAATATCATTGTAATTTGCTCTTGTTTCAATCTCCTATCAAAACAAACGAAATCCAAATCCAAAAGCACGTTAGTTAACACTAAAACTCAGTATAACGTTCTTTATCCAACACAAAAACCATTAAAGTTGCTTCAACTCGAAATTAATCCATGTCACATATCCTCAATGCAAAGTCAAACAAGTGAACATTTTCCTCTAATCACATTAACTGGATCAAATCAAACATGTGATGTGCATATACACCTAAAGTGACATTAGTTGATGTTAAATAAAAAATGTGAATATATATACCTAAAATCACATTAACTGGTATTTCAACGTGAATACAAACATGCATCTTGAGAAAGTAGCAATCCAAAACAACAGCAGCTGTCAGTTATTGAAATTTGGCAAAGCAAAACAATGAAACCCAAAGGGAATAATATAAGAAGAGAAGAACACATACCCTTTTCATGTTAGCCCTCTGAAACCCAGCCCTCCGGAAGGACTCGTATCTACTCATCTGCTCTTCGCTGAATTGCGACAAAATTGCCCTGAAAAAGAAAAAAGGGGGGAAATTGGTAAATAAGGTAAAAGGCAACGAATTTGAATTGAAGTGAAGCGAAGTGAGTTACGAACTGCATCTTGGCCATTTTGTGAGGGTCGCCTGTGGAAGGGAGCTTGGAAAGTTCAACGTCCATGTTGTCTTCTTCTACCTCCTCTTCATCGTCCTTGTCCTTGTCTTTGTTCTTGACCACCGCACTCGCTTTCTGCGGAGGCCCTGGAGTGAGGGGTAGAACAGAAGGAGAAGGAATAGGGTTTTGGTTATGACTGTGGCTTTGGCTATGGTTATGGATTAAGTCTGCCTCTGTCTCCGTCGGAGATTCCGGCGGTGATTCCTCGAACGCTGCTTCGAACGGATCCTTCGATTGCTTCATTCCGAACACACTAAGGTTGTCTTCGGATTTGGTATCTCAGACGCTATTTATACAGTTACAACCTTCTCTTTTCTCTTTTTTTTTTTCAACATATTTTTCCCCGAAAGATTAAAAATAAATACATTAAGAAAAATATTCTTTGTAAAGAGATTCCTATTTTAGAGTACATAATTACTTTCTATTTTACTTTTATCAGTACAACTCATTTTATAATAAACAATAATTATCCTTTATAACTACAATTATAAAAATTAATAAAAAATATATATTTTAGAATAATTATTATAATATATGTGTTTCCATTGGTATTGTAGAAAAATATTTTACATTATCAATTAATTAAAGTTGACAAACTTTATATATTTACACTAGCAACGTAATTTGTGTACGTTACACGAAGTTTGAATAGCAACACTTGATTCATGAGTGATTATCTCAGTTTTTAGTTGTTGGATTATTGTTCTGTAGTCCAGAAGCTCAGAAACATAGTTGGATAGTTTTAGGAAAGTGAAGGAGGATTGTGACTTGTGAAAATATATAATGACTCAAATCAATATTTTGTGAAGCATAAAAGAACACATATATTTACAGTGAAAAAAAATTACAATGACAATGTCAAAGGAAAACATGCAGAATACGCACAGCCACTGGTTCTGAAGACAGAAGGGAAGAGCACAGGTTCTACAAATTGACATAAAACAACAATCAGTGTGGATAATGAGGAACTCCATCAGCAATTGCAGCAATCTTCTTCTCCAGCTCTGGCTTGTTGGCTCCTACAAGTTTGTCAAACTCTTTTCCATCTTTAAGAAAGAAGAAAGTTGGTGTGGCTTTGATGTCCAAGGAAGTGCTGAAGTCCTGCAACATACAAAACCATATTTATTATGGCTATCACGACAGTAATTTACTCCCATAACATGCAAGAAATTCTCATCCTTGATCATTGATTTCCATATAAAGATTTCTCTGTTGCCATTCACTTCCAAATAAATAATAATGCTAATAACATATGCAACTTCTCTACTTACTGCCATTTCATCCACGTCGACTAATAAGAAGACCATAGACGAGTGTTTCTCGGACAACTCGCAGAAATATGGAGCAATCATCTTACAAGGACCACACCATGTTGCACTGAAATTTGCAATAACCTATAAAACATGAAGCTTTAGAATATACTGTTGCACCCAAAGGATATGAATGATCGTGAAGAAAAGGGGGTCGGGAGATGCAACAAAAGATACAGTAAAAAATCTTCATAGTTTGGGAGGCATGATAATAAACTAGATGCAGAGTTTTCCTCATGTTACCAACTATACACAGGCATTGTAAAATACGATAAATTAATAGGGGTTCAGATAGAAGTTAAAATCATTGTGCCACAAATTAAATAAGTAAAACTTACAATTTTACTATCCTTATTTGCTTGTTCCAAATGTAGGTCCCAAGATTCCTTGGTAGTAATAAGTTTCACATTCCCAGAAGCAAAATCCACATGATGATCAGAATCAGCATCATTATCATTACCCTGCAAACATTAGAAACATGAAACTAAAGTCAACTATTGCGTTCCAGGAAAAAAACTGCAATCTCAGATAACCTTTGAGAAAAGATGAGAGCTCTTCAGTAACATTAAAAACATAAGGAATTGAAGAAAAGCAAAAGATAGAGAGAAACAGGAAAAAGAGAAAGAAACAAGTCAAAATTGTATGGAAAGCTATTAATAAATAGAGGTTAATAGACCAATATTAGTTCAATTAGCATCGGTTGATGACGTTCCATTATGAATAAACTAGCTTAAGCTCTTAGCAAAGTAGGTCTTCTACATAGTATTAGAGCCTCTAATATCTATAACCAAATGGGCAAAAGTTCAAACCTTGTCACCTGCATTCTTCTACATTACGCTGAATATCACCAGTATAAGAACAGCACAAACTTAAAGGGATTTTACATGAAAAGGTGTGCTAGAATCTAAAACCATTCAGGGACTTCTACCTAATAGCTTTAACTTTTAAGAATATAAGTTGGTCTTTGACAAGATGTAACAAAATTCTCTTTCAATTGAACATGGTATTTTTAATCCAATTGTTGCTTGTAACATAATGTTAATATCGTTTTTATTCTTGTATCTATCCCTATTCACAAGTTATGTCAATTTGACATAGAATGACCAAATAAACAACAAATTTATGACTGACAAAAAGAAAAAGTCATAGAAAAATACCACCAGTTCAAGTTGCAACAGCAAGGCTTCCTTACACTACTATCCTCACAAGTCAAAAACTACTCTAGAGGGGAGAAAAATTGCTACAGACACATTCAAAATTATGACCTACGCAGAAAGTGTACATGATCTGTTTTAAGATAACAGTTTATCAGAGAACAGCAGGAAAACCTTGGCCTTTCAAGTTCATATGAGAAGAAATAACTAAAAAAATTTCAATTGAAGTATCCAATATTCTCACCTTATGCAAACAATTGCCCATGTAATTGTTTTAAAGCCACGACACTGCAAATCTTCAATAAACGGAACCCTGCAAACAGAATTTCAGCACAACAAATCTCTCAAAATCCATAAAACTCGAAGAAAGAACAACAAACAAAAGGGAACAGAGACTCAAGAAGGGAATTAGTACGGCAATCACAGAAGAGTAAGAATGACAATAGAAGGAGTGGAGGTAGACAACATTAGAATTAAAATGCCTACTTAGACACGATTTCCCAACTTATAATTCTAAAAACTGTTCCAAGTATTAATTACCGAAATGCAAACAAGGAAATTAAATGACTACAATGATATGATGGTGATGACGATGCAAGTGGGGTCCCATCATTCGTTCAGAAAACTGATTTAGAAGCTGAAAACACAAGATTTATTGCCTCTAATAGCACAAATCCTATATCTGGGATTTAAAGTTGCCAACTTTCCATCCATTCACAAGCAGAAAAAGAAACCCATGAAAAATTAACCAAAATTGAAGGCAGAAACTGTGGAATTGGATTAGGAATCTGATTGAAAGAAACCCCAAAATTCAATTTCAGAGGAAAAAACGAAGGAGAATAAAAAAAACAGACCTTTGAAAAAAAAAACCTAATTTGCAGATTCGGGTCAAAAGGAACCGCTCCTTGAATTAAATCCGTGATTTGGAACAGTGAGTTGAGGTATAAAGCTAAGAGAAGACAAAGCGTTTCGATGGTGGTCACGTTTATAAATAAATGTCTTTTTGGTTCCCAACAGAGAAGGTTTCTATTTTGTGTTCAGACATGATTAATTTATTTACAGTATAGTTAATAAATAATTGATAACAAATTCCACTAATCAACGTTCAATAAACAATCACAACATCGACTTTGAAAAGTTACCAAATTTTTCACATTTCTCAGGTGTGAAATGCCAATTATTAATCATTAAAATCAATTGCTTCCTTCAACAGAAGTAAAGGGAAAAAGGTAGGAAAACGAAATATGGAATATGAAATATGAATGCGGTGATTCAATTTTGACCTCTGACCTTTGAAGACGACAGAGTACCAAGTTTTCCAGGTTATCCATAATCATAAGTGTGTATTGTTCTTTATTTTGTTATTGCGTTTTTTTTTTATTTCAAAAAATAATTATATGATACTCTTTTTTCAAAATATTTGTTGTTGGTTGTTTTAAAAAAAGGCTATATTATTTTTTATATTAAAAAATGGAATTATTTTATATTTAGAAAATACATGGATTATTTCACTTAAAATAAATAATGTATTTGACTAAATATTTATTAAAAACTGGATCTCAGATAGATTACTTTTATCCTAAACATTAAATAGAAAATATAAGTCTTACACTAACTTTTTAAAAATGGTTGACCCAAGAGTTTTAATCACGGATATTTCCTCTCTCTCATTTATATTTTTCTTCTTCTGCATGAAAATTTTTACTTTCTAATTTGTGTTTAAAGTTTTCTGTTAATTTTAGAATTTTAAAGTTTCTGAATTGTACAAATCAGAAATTATTTTTTACATAAAAAAACTGTCAGTTATAGAATTTGAAAATCTCTTTTAAATTATACAATTCAGAAGTTATTGTTAAAGAACTAGAAAGATTTTCATCAAAATGTAATGCGATATTGTTCTCATCTAAGAAGAAAGTGTAAAAGGTATAAAATATAAAAACAGAAAGGAATGGTGACAAAAAGAGACGAAGAAGGACCGTAGAAGGAAATGATAGAGATTAAACGTATTTTTATCTTTTACACATTCCAGGAAGAAACATAAGGTGAAAGAGGAAATATTTGTTACTCACTCATGCTTATTGCAAGCCCATTTTTGTTGGGCCAATGGATCGAAAAGTGGACTCCTTTAATCAAGTTCAAGCCTTTTCTTCCTTCACTCCCATGGTTTCCTCCTGCACCTTCATAAGGTGTTGAAAATGTTAAAAGTACCTTTCTATACAATATTGTTGGGAAAACTTCAGATTGAGTGATTCGTCCCAAACGTTTTCAGTTTGGTATTATTTATTTTCAATGTTATTTAACATTTTTGATTATACAGTTTAGAATGTATTTCTTGAATGTACAATTTAAAATATATTTGGGGTTGTATAATTTAAAATGTTAAAACACATTAAAAATAAATAATACTAAAATATATAATCTAAAACGTGACACCAAAACTTTTAATTTCCAAATGGTGATCTGGAATTAAGTTTTTTCACTCGGATTAATCAAATTGGAACTTGATTTTCTATAAAAAGAAGCTTAATTTATAAGTGTTTTATAATCCAGAAAATATATATAAACAAAATGAATTTGTTCAAGGTAAAGTTAACAATTCAGAAGAAAATATTCAATTTACATATTCTCTTACGATTGTACACTTTAAAAGGCTTCTAAATTACACAATTTGAAAAGAACTTCAAACAACATGCACAATAAAGAAGGTGTATGAAGAAATTAGGGTGCAGAAAGAAATATCTCAAGCTTTTTTTAGCTACCCACAATCTTTTTATATTTATCTTAATTGGTCCATTAATTTTATCCCTTTTACAAATATATTTACAAACTTTAATTCCATTTTAAACCATACGTAAAGTTTATTTTTTTACCAACAAGCATCTTTAACTTTAATTTCATTTTAAATGGACCTTCAAATCTAATTTACAAAAGTAGTCGTTTCTATAAGTTAAAGTTAAATATCTTAATTTTGAACCATTCACTAATTTTTTCTTCTTCTTTCACTGTTTATATTTTCATTTTTAAAAAATTTAAATTGAAAAATGATAAAAAAAAAAAAACTATAAAAAAGAAGTTCATTTGATTCTTTTTTACTCTAAAATTATCCTATTTCTATGTTTGGAAAGTCAATAACTAATCTCTAAATACTTATATTCGTTCAATTACTGCAATATATACATATATACTGTAAAATATACTTTGATCTAAGTTATTGTTTCTTTAGTTTCATAATTTGACTATGCATAATATTAATATTGATAAGCTTTTGCATGGTATTCACTTGTATTGTAAGATCGAAGTTAATCCATGCATTTCATATAACATGTTGATTTCCCCAGCTCTGAGACACGATAATGAAGCAGTGAATAGCATATTACAAATTACTGTGAGAAGAAGAATGCTAGTAGAGTCCGAAGGGTTCTGGCAGGGATTCAAATCCATTGTCAAAGATAGCTCCTTCATCACACTTTTCATCAACACTATGCAGCCACTTTGTGTTGTTCAAATCTTCTTTAAGCAATACTGAATCATAAGCATAACTCTCGTACACATCTACCACTGCATTAAATTTTCCCAAGTACTGTTTTTGCCTTTCACCTTTCTCTCTTCCATTTTTCCTGTTAGTGTTGTTTCCATTGTTTCTGCTTTGGAGGCTTCCGTTGATGTTCATTGACGATGTAACACTCAAACCTCGAGTATGGTGTGTCTTGGGAGTTGAAGTTCGAACACTCTGAGGGTAGAGTGTGGCACTTGAAAGTGAACGAAGAGTAGTTCCTGACCCGTTCCTCACATCCTAAATCAAAAGGGTTCGTTCATTGCACCATTATGATATGACACAAGATATTTAAGGAGTAAATTGTAATTGCAGAAATGGACTTACCATGTGTCTGATAGCCATGTCCAATGATTTCTTTGAGATGGTCCTTCCCAGACCATGGTTATCTGTGGCAGTAGTCGAAGACTTCACAGATTTCCTAGCAACTACCTCAGCATTTGCATGGACACGGCTTTTTGAGGTGTACTCAGAGAGCCTCCCCCTGTTGGCAATAGGAGATGGCTGTCTCCTTGACATGGTAACAACTGGGGTTTGCATTTCTGAGTTGGGTTTCAAAGGAAGAGTAACAACAGCAGCACCAGGACGAGACCTGCCTGCAGAGACAGGTCTATCAGCAGGCAGTGTTGTTCTGAGGTTTGGTGGTGTTTCAAGTGGAAAATCAGGTGGAACAATTGGCTTGCGTGCAACACGTGTGGCTGAAGGTAATGGAGATGGCAGAGAATGGCGCCGAGAGGGAGTAGAGGGCCGTGAAGGAGAGCGTGAAGTGGCAGATGGTCGATGCAAGTTGGCAGGAAGGGTTGGTCTTGAAATTGAGCTTGGAGTGGATGGCCTTGAGGCTTGTGATGTTCTAGTTTTGTTGGTGTCAGTTAATGAGTTGGTGGAACTGGGAAGTGAGCGTGGTAGAAGTGCTCTTGGGGGTGTTGGTGTTGTTGTTTGGCGTGAGGTTGGAGTGGAAGGCCTTGCTGCAGATGGAGATCGGGTAATGGGAGAGGATGGCCTTGTGTTAAGGATGGAGGAGGATCTGTTTGGACTGCGAGTCACTGAACCACTTCTTGCTGGTCTTGAATGAGAGTGAGTGTTGTTGTTGTTCTCTGATTGTGAGACTGAAAGCTGAAAGATATGTACTGTTTTCAGAATTTATGCATAACAACAATGAGTGAATTATTCTTTTATGCTGTGTTCATATGATATTAGAATACCAATTTGTGTTTCATGGCTATAGAAAGAAACAGTAAGATATTCAGAAGGAGCCAACTTTACTTTCTTATCATCTTTTCCTATAAATGTTTGTTGGAATGGTTAGCCAAACAAGTCTGAGTGATTAATGACAAATGATGCATCGGTCTAGCTCTTTTGAGAGATTGAGTGTGCTTGAATTTAATTTTTATGAGATGAAAGCAAACGTAAATTTAATGATAGCACGTTGGAGTGCAGTTGAAGTCACTCAAAGGGACAGGTGAAAGGCGTGTACAGAAGCTGCACTAAAGTAATAAGCATGACACTAACGAAAAGCCAATGCTTCTTCACTTAAGCTTGGCAACTAATATCTTGCCGCAATTACTTCATCTTATTGATAAAGCAGTAATAAATTTGTAAGCGAAAAAAAGCTCTAAAGTAACTGTGAGCATCAGTGTGCTTATGCCTATGCAACGTTTGGAAATGAGAATTATTACAGGAGCATTACCATTGAGGCTCGAGTGTTTGACATTGGTCGACCCAAACTGCTTCTTGGAGGCACCAAAGTTGGTTGGGATAAACCTTCTGATGATGTTAAATGAGGGGTCTCCGGGGGAGTAAGGAGCCTACAATACACAATAGCAACAGTTACAAATTGACTAGAAAAGATTACAAATGCATGTGCCAAGATTGGGAGCTATTTGAAGTTGCAGTCTGTCATTTCAAAAGGTGAGGAAACAAACATGAAGCCAACCTCAGAAACAGATCAAACAATGTACGAGTTGATATGACAATGAAAGTGTCTATGTTGTATTAGTTTGTTTTACTAATGCTTTGGTTTTTGTATGCTTTTGATCATTGATCTATGGCATTGAATTGCAACTCACAATAATCTGAGTCTAGACTGCATGAGAATGTGACTTTAGTTCGGTCCTCTCTTATGGTATTTGAAAAAATCTTATACGATGATAACATAAAGCCAAAAACCAAGTTAACTGATTACCCACATCTAAATGAATATTATCCAGTGGAAGAACACAGTGTCTATAGTATGATAAAAAGTGACAGAGAATGAAATGCAATGTTACCAATCATAGTCATGCTTTCCTCCTTCGGTGGATGACAATAGATCATCAATCCCAGTTGTGAGTAGTTTTGCTGATTCAAATGAAAGTTTCCCCGGTTTCCCTATCCAGAAACAATTAAAGAAGTGATTAATGACACTGAGTTGCAAAGTCTTAGCAAAGTTGAGTTTATCATGGCAACAAACAAAAACATTGAAAGAGAAAGTGTTGAGTTAGGTAGGACCTTGGGAAGAATTTGTGTTGGGGAAGGGATGGATGTTGGCAAAGCCATTGAAGCTGTGACCTCTGCGGTGGTGATGATGGTGATTCACATTCCTGGTGTTGCTGTTCATGATGCCAAAAACTGAAGCTTGCATTTGATTCATCTCCTATGTGTTGATATAACATGGTATGAGAATATGATGAGTTGTGCTGGTTGGAATGGATTGAGAGAGTGCATTGCAGTGTTGTAGATGGCAAGCAAAAGCATTCACTTGTTTGTACGTCAACACACAAAACACAAACACAAACTGAGAGTGTGGGAGGCTACAATTCAATGCTCTAACTTACTCATTCAGTTTCTTAACTTTGTTTCATCAGACTTTCATTCACAGCTTCTCCATTGGGTTGGATGAGGTGTGTCAGAAAATGTTCCATTACAAATGATGAAGCCAAGGACATTGTCACGTGGCCACTTCCTAGTGGCCCACGTGTCCACTTCATTCACTCATGGCAGCTTTGAATTGAGTTTGGGACAAACAAAATGGGATTTACATGTGCCCCCATAGCACATGGTATCATATCATTAAAGGGCTTGTTTTTGTAGTTTGTTTTGGAGCTTCTCCTCATGTTCGTTCATTGCTCAAGAACCACTGATATGATGCATAATGTGTTAAAAGTTTTGTATCACTGATTACACATGATTCCACCTCTGCATAAGTTACCTTTTTCCAACCACATACTTTCTTTAAGTGTAGTGTTTGGTTGTGTGAAGTGAAGGAGACTTTTGAGGCACTTCCAAGGCATTGTGTTGTTATTATGGTCAATTCCTTAAGATTTGGTATTAATTGATGAGGCAACCATCAAAGCTTTCAACCTCAGTTAAGCTCCTTAAGTTACAATCTCAACCATAAAAACAATATTAGATCATGATGCTCATAAAATTGGTTTTAGTTCCACACACAAAATTTAACTTTAAATTATGGTCATACTTTTTTTTATTGATATTGTATGTGAAAGTTTAAAATTTAGATTAACTGAATTGTATCATAATCTTAAAATCTTAATGCATAAAAATATGTATTTAATTTGATAAATGAATTACAACTGGAAATTTAAATATAATTAAAGTTATTTAGATTTAAGTAATAGAGTTTATTAGAATGAAAAATAATAATTATGAGAGAAATTTATATGATCAATATAAAAAATGCGAAAAAATAGAATAAATGAAAAAAAAATCTTATTTAATAAGAAAAACATAAATCTATAGTATAAAAATTAAATTAGGCCGAAATTCAAATATAGTAGTCAAGTGTGAACTTAGTTCAGATAATATGAAAAAATAAACTATAATTTTAGTGTGTGTGTATACATATATATGTATAAAAGAGGTAGGTCTTTTGTTTATGGCTAATGAAGTAAGTATTAGTTATAATACTTAAATATAGTTTCCTTCTTTTGTTCAAAACATATCAACTAAAAAAAAGATATTTAAAATGGGTTATAAGTAAATTATTCAATTTTAATCCCTTATAATAATTTGGTTTTATGTTAATTTTTTTTCTACTAATTAACAGTATAATGAATTTGACACTAACAATCACGGTAAGGAATTAAAGATTTTTTCGTTCCCATCAATTGTTATTTTTCCATGAGAACAAGTTACTCTTAATTTGTAATTGGCGTTCTCTAAATTTTAAATTGTCTTTTTTATAAGCTTGATTTAACTACTCAAATTTTAAATTTTTTAAAAATACTACTCAAATTCATACGAAAAGTTGATAAGGAATTTCAACTATGTTACTTATTTAGTTAAAATATAATTAAATGATATCGAAATATAATATTTTCGATTATTTTTCTATTAGCCAATTAAAGTTCCCTTATATTATGTCATTAATTTCGCAATTTTTTTTCTTGTATTATCTCTGTCATATAATCTCACAATTATATATGTTTATTTATTATCTTGAACGTGTTTGTTAAATTTATATATATGCATGATTTCCAATTAAATAATGCAAATTTTCAAGGATGAGAAAATTGCTTTTCAAAACTTATATATTTCTTTGTTGGCATAAAAGGTGTTGGCCTAACACCACCCAGCTTCAATGGCTCAAGTTAAGGTGGACAAAAGCATCTATGGAGAGAGCACATGATAGTAAGGTTCATATAGTGATATAAGATAATAGAACAAGAATATAAGACCTTGTTGAAAGTGAAGTTATATGTGTGTATCCTTGGAACCTAATCCCTTTTGACATTAGATACAATGCCATGGATTCATACCAAAAAAATCAAGAATAATTCAAATGGTTGTTTCTAAAGAGAGGTAGCAAAGCTAGATTCTTTGAAGAAAAAAAGAACTTCCTAACAAATTTAGTAGTCAACCCAAATGTCAAATCATTATTTTTGAAATAAAAATCATTATAGTTCATTTTAGTTAAGACATAATGAAATCCTATCAATAATAAATACTATTTTTCTTATCAATATATTTTTTAACACATTTTATTTTATTCATTTTCTTCTTCTAACTCTCATTGCACTATAAATTGATCTCATTTGTATGAATTCTTTTTTTTCAAAAAAGATATATGTTGTAAATAATATTGAAATTAAAAATTATAGGAATGATATTGGTATTGTAACAACTCCAAATTTTTATGTGATTTCCCAAATACTTCTTATTATTGTTGAGGTTGCACGTGTTTGTAAGTCTGTCCAATCACCAAAATTTATTTATTCTTTTTACTTTTTTTTTCTTAATTATAATTTATAGTTTAGCTGAGTCTTCTTCGTATCAGGAGATTGATCTTAATTTATTTTGCTAACATATCCTACAAGATAAGCTTTCTACTTTCTACTTTATATATAAGATCATTATCTGACACTTAATTGTTTTTTAAATTTTATTACTAAGACTTAAACATGCCTAAAAAATATGTATAAACCTCAAATAATTGAATTAAGCCCATTACATATCTTATTCACAAATATAATCTATCTTTAAATATATTAATTAGCATTTCCATTATTGTTTGACCATGAAACTTTGAAAACTTTTTTGGAATATGGTTAGGTGTTAATGATTTGGATTAAGTATTTATTCAATTCTCTGTTATCAAATAACAACATGTGTGATAGATTAGAGTACAATACGTATTGAATTATTTTATTCATGGAAATAAATGAGTCATAAATTAAAATAATTGTTTGATGAAAAGTTTGAAACACTCATAATCCAATGGAGATTGTGCTTGCTTTTGACCTTGTAGTGTGATATGCTTACATAAAACTCTAATTAAAAATAAGAAAGAATTGGGTCGAATGCAAGAGATGGTGCCACACAACATGTAAAAATGTCAAACACTTTCTTTCTCAGGAACTTTTTAGGTGTCGTGTTCCTCTATATTCCCACCCTCATTGGCATAGAGTGAATCCGTTACCCACTACTAATATAAATCTCCACCATTTTTATTCTAAACCAATGTCAAAGCTTCCAAATAGAGCACTAATATTCCAATACCAACTATAGTTGGTTGTTGAGGACGATACGAAAAACAAGAAAATGACTTTTCTCATTAATTACAATCTATTTTGGATATACGCATGATCTATAATTTGGTCATCATTCACAATAATCTTCATCACATTAAAATTCATTTCCATTGGTTGCTCGAGATAAACTAAATCTACCATTGTTTCTTTTTCATCTCTCTGTTATGTTAGTCAACTATAACTATTCATTCAGTTTTTTTTTTGCAAAGTGTTGGTTGAAAACAGTTTATAATTCACGTTAAACTTGTTAAATTTATCTCTATTATGTTAGTTAATTATAACTCTAGAATGAACTAGAATTGGTTTTGGACGACATTCTTTAATTAAGGACAAGTATCTATGGTCTCAAAATATATATACCGTTCGAAATGAGACCAATTACTCTGGCATGAACCTTTTGAAGAAATAAACATATAAATACTGTGACATCAAATATTTTATCAGACTAATAATAATTTAAGTTTGAATAAGGTCATTCAGTCACATTAATATTATACTACTTTTCATTCTGTAAATAAAATTTTTAATTTAAGAAAAAAAATATTTTTTCATCTCAGTTTAATAACTATTATTCCAACCTCCTTATACTTACATTGACATTGAAGATTCTTTTATAAGAATTTTACATTTAAGTAAAACGGAAAAGTAACATAAAAACAATAAAAAGAATGATCAATAATTATTAATGACGAGATATCAACATCATCACAATACTCCTCTTAAATCAGGTAAGAATAAGTATTATGTTTTTTTTACAGTGTTGTTTATAATTTACGTTAAACTTGGTTAGATTGATCAAATTAAGAACATAAATATGGAAGTTGCATGATGCATTGCCCATGTGGCTTCTGACGTTATATCCACTCTATAATGGTTGTTCTTCATAAGGAAAAACAATAAGAATATATATAAACCTTGTAGATATGGAAGATGAAGACATTCATGGTTCAACTATGGTGGGTCCTAGGAACCCAACACTCCATGTTCACCTCTCATATTTTACCTTTTTCCCTCTCCACCATGCTCAGCAACATTTTTGCTCTCTGACGCCAACCCCACCCACCCAATCAAATGGAAACATATATTAGTGTGAACTCGCATATGCATGCATAATATTTTTCTACATTCTCTTCCTATGCTCTTTGTCCTTTCTATATAAATACCCAAGATAGGTTTATCTTTGCTATCAAATGGGGAATTTCGTCATTCTTTGCAATTGCAAGAATCTTTGCTTCTTTTTCTTTTTCTTATCACCGTCTCCTAGCTCAGTGCCTTGCTTTTGACTCAGGTGTGGCTCATATTTGGCCGGACACATCCAATCTATTTTCAGCTCATTTCTTTACTTTATTTCTTTAGTTCCAATGCTACCATTTTATATCTCTTATTGCTTTCTTCCTTTCTTCACTCCTTCCAATTTAAAGTTGATCCATATATGTACTTATATATTTTTTTTAATTATTATGTCATGTATAATGAAGTTATATCATCTTACTAAGCAAAGAATTAATGAGAAGTGATCATTTGGTTGGTTGGTTGGACGAGAGAAAGAATCGATAAAAAAAAAAAAAAAAAAAAAAAAAAAAGAAACAATAAAAATTTTTTTAAAAAAAT
>Ga0123340_1002691_pt1 | contig 16225 bp, 9 predicted proteins | sample SirMexnodulemix_FD_89961 | JGI IMG/M metagenome (GOLD analysis project Ga0123340, IMG submission 89961) | Root nodule microbial communities of legume samples collected from Mexico - Siratro Mexico nodule mix | ecosystem: Host-associated > Plants > Roots > Nodule | place: Mexico: Nepantla... | reverse complement strand
TATATTTTTTTCTCAAACTAATTTAGAAATATTTAGAGGTATTAATTTTCTCATCCAAAAATATGAATATTATTAAAGATATAAAATAAATTGTTGTATTAAACACAAAAAAAAATTCATTTAAAATGGTCCACAAATCTAAATATCTCTATATTAGAGTGTAAGATCACAAAATAAAAATAACATGTAACAGAATTTGAAATTTCGAATATTCTTTAATACACGAGTATCTTTTTTATTATTGTAATATACGAAGTTATTGATATAAGTATATCAAACCTTAATAAATGTATCGTCTATAATATATTTTTTTCAGCTCTGTCTATATATAGATGACTTTCAATAAAATAAGGAGGATTTTCAAAAATTTTAATGCCTAAGTCTGTACACAATGATAATTCATGTTCAGCAAAATTGTTAGGTACTAAATTCACTTCCTTAAAAGTATTCCTTAAAAACTTGATTCAAATCAATCTTATTTACAGTCTTACTCATCTAAATAATGAAAGAAATCACATTTTGACTTGTATCTTCAGAGTTGATTTATTCAGCTTCAATGGTGGTGATGATCTCAGCATAGCAATTTTGGAATCACTTTCAACCATTATGTTGTTTTGGTATCCCTTGGATATTGCTGTTTGGATCCCAATTTTAATTGTCTTTAATTCAACTATTAATACTAATGAATTTTTTTGGACAAACCAAAGATAAATTTTCTTTGCCAGTCCTCACAATCCCTCCTACAGCTACTTTGTTTCCATGAATTGTGAATACTACATCACAATTAAATGTGGTGTCCACCCAATTAAGGTCTTATATTATCTTCTTGTCAAATATTTCACATGTTAATACAAATTCATGATTCCCAGAGTTAAAGAAATTACATACATATGTAATGAGATAAATAATGTACCTTTACAATGTTTTACATGTTAACAGAAGTTTTCTCTTAAACAGTTCACAAATGTAAATTTTGAGAATACATGCTGATGCAATTCTAGCTTCAATTGCATGTTTTAATGTGCTCTTTCTTGGAAATGTTTGAAAGTGCTCGGAGTTGATGCAAGGAAATTTATTGTTGTGGTTATATGAGATGGAGATTTGGAGGTGAATTTTCCAAAGTGAGGTTAGGCTTTAGGAAGAAGTTTAGAAAAGGTTTTGTGTAAGATTCATCTAGAGAGAACCTTAGCAAGAGTAGAAGTGCTGAAATTTTTTTGACAGCAATTCAATATATTCATCAAAATTAGTTTACAAGAGGAGAACACCTCTATTTATAGGAAAAAATTAAGACTAACCCTAACTTGCATGACAAGCTTCTTAAAAACTCTCCAATTAGAGAATGACACACGTCAAGCTATGAATAGAGAGGATCCTCTTTATTGGCAAGGTGACATGTGACGAAGAGCATGGGAAGCATATGTAAGTGCCACCTAAGCCCTAGCTTATACCCTAAGAGGGTTAGGATTTGGTCCAAATCCAAGGCCTAAAAATTCAAGACAACCTATTCTATTATTTGGCCCAAAATCCTATTTTATTTGGTTCAAAATAAATTATACACTATGCTATACAATTTTTACAACTAGAGGTCTTATAATCTTGAAGCTCTAAATTCTCTAGAGTGATCAATTTTAAACTTGAGTCTAAAAGTTTGTTTGGAGGCCAAACAAGCTCAATTAAGCCCAAATTTCTAATAAGCTCCTGATCAAGACTCTAACTCAACCTCTTTATTCTTGTCTAGAATCTTGGAGGCAGGACCATATCAAATACAATTATCATTTATCCAATATCTACATGTAATTCATGATTTCAAACAAATCTTATCAAACAATTGTTAGTAATACCTCACTACATAAATGTATCAAATACAATTATCATTTATCTAATATTTACATGTAATTGATGATTTCAAACAAATCTTATCAACAATTGTTCGTAATACCTCCCTACATAAATGTTTTTGAAAATTTGTGTTATATCTTTATTTGACCCATACATAGAAGATGGTATTGTTTGATATTGACTATTGATTAACTGTATCGTCCTTGTAACTCTTAAATCCATAATACCGATGTTGACTATTAACTAATGTGTATCGTCCTTACAACTTTTAAATAAATAATATCAAAAAATGAGTCAATGTTATTAAAAAGATTTCAAAACCAGGATAAACTATAAACAAGTTTGAATTTTGAGAGAGCACCAAAAAGTTTCAAAATCTCTTTTAGAATTTGATTTTTTTTTTCAGTCATGTATTTAGTTTGAGAAATTCTTCGCTATATCTTTATAATTCTTTAAAGAAAAGACCATAAAAAACATGTACTACCTTTTTTTTTTAAATAAAGAAATATCTTATCCATTTCTTTAAAACTAAACCAAATTTATTCCATTCTTGATAAAATATTTAAATTGTTTATTATATTAAAAAACACATTCATACTATACAATATTGTTATTATTAAAGTGGCATTGACATACCATGATATTATTTTGAATAAAACAAATCCGTAATACTCCTGAAATTTGAATGAAATATTGAATTAAAGTAACTAAATTGAGAATGAAGCCATAGTACATCTTTGCCTTACAAAAGAATAGGAGTCACATCAGGGCGATCCAATGCATGTAAAATTTGAAATTTTGACATTAGATTTATAAAAATTTAGATCGTAAAACTGAAAGTTACCTTTTCAGCACAATTTTATTCTTCTCTCCTTACTATATAGGAAAATATATGTTTTTAGTCACTCATTGTAAATACTTTCCAAAGAGCAGAGTTAGCCAAAGATGTCATTTATAGAAGAATATGAAAGACTCATCTCCATAAATTTCAAATCATATCTTATCTAATCAAATTTAATTTAGTCAGATATGATTATAATAATTTTCCTGTACATGATGTTTATTATTTTATTTTTTTAATCAGTAGAGCTATTATATTTTGAAATCAAATGTAAAATGAAAGATTCATCCATGTCTTAAGAAACACCAATTCAAGTTGGAGTGATGAATGAGAAAGTAACTTTCCCTGGTGAGAATAATTTTGTCAAAAAACAGGATTGAATGACCTCAAATTCTGTTTTCAAACAACTTCAAGTAACTTGCAATTATTTGATCCTGTGAAAAGTCAGTGTAGTATCCCCTTCCCACTGAAATGCCTTCTTCCCTTGCCAGGCTCTCAACTTGTTCTTGTACTCTTTCACCACCAAATTTATTTGGATCCAACAAATTACAGGCTACCTCAATGACACCTTCACCATGTGCAAGTGCCATGGTCTGTACAGAGGGAAGTCCACCACCTCTTCCACTAAGCCGTTTTGCAATTCTCCGAGCAGCATTGATATCAGATGACAACAGAGGGATATTGTAGTTATCAACCCAATTGGTGGCTCCAATGACAGCAACACCTTTTGCTGGTGTAACCTGAGAGGGACCACTATCAGGAATCAGTGGTAAAGAGTCTGTTTTTAGCCCCCCAATCCACTGGTTTTCGCTACAATTTGGCTTAAAATAACCAAATACTCTTCTGATTGAATCAAGTGTCCTCCCCTCTTCATGAGCTGCTCCATATAGATAAGTGGGAACTGCATTAACGCCCATTGACATGCAAACATATAAATTCAAAAAGATGTTTGCAAGTTCTCTAGTCATGTTACCAGCATGCAAATTAGTACTTATAAAACTAATCATATACAAAAAGGGAAACATCCAAACAAAATGAAACTTGGGAGGTAAGAAGAGTTAACCATGAAGGCATGATTCCTAAGCAACATTAAAACAGAATGGGGTTCAGGAAGTTTAGAGCTGATAAGCTACCAGAACACGGCACATATTGCATTTGGGGTGTGGTGGACTAATATATTTTGGCAAAATTTCCATATGCAAAAATATAAGTGCTGGTGAGTTCTTAAAAAGTCAGTTAGACCCTACAACTTACCATCTAGTGCGTGAATCAATTGATTCATAGTGATTCTAGTTTAATCAGTCTCTCAAATTTGAGTCTTAGATAGTATACTAACTTCTGAATCAACATAACACAAGTTAATCAAAATTGAAGACCCTCAAACCATTCATTACATGCTACTAACCTTGAAGATTAGAACCTATGTCCGTGGCTAAACACCTAGCAGCGTTAGCGGCTTGATCCAAGGAAGCATCAAGCAAGGGGTGAAAACAAATGTGATCCACAACACCAAGGCGAGGATGAGTCCCAGAGTGCACCTCAAAGTCAATGGTGTCAAAGGCAGCCTTCACCATTGCCAACACAGCATTTGCCAGCTGAGATGGCCCTGAAACACCCAATTCAGAGACAAGGGTGTAGCCAACTCTGTTGTAGGCTACATCCTCGAACTTGTTGATTATGGGAGCCAAAGGGAAAAGCTTGGAAGCTCGTTCTATTGATTCCAATGCAACTCTGTTCCTGCTCTCTGATATGTACACCTTGCAGCAACCCACAATGGACTTCAACATGTTTCTTCACAATCAACATTCATCACTTACGTGGTGTGAGAGAGTGAAACAACGAAAATCACTTACCCTAAAAACATGTTCCCACTATCCATTTTCGACCACAAGTCCAATAACAAAAACAAACCTTATCTCAAATATTGAGTTATGATATTGAAGAGTAAAGACATGTATAGAAGGTAATTTTGGTGGTAATGTTACCCCCACACAGAAAATGCCAAAATCCGTGAGAATTACGAGATGGTACACCCAAATGGCATTTGATTGAGATTTAGTGTTTTACTGACAAAAAAGACAGATATGATGAAAGGGAAGGCGAAAATACATGGACAAATGCACTAACAAAAACAAAAATTTAAAATACCCGTTTACGTCGAGCTTCAGTTCTCCTTATTATTATTAACCAAAGAAATGAAGAGTTTTCATTTCAGTTTCTACGCATTGGCCTGCGAAAATCCGTCGCTCTTCGCCTCATCTTCCAACTTTCTCCAAACCCCAATTGCACCTTTCTTTCACTTTTTTCACGGGAAACCGTTCACGAAAGTAAAGTTCAGGGGAAAAAAACAAAGATTTGCGGATCAGCAGCTATACCCAAGATCTGGAATCTCCGGATTTGGAAAAATAGAAGTGAAAAGATTGAGTTTTGAGAGAAATATGTGATCTCGCGATGGTGGACATGCGCTGCTTAAGTGCTTCTGGGCACTACAGTGAGCACAACGAGGAAAATAATACAAAGAGAAAACAGGAGATGGGAACGGTTTCATGGCACGATGATGCTTGGCATGTCATTTTCAGGGACAATGGCAAACGGTCCTGATCGTGCCATGTCAACTTACAATAGTAAGATTTGATTTCGATTACCCATTGAAGTCCAATCCATAATGTTCAGTTCTCAATTTCGCCTTGTCATCTCAAACAGCAATAAACTCAGATCTTTCAACTCACTTCCCAAAGAGAAAATTGTAGAGTATAGAATATATTTATAGTTTTACAAATTTAACTTTTAAAAACTTAATTAAATTAATTGAATTTTCCAAGAAAGTATTGATTTTTTTTAGAAAGTATTATTTATTTTAAATTCAAAGATAATATGTTAAAAATGTGCATTTAAATTATATATTGAATTTGATTACTATCTTTCTTTTAGTAAATTTATTTGGTTTGGTTCTTCCATCATTATTGAGCCAATACAGGGAAATTTGGCAATTTATTGTTCACACTAAGCAGCTTATTTTTATTTTTCAGCCGGAGGAGTGAATCTACGTTGAAAAAAATGTAATGTTTTAGTCCTTGAAACTTGGAAGGTGAAATCATTGTCTTCCCAGTGCTAGTTTATGGAAACATTACATAATCTTATAATTAAATGTTAAATAGAAAAATTAACATTAGACAAAGAATGTAAAAACAATTAGTAATAACATTGAGAACTTCTCCGTATTATATTATTTTCTTAATAAAAAGATGTTACATTATTTTCAAACAATTTTATTTTATTTATAAAGTCTCATAAAAGCAGAAGAGTTATTTTATATTTTCTTTTTATTTTGACTGAAAATTTATGAAAAGTTAGAATAACAGACAGTTTCCGATATTTTATCAGCAAAACATGATTCATCGGCAAAACAAGATATAAATTTGTAGAAACGGCTCAGAACATCTTACAGCTCTATCAATCACGATTTCTCAGAAGCAGAACTGGCATTTAAAGCTGAATGGTAATCTTCACAGCCAATATTACAAAGAAAATTTGAAATAAATAAAACATGATTATAAATATTCTCATTTTTGTATATAAAATATCGGCTCATATCAAGAAATTCAACCATTTAATCCATTATGCTTCATCGATCAACTCAGAAGCGCGGATAATATGTAATCATCGCCGACAACCAAGACTACAAAAGAGCTCAGAAAAAACCATGAAAATCTAAAAATTGAAACCCTAATGTAGCGGATATCTTTAGAGGCACAAACATTGAAAGGTAAAAGCCCCCACGTGAAATACCACCGATTCAATTTGCGCCTCTATGACTAGCTTTATTTTCACCGAACACTTCGAAAACAAGCTAAAGGTGTAGTGAGGCGCCAAATCCACACAATAAATAAAAAACACGGAGAATTGCAAATTAAAACATACGAAATTTTGCCGTTGATTAGACACAGATTAGCCAAGAAAAATAGAGCAAAACTGCAACACGAACGGCGCCGATTTGGCACGTGTATTGGGGCTTTCACGTCATGCATTGATCAGAGAAGCCCGGGAGACATCGTGCGGAGTATTAAACACCACAGAAGCAAAATTTTAAACCTAAAAATCTACTCTCAAATCTGAAACTTAAAACAGTAGCGGCCATTGCCGAACCCTGCACTACAAACAAATTGAGCTAGCATATGGCGTTATATTTATAGGCGCACCAAACCCTAATTTTTTCTCTCTCTCTCTTAGACTCCAACGTTTCAGAATAACACGTTGTGTTTCGTTTGGCCGTTTGGGAAAATATGTTTATTTTTATTTTTCTTTTTATACAAATTAACTTTTATTTGAATGTTGTCAAAATTTAATACATTTTTCAAAAGAAAAATATAAATATATCGATGTCTTATTTCTTATTTTAAAAAATAAGAATATTAAAAACATTTTTAATAACCTTAAATTATATGTTTGGTGCTTTATAAACTCACTTATATAATCTCTTATTTTTTTAAAAAAATTAATTTAATTATCTATTTCTTAAAATAAGTTCAAATTAGTCATTTTCGTTTACTCCTTAACTAACAGTGACTACAAATGTTGATATGACATTATTTTCATTATACTTATATCAAGCAACCTTAAGGTAATATGTGTGTTTAAATGTGGGTTTTTTTTTTTTATAGAAACAATAAATTTGGGATTTAAATTAGCATTTTTATATTTTTATATTGTATATAATCAAATACAATTATTTAATATTGAAATAAATTATTATTTTATTATTATATAATATTTTATTAAATAAAAGAAATGTCAAAAGAATATAATTTATGATAAGCAGTGTCAAAATATATTTTTTTAAAATTTAAATTATAAGAAATCAATTTGTCTTCCTTGCAATCTAAGAAAAGTTTAACAAGGATAAATATCATTTTTGTGGTTGTATGTGAGAAGTTCAACTATTTTAAGCTAGCACGAGTGATTTTTATTGCAAATTCGACTGTTTCCTACACTAGCTTAATAGAAATCTTTAATCATTTTCTACATGATTTTAATAGAAAGCTTCAAACTATTTCCTATACCAACTTGAATTTTACAAATTTATTATGAGTTATTTGATTTTAAGAAAATTAAATATTAACTAAATTTATTATTAAGTAAGTTTCAGCCTCATCTTTAATTAATTATTTATTTTAATTTAATTTAATTCTCTTAATGCACAATGAGATTTCCACCTCATTTACATATTATTGATATTGAATTTCTACCTCGTACATGTATTATTATAGTAATTGATTTGTAATTTTTTTATATATCATAATTTTGTGATAATAATGATCAAATAGTACCTATTTTAAATCTAAAATTAGATATCTTTTTTATGGTTGAACCAAACTAAGCTAGGGTAAGTTTTTTTTTAATAAGTTTATGCATAAGGCTTGGAAAGTAAAATTTGTAACGAAGTTATATATTATGGTTTTGCCATGTAAAAGTAGAGGAATATATTCCTACTTGAAGACGTCATTTCAATTGAGAAGGACATTGGTGTAAAGTGCAGTGTTATTATTCTTACATGAAGAACTGAAACACCATAATTCCACGTGTTAACGTTGTCTTAATCACTACTGTCCAATTGTAAGGTAGACAACCGAATCTGTGAGGTTGTAACAGAAATTCAGATGAAGCTCCCAAAATGTTGTTCTGTTTCTAATTCTTGGTCTCTGATTCTCTCGAATCTCACCAATGAAGATTGCTTCTTTCTTCTCCAACGCTTTCCACAACTTCCCTTCATGCTACAAGATTGTTATCCTATGCACTCTAAGGTCATCATCAACGTCTTCAATGTATAATGGATTGATGGAAATTGGAACGATTTCAAAGAAATGGAATTTGTTTATACGATGGTTAACATGATTTATATGTGGTAGTGGTTATAATTATAAATTTGCACCATACATGAGTAAAATAGGTGAGAGTGACGTCAGTGTTTGTTAGCTTGTGTTGATAAAAATGCAGTAGGACGTAGAAAACACAATTTCTGATGCGGCTTATATTGTATTTGATAGTTTTAACTTTTAAGGTGATAGATTTTTCTGTTTCCTGATTTTGCCTTGACATGAAAATTGCAGTGGTGGAGTGGTGTCATACTCAGAATCACGACCTGATGCCAAACCTCATGCTCCTTGTGTTGATACTAATAAGCCCAAGAAGAAGAAAATGGTGGTTCTAGGAACAGGATGGGCTGGTACCAGTTTCCTTAAGGATCTCGATGCTTCCTTATATGATGTTCAGGTTGTTTCCCCTCGGAACTACTTTGCATTCACTCCTTTATTACCCAGCGTCACTTGTGGGACAGTTGAAGCTAGGAGCATTGTGGAGCCAGTCAGAAACATGATAAAAAAGGTAAAGAATAAGAAGCAGAAGCTATAAGAAATAGAGTAAACCATTTATTTGTGATATGTTTTTTCTCTCATAACAACGATCACGCTAGTGCATGTAATGAGTATTTTTCTTTGAGGTCAGCTTATAAAATAGGATTGCTATGTAATGATCATGAACTATTTTGAGATTGTTGTTAACATGTGGCACTTCTTTGCATTGTTACCCTCCTCTTTTTATTCTTTTACGAGGATAGTTTCACTAGACTATTAATCATAAAACTTTGTTGTTTATATCCTATTGCAGAGAAAAGGAGAAATTACCTTTTGGGAGGCAGAATGCCTGAAGATTGATTTTGCAAACAAACAGGTTCTATGTCGGTCCAATATTGACAACTTGGTGGGAAATGGTGAATTTTTTCTGGATTATGATTTCTTGGTCATAGCAACAGGAGCACAAGTAAATACATTTAACACCCCCGGTGTCGTGGAGAATTGTCATTTTCTTAAGGTACATATATTTTTGTTTTTCATGTGATTAACCAATACTTGGCAAGGAAAACATATTACGAGATCCAAAAATATACTACATATCAGAGCAATTTTACTTGTTAGTTACTCTGCTGCTAATCCAAAAATGTACTATTTCATCTCCCAGGAGGTAGAGGATGCTCAGAAGATCAGACAGTCTGTGATAGATTGCTTTGAGAAAGCTGTGCTTCCGTCACTATCTGAAGAAGAACGAAGTACAAATCTGCATTTTATAGTTGTTGGAGGAGGTCCAACAGGTGTGGAATTTGCTGCTGAGCTTCATGATTATGTCCAAGAAGATTTAGTCAACTTATACCCATCTGTCAAAGATATAGTGAAGATAACAGTGATTCAATCGGGAGATCACATCTTGAACACGTAAGAAAGCAATAAGAGTCTCTATACAAAAACACCTACATTGATCCTATAAATTTTTTACCATAATATAATATTGAACTTTTCAACGTTACAAGTAAGGACAAGCTATGGTAAACTTAATCATTCTAAACAACAGAATACTTTTGTGTGATGGTGTCCGTTGTATATCAGCCATTAGTAGGACCTAGAATCTTTTTGACCAGCTTAAGTCTGTTTTGAGTGTACTTAGATGTTATAGCATCATAAAAAGCCTTGATAGGGTGGTATCTGAATGCTGTACAACGAGACAGTTCTAGTAGCTCTGACGAAAGATTATATTATCTAATTGCTGGAAAGTTACAACTTAGGGTCATTGCCTTTTTTCCATGCTAAATTGCAATGTCATGTTCAATCTTGTAGGTTTGATGCAAGAATTAGTTCATTTGCCGAGCAGAAGTTTGGAAGAGATGGCATAGAAGTTCGAACAGGATGTCGAGTTGTCAATGTTAACAAAAAGGAAATCACAGTAAAAGTGAAATCAACAGGAGAGTTGTGTTCTGTACCCCATGGATTGGTTGTCTGGTCCACTGGAATTGCAACTCGTCCTGTTGTGAGAGATTTTATGGATCAAATTGGTCAGGTGTTGAGTAATTCCATGCATTTCTATAACAGTTCACAATTAGCCCTTCATTTCTTTTATGTGTATACCCTATGCCAGTTCAAATGTTTATTCAATGGTTTTCTCTTGATCAGGCTTCTTCTCCCTTGGTTCAAGATAACTATAAACTACTCTACATGTAATATAAGCTAGGATTGCTCCATGTGCAGGGAAAAAGGAACATCCTAGCAACTGATGAATGGTTGCGAGTGAAGGGATGCAAATCTGTGTATGCCATTGGTGATTGTTCTTCAATAAATCAACGTAAAATCATGGTATCTCTTATCCAAATTATTTGGCCATCTTACCAGTGATACTTAAGTACATAATTGTAATATCACAGAAATTCTAAGTAATAAACTGGTATGAAATTATAAAATAATCAGGTTAAGTAAAATTTTATATTTTGTATATAAAAAAGAGTATAAATGTCTACAAACATACTATAGATATCATTGTGATTAGGACATGCATTATTTATTATATACAAAAATCAATAATAAGCGATTGTATACCAAGAATTATTAGTGGTGCATCTCATGTAGGGTCTATTCTTACTAAAATTAAGCTGTCTCACTTTTCCCATTCACATGTGTTTATAGGACGATTTCTTGGCCATATTTGAAGCTGCAGACAAGGACAAATCTGGCACCTTAACTGTTGAAGAATTCAAGGATGTGTTGGAGGACATTATCTTAACATATCCGCAAGTGGAACTCTATAGGAGAAGCCAGCAACTGTTTGATTTCTCTGTTCTGTGGAAAGATTCCGAAGGAAATGATAGGGAAGAAATAGACCTAGAAGAGTTTAAGATGGCCATTTGTAATATGGATTTGCAGATGAAGAGTCTTCCAGCAACTGCACAGGTATGCTATGTGTAGCGGATTCACCAGTAACTGAAAGCTTGCTATTGCACGTTCCTTTGTAGTCAAATATGTATGCACATTGAAGAAGTTTTTAACGTGTTGGCATGCCCAGGTTGCTTCACAACAGGGTGCATATCTGGCTAGATGCTTTAACCGTAGGGATCAGTGTGCAGAACATCCTGAAGGTCCTCTAAGATTTGGAAAATCTGGCCGGCACAAGTTTCGTCCCTTCAGGTAAACCATATTGCAGTATAGAACGAGACCATTACAGTATCAACCATATGAATGATATAAATGTAAATTTCAGTGTCAGACCGCTAAGATTAAGAATGTATTAGATAATAGTTTGATGTCATGACATCCTCATGAAAAATACTTGTCTGTCAAGCTGTCTTAAAAGTTTGTCACACATTAGACCTAGAGCTAAACAAAATAAAGGGTTTAAGTTTTTAGACAAAAATTCAAATGGTTTACATAGTTACCACATCATATTAATGAATAGAATAATTGATGTGGTAAAGTAATCAAATCTTGTTTGATATTGTATAAAATGTTTTACACGATAAACAATGATAAATATTGGCAATTACAAGTGTAATGTTTCTTGCTCATGCATTGTTAAAGATCTTACATTGTTTAGGGATGTGATGAAAATAAAATCTATGATAGGTATAAATCTCTCTTTACATACTGATTTTGTGAACCTGAATTTTTAGTTTGTAATGTGGTATGACAAGCTATCGTGTGTCTAGAAACTATTGAGTAAACGCATATTTTGTAAGAAAATATCTAGAAAAAGGTTAGAACATTTCTTGTAGAGTGCAGGAAGCAACACTAAAATATCAATGTTCATGTACATCAAAGATGGTATCATGTTTTAAGAATCGTTTTGGATTAGCTTTTGCTCTCTAAAACACGGATAAAATAATGTATGAGGGTATTTGGCATTTTCTTGCTTTGTCCCTATCTAATAATGAAGTTTTGGTTGCATAATATCATAAAGGTATAAGCATTTTGGACAGTTTGCTCCCCTTGGAGGAGAGCAAGCAGCCGCAGAACTTCCTGGAGACTGGGTTTCCATGGGTCACAGCACTCAATGGCTTTGGTATTCTATATATGCAAGGTAATGAGAAATGACTAATCAACAATGCTATCAACTTCACATAGATGCCTCAAATATTTGTGTATAACGCCTTAATTTAATATCTTTGTTCCACTCTCAGCAAGCAAGTGAGCTGGCGCACAAGGGTGTTAGTCATTTCAGATTGGACAAGAAGATTCATATTTGGGAGAGATTCTAGTCGTATTTAAGTCCCCAGAATTGGATTACATTTTTTTATTGTGTTGCTACGTTTCTCTGTTATTTATTGTAACTATTATCCATTATGTAGTTTTTTTATATTTTGAAGTTACATCTCTTTGCCTCTCCTTCCATTGGAGACAGTTAGAGAATTGTGATCTGATGAACAAGCGTGCTTTTGTTACAGTTTCCATTATCCAGCTAGCTACTTGGATAGAACGCCGCTGGATTTCTTGTGAAATGTGAAAACAAGTACTTAACATACAAAAGAAGTAACACTACTTCACAACTTTTTAGTCGCACAATCACTTTTTTTTTGTAAAAGTTGCAAAAACCCATTTGAAACTTGAAAATCTTGAAGAGAGTCAATACTGTCACTATGGAAGTGAAGTACATCCATAGGCAGTTCAACATAGATTATATTTTATATATACAAAAAACTACATTAAATTTAAAACTTTTTCTGTTTGGAGTTATATCAAATTCAATAACTAGGTTTATACACTTTTGTAAGCTTGTGATAGATGGACGGAGGTCAAAAGCTGATCAAGGAGAATTTTTGTTAATGCTTAAATAAAGCAAGCATCGGTTTCATCAGAAAAGTCTTTGATTGAAGCAGGGTGAGTAGGCGAAAAGTTTGAAGGTGGAAAATTTAGAATAAAAACTGCTTACAATTGTTTGCATAAAAGAAAAAGCTAACATAAAAAAAGAAAATGACCTGGTAATTACACAAGATCGAAAACCACTTTCCAAATGTCAGTTACACACCAAGTATACCCGTAATGTTCAAGTTGGCATCACGGAATGATAACCAAATGAGCCTTTATAATAAACAAAGTGAAATTTTACAAAGTAGTTGGTTTCAGTAATGAATTTTAACATCCTTTGACATGAATCCACTGAGCCACTAAAGATGAAAAATTACCAATATATGCACTGTCTCCCACAAGACGCTCATAATGACAAAAATTACATAATTGAACAGTCTCTATCTGATGATAAAATTCAAAAAATGCCCCAACAAATTAGTTAATCATTCCTATGTAGCCAGGAATAAGTAATGAAGAAATTGAGCTAACCAATATTATATTCTTCCCTTGCATGTCTCTAACATTAACATGTCATAGACACGTGACGATCGGCGTCACTTTTCAACCTAAGATCTTGCAGAGAATCACGAACTTGCATACCTCAGAAGAGTGAAGCTGAAAAATTTAAACTCTTAAAGTGTTTCTTTGCCTAGTTTTCAGCTTGAAATCTTCAGGATCAGCTAGACAAGTTGATGATGAATTCAACTCCTCTGAAAGTTCTGTTGCCAACTCAACCTTCCCTGTTTTATTTAAATTCTGGATTAGTGATCTATAGATATGTATTGAAGGAAGGATACCCTTCAGTTTCATCTCTCTGAAGCATTTCAAAGACTCTTCCACGTTTCCTGACCGGCCAAAAATCTCAATTAGTGCAGTATATGTAAGCACATCTGGTTCAATCCCATTCTCGGTCATTTCCTTATAATAAACAAAGCACATATCAAATCTGCCAACCTTCCTCAAACTGTTAATTACAGTATTGTAAGAAACAGTATCCGGGATGAGACCAGTATCCTTTATGGATGCAAAAACATCAAGCATTTCATTCACACGGCCCATGTCACCCAAGATATCTAGAACAATATTATATGTGAACAAATCCAGACCAAACCTCCGTCTTCTAAGATGATAAAATATCGCCAAGGACTTATCTTTCTGTCCACATTTGGCAAAGGCAAAAATGATCTTGTTGATGAAGGTTGATGATGTGCTTGAAGACATTATCTCTGATATTTCCTCAAGAAATCTGAGTAGCTCCACACAACTATTTTCTTTTGTGAAAGCCTGGGCAAACTTAAGGCATGAGGTTGCACTTGGGGATTCACAGGACAACAATAATTTCTTGAAAACTTGACAACTAAGGTCTATGTCATGGCTTGCCTCCTCTAATATGAGATTATAGGCATCAAGGGAAACAACAATGTTCTTATCGTTTAAAATTTGGAGCATTTTATCGGTATTTGTGGAATAGACATTCACATTGGATGCTGTTTTATTTTCAATGTTGGCAAACAATTCTTTCAGGACTCCCTTTGTCACTTTTTTTATGCCAGGAGATGCCTCTGTTGAATAAACTGGAAAACTGCAAAGTGCCAATGAATTAACTATTACAGATACAAAATAGTTTGGTTGTGATGGGAATGACACAGTTCGATACTGTAACAGTTTGATATTATAAACAAGAATCATCATTAGGTTCATGCGATTGAAAACTGCTTATTCACTCGAAATTCAAGTTTATTTTGCAGCCAAATGCTCAACAACAAAAACTGTAGTAGGACCATAAAAGAGTAAGTCGAATATGGACAACTATTTAGGTGCTAAAGCTAAACTGAGATAAGTTGCTTTGGATTAGAACTAGGCATGAACATGAAATATGCTATATATCAAAATATCTATCATCTCAAAGAACAGGTATCTAAGAATGAGCCAAGCACACCACCACTTCATAGGTCTGGCTCAATCAAAACATGCAAACCTATACAGAACTATTAAAAAACTGAAGTAGTGAGAAGTTTGATGATGGGCTAATCTTAGTGGATCACGTAATTCCCGCTAGGAATAAGTTATAGCCAATAGAGAATAATCACACACGACTTGTTCAACTAAGGTTCATTTGTTCAAGTGTGACAGTTTGTTCTAACTCCAAACCATTTCCACCATGAAAGGGTAAGATGTTGCCGAGCAAATATGAGTGAACTCATATCATCCTTGCATAAACTTCATGAGGAATAAACTCCTCTGAAGTGGTTTGTCTCTAAAAGTGCACAAGTAAAGGGCATCAACCCTAGATTTTATTTAAAGCAAAATGTGCTCATAGCCACTAAAATTCAAAGCGATATGCCATTACTTGGGCACTTCAGTGACAGTCTCACCTTAGAGGAGATTCTTGCACTCCTTAACATATGATACAACATTTTCAATGCTTCTCAGCTCTCACAAGTTCATGATAAAAAGTTTAAACTTTCAACTACAACAATAATAATAATAACCAATCAACTTACAGTAAAACCCAAATTTATTATGGTATAACAAATTACAAAGGCAGTAATATATTGATAATCATGAGTTATGAGTGGAGGTTCTGAGAGACACCCACCAAAGGAACTTTACTTTCTACAATGAAGAGAAATACACTTTCATTCAAAACAGTTAGAGAATTTAAAAAAATTAAAAATTTGAGTGAAAAAAAATTGGCTTTGGAGGCGTACCGAGTGATTGTTGAAAGAGGAGGGGAGAGATTGAAGCGAAAGCGGAACAGAGGAAGTTTAATCAGTGAAAAGCTTCTTGCTGTTGCTACTCGTAACATCCTTCGCAGCTGAATCGACATTCCCACGTTTGTGTTCATGTTTTTTTTTTTTTTTTTTTTTTTTTTTTTTTTTTTTTT
>Ga0123340_1002687_pt1 | contig 16232 bp, 10 predicted proteins | sample SirMexnodulemix_FD_89961 | JGI IMG/M metagenome (GOLD analysis project Ga0123340, IMG submission 89961) | Root nodule microbial communities of legume samples collected from Mexico - Siratro Mexico nodule mix | ecosystem: Host-associated > Plants > Roots > Nodule | place: Mexico: Nepantla... | reverse complement strand
TATATATATATATATATTAAGTTTAATTTTAAAATAATAGAATTTTAGTTTAAAAATTTCATGTTACTGTGTGCATACTTTATCATATGCATTACTTTCATTTCTTTTCATTTCTTGTATAGAGACTAATGTGAAATACTGTTGAATTTTCATTAAATTTAAGATAAAGGACTTAAACTAAATATGATAATTAATTATGAAAAATATTTTTTAATGAATAGAGTCTTACCCTTAATTATAAAAGTGATAATCACATTATATTATATTAAAATATAAAAATATTTTTAATATACATAGTTATAAATTAAAGAAGTTAGATAAACACGAGCCACATTAATAAAAATTATGAAAAATAATCGATGAACTCTACTAATATTACAATCTCTACAAGTTTCCACACAAAAACATTATTTATAATAATCAAGTTACTCATGCATTACACACAAATTTTATTACAAATACGATTTTGACAAATAGTTTAAGAGATATACTATAAGGTTTAATTTCACTATTTCTTTACTTTGTAAATATATAAAATGGTTGAGAACTATTTATAAAGAAATGAAAAAGAAAGACTTTAAAATTGCTTGGTTGTTTAGATGTGAATATAACTTGTATCTCTATATTTTACTCCTTTGGTCTTTTTCTCTTTATCTACTAAAGAGTTTCAAGATGTGTCATTATTTCAAGTAGTTTCTTATATGTTGCATGTCATGTTTGGTGAAATACACCTTAGACCACTTAAGTGCATCCATTTAATATGCTAAAAAATATATTAAACATTATCACACATTTCTCTACTCTAAATTGTTCAATTCTTGTCTTCCTTAATTAATATATAAGACTTCACTTATATAATTTTCTCATCAGCATAAGCATAATACATTAATATTATGCAAATTGTACAAATGACTGATAGTGATTACAATTGTTTTTTTCTTCTACACAATTAACATAAAAATAAAAACGTGTTCTGGAACAGATAATATTATGTAGACTTTAAATAAAAACTAATACTTATTTACACATTTTATTAGAATTGGATAGCCTTTAAATCTAGCAATTAAAATGATATAATTATTGTTAATCAATAATATACAATGAAGGATAGATTCTTATATTTTATGATGCATTGAAACACAGAAAATAAATATATCTTTTGTATCCTATAAGGCAACAAATAAAATCTTTCAAATACTTGAAAAATATATAATAACAAGGTATGATTGTGATTTAGGGAACACAAAAAAGAAAATAAGTTGTACAGTTTTGAACCATTTTTGTACAAATTAAAACATTCCTCAAATCCTCTATATTTTTTTTTCTAAAAAAAGAAACTACAAAAATGTATCATCAAGAACATATACCGAAAAACCTTATCTCAGTAAATAGTAAAGAATGTACCTAAAAAGATATAGAAGAGGCTATTGGAATAGATGAGACAGTGATTTCCCCTTTGATGAGTGGTTTGCTCGGTCGGTGCAATAGTGATAATATCTTTAGAATTTTAGAAGATATGTTCATTGGTTGAAGACAGTACCCTTCTTTCTCATCTCGGATGCAGTGCCCTTTACAAAAATATGTATTCAATTTACAATCAAAACTACAACATTAGGAAGTTTTCTATGGATAACTTTATATAATCAAGATTACACAAATAATATCAAAGTATTGCAATAGTTGTTATGATCAAGAAAATGAAATATCTCAGTTCGGGGTAAGACAATTGGAGGGATATTTATTGAACAGAATTGAATTAGAATGAACAAAGGTGAACAGTGAACATATATGCCTATATTAAAAATATAATAATATATTTAACACCAATTTTTTTCAATCATTCATATTAAATTATAATCAAATATAAAATTTAAACTTTAAATTTTAATGTAAAAAGCTTTTACATACTTAATTATTGAGAAATTAAAAGGTTTAGGGTAATCAGTTACCATCGAGATAGTTTTCTAATGCAGTGGTTGTTTATCATACTAAAGTAAATATAAAAATTAAATTATATGACAATATTTGAAAAATAATTAAAAGCTAAAATATAAATAACTCAAAATATATTTTTATTAATAAAAAAACCAGAAAAACATATTAATTTCTGTCATATTATATTTATCTGTTACTTCAATAAATAATTTTACCAAACCTAACATTTCACAAAGTTTAACCATTATCTACCTTTAAGGGTTTTAAATGTTTTTCTTTTTTTTTTTAACTAAATTTACTAAAGGTTGACTATTATGACAGCCAGATTGGATAAACCAATGCCTGCTTGGACCCAATTGGTCCCACAAGGACCAAGTTTTCTGAATTACTACACTATACTTTTTCAGTTATTTCTTATTTTCTTGGCTCTCTTTGCCTTCGTACTTGTATTCTTATCCTTCTTTTGTAATATAATAGAAAAGAATAAGTGCAAGTAACAATTCTCATAAAAAAAATAGACAACATTTGAAAATCAAAATTAATTATAAATAATAAATTTATTAATGTTTATAATAATTACATTTTTAATAATATAAAGGCATGAACATTTTATTAGTTAATAAAAATAATATGTAAAAAATCTTAATGTTCTTCTGCATGGAGTGACACAGGATGGTCTACAGTTTCAGACAGGTCTTGGAATTCGACCCCACAGCACCCACAGCACAGATTAGAGCAAAGGGTAATGCAGTTGATTTGTTTTAGGGATCTTCCTTGCATGTCCATTTCTCTGATTCTTGCTTACACTAACGGACACAATGTCTTAATGAGGATACTGATTTATCGATCACACACAACGAAACAAATCTGAAAGCTGAGGGATGATAATCAAAACAAAAGTAAAATTGCATTGATCCCTTCTATTTGATCCAACCCTTTCATTCAAAACAACAGTAAAATGAAATAAAATAAAATGAAAACATATCACACACCCCAAGGTGAAAATGACTCATACAAGATGCTTTGGCAAAGGAGACCAATGGTTCATATGAATCACCCAGAAAAAATGTTTTCCTTTATACTGTTTTCTACCCCATTCTTTTTGGTTTTCTATGACCAATTAACTTGCACTTAATTACCATGTTTAGCTTGCAAACGCATAATAACTCAATTGGCTAGGACAGTTTCTGATTTTTCTTTTTTACTTGAAAAAAGTGAGGAGGAATGGGGAGAAGCTCTTGCTTCCACGTGAACAGTCAGAAAGTATCGTTCATGATTATATTTTATATTGAGGAAACTAATCAAAACCAAGATATCAGGTCAACCATTTATCTTTTCTTTATCTTATCAATGTTCTAAGTAATGTTGGTAACGAAGGTAACCAGAACCCCACTTGCAAGTTGCAACCTCACACTTATATCCAAAATGGCTGTATTTAAAACTAACCTCACATACATTTGCATTATATTATCTTGTTGCAAAGAAGAGTTCTTTAGTCTTACAGGTTCACTCTCTTCCATCCATAACTGAAAAGAAACAAAATATATAAATGTAGCCACAGCTCCAACATGGGCTAATTTTGTTTTCTTTTACCTCCCCCTTATATAGGATAGACTCTTCTTTAAGTGTGTCAACACTCAAAATGCATTTTCGCCCAAACAAGGATTAATCCAAGACTGTGCGTGATTGTTCTAAAATAGAAGCATGATGGTGAAGTTTTTTGGCTCATGTTTACCTTAAATAATTTAGTTTAGCATTCAAATGGATTCATTGATCAAGTCATTTGTTTCTTAGTAACATAAGAGATGTTTCAAAAATAAATAATAAAACTTTGTCATTAAGATTAGCATCCTCATGCATAGCAACTTGGTATGTATTTGGGCCACGTACTGAAATACATCATCAAGCAGAAAACGAGATAAACTGTGTCAACATCTTTTTTCATTCAGTTGAGTCTAGTCTGTCGAAATTTTGTGAAAATTATTCCCGAACAAGTTGTACTTGAAGCAACCTAAAAAAAACCATCTACTGCAATTATGTTTTAGCATGAAGACATCAGTTGAACATCAAACAAACAAAAACAAAAACTACAGCCATCAGCAAATATTCTTTCCCTATCTCTCTCTTGAGTTAGAGGGGTGATTTGGTCAATTCACTAAAATCTCGTGTCCCCATGTGAACCTGATCAACAGCAAAGCAAAGCCTCTTCTTCAATTCTTGCAAGCAAATGATGAACTGCGGATGCAATACCATCTACTGAACCAAGTTGGAATCCTTCTTCAACCTTCATAAAAAAATGCTAATATATTAGCTAAATGATCTCTCTAAACTTTCACTACTTTATACAAGGGATCATGGTTTTATAATCCGGAAGAATATGGAGTTGAGAAAGGTGGAAAATGGAACACGGTACTAAATGAATAGTTAGTTAATTACATACCTTAGCACTGATGGAATAGAATACCAAAGGGGCTATGGTGGTGACATTAAGATGTAGGACGGTGAGGTAGAGATTTTGAAAACCAGATACTAACTTTGTTAGCTGCCCGGGGCTTTTCCTAGTGAGAATTCGAAGATTTGCATGGGTCTCGATTAAAGTGACCTCGATATCAGCTATGGCAGCTTTGGTCTTGGCTGTGTATTTGTTAGGGGTCTGGGACCATGTGTACTGAGGATACAAAAAAAACTGTGCAAAAGGGGGTTGCATGAGTTTGGAAATGGCCGTATTTTCATTGGTTTGTGCCACTTCTTGCTGTAAAAGTTGCAGCTTTCTTGCTTCCAGTTTTTGCAGGAGGTGCTCCAGCTCCTTCACAAACTCTATGGCACCACCCACTATAGAGGCCTGGTCACCCTAAAACATAAAATTTGCATCTTGAAAAAATTAGTTGGATTTACAAGAACTTTTTGATTTATGCATAAAGTGTCTCCAAAATGTTATATTCAAAGTTTCAATTATTTGGCAGCACTAGCGTATTACAGTTTAGGCTTAGTATTGCTTCTTTTGATTCACCTTACAAAGAGAAGTAAAAAAAGCAGTATAATGAACATTATCTTTGATTCTGCATAGTTATTCCAGCTCAGATAAAAAGTTTAGAATATTTTGTCCTCCTTAGCATTATCGCTAAAAGAGAATCTCCTCATCTCTACTATAATAGGACCATAACATAGTAGCGATTTTAAGAAAAATCCCAACTACATTCGTTATGAGAAAGAAAGAGGAACTAGATAGAGACTGAAAAAGGAAAAAACAAGAAAGCCAAAACAAACCCTCTGGACGTAGGACTCAGGCATGAGTGATTTAAGGACAGCAAGATGCTCATTCATCTGCTTTCGGCGGTTTCTCTCCACTGTAATGTGAGTGATTCTCTGTGTCTCAGCCTCTTCCTTGTTTTTGCAAACTCTTGGCTTCCTTCTCCTCTTCTTCCTACCTTGCATCCCCACCACATTCTGCTTCTTGTCAATGGCTTCTGGCTCGCTGGCTTGGCGCTTTCGGGTGCTCATTGATGAGGGGTCGTGTTCCTGATAGTTCACAAAACTTTCCAAGAAACTAGCCTCCGAAGAGTCATGGCTGCTAAACGGAGTTGCAGAGATAGTATCATAGACAATGAAGTTGGAAAACTCATTGGATGGAAGAGTTTCTAAAGTCATTATTATTCTCTCTTCAACTGAAACTTGAAACTTGTCTGAACTTCCCTACTTGCTGAGAAAAGTAAGTCACCACCAGAGTTTTGTTGAGTTTTTCATAGCCATGATAGCCATATGTAGAAAATCTCACTAACTTGGTTGATGCAGTTTGAGTCACAGAGGAAGAGGAAGTTGAAGGTTAAATATGGGAGAATGAGTTAATTTAGATTAGAGGATACGCAACACGTGAGAAGGGCAGAAAAGGTCTTGTGCTTTTCAGGAATCAGAAAGGTGTTGTAAAAGGAAACAGACTCCTCACACATCCATGCTTTGGTTTCCTTCCCAATTTCATAGATGCTGTCAAAGACTGGCACAGCTTATGCCAATGAAGAGTAGAGTGGGGGACCCAAATCTATATAGAAATAAGCATAAAAACAATAGAACAAGCTGTGCAATAGCTACCCATCACATTCAAATCTGTGTTGGGCTTTGCAGGAAATGAATGGCTCACGTACCCGAGATTCCTATATAAATAATTTAGACAAAGGCTGTGCATGTATTTGACAATCCATCGGTACAACATTCTACATGTCAAAGCCATATCAACATTGTGTTCTAGACGAAAATCCTATGCTACATCTTATTATTCCAGAGTACGTAGTGATACCGATTAAATAGAATCTAAAATTTGCTGTGTATGTAACTAGATCTTCAATCATTATAATCTACAAAATTATTACTTACTTATAAAAGAATTCTCGTCATCATCTATCAATTAATTGTGTTGATGAAAATAGTGTTTGGTATCACTTAATTTCTTATAAAGCCAACCCAGGCCCTACTAAGAGCTACGAAATTCCGTAATTACTGGTATTGTACGAGGGGGCTTGTGCACCTTGAGCCACACTGTATACAAAAAGTGAGGATGGCCAGGACCACCAGAAACTTGGCAAGAATATCTTCAGTGTCCTCTTTTAAACACGTGAATTATAAACATGTAGACGAAAGTACATAAAACTAAGTCAAGCTTAGCACGTAGAAGTTTATACTTTATGACAATTACCATAATATTAATATCCTTTTGGGCATAGTCTACACCTCGATGTGCATGTTTTTGTAGACACCAGAACTTTAGCCATATGTGCTGATGAGGACATACGAAAGGACAGAGGTCGAGCTAGGAGCGTGGTCCAAGTTGTCAGACTCTGCTGCATTAACCATGTGACTGTAAGCTACCCTTCTCGAAAAAGTACATTATCTGCAGGTCCACATCACTTAGGCTACATTCAAATCCCCAGAAGTCAGTTTCAACCTTTCTTTTTTCCATTATATATACTGCCTAGAAAGATTTATGCATCATTTTACCACACCGTTTCACTGTGCAATCATGTACCAAAACTACCAAGGGCTTGCCAAATCAAGATGCATGAAAACGAAGCACGGGAATACAAAAGCACCGAAGTATGAGTTGTAGGTTACATTTGCTCAGTGGTCAATTGGTATCCATTCTGAAATACCATAGATACCATACAATTGCATGTGCAGGGAAATGGCTATCTTTTTTCGGGTCAACGAAATGGCTGTCCGTAAGTTCATAAAGATGAGCTTTGTCCAGTCTACGTTACTTCTAGAGTACATGTGCATTCGTAAATCAAGTTTGTTAACCCAGATCGAGTTCAAGGGCAGTACAATTTTCATATGTATACCTTTACAATCAACCATAATTGACACACGATTATTATAAAAATTCAATTGATGATTAAAAGAAAGAATTCTTATTCGAAAATAAATAATAACACTAATAGAACATACTACAACACCGCAATGACTGCTTCACCAAACTTTTAATTTAATACCAAAATAATCTAAAATACCAATTACAACTGATAAAATATAAGCATAGACCAACAATATAATAAGGGCCATGATTGATGACGCAGACAGGGTATCAACAGACAAGTTTACCAACCCCGTGAGAATATTTGCCTGCACACAAATTGTCCGAGCAAATTATAACTGATGATGTCCAGAGAGAGAAAACATAATATTAGTAAGTAAGAAATATCTTGTTTTCACCAGTAGAAATGTAGCCAGTAAGTTCCGGCTGAATGCTTCTTCAAGTACTGAAGTTTTCCTTCCAGGAACAAGGTCAGCCAGCATTAGAATTGATAACAGCTGAAAAATGGGTAATATTCAGATTCAATAGCCAAATCCATAATCAGATTTCAAATTAGAAAATAAATTGTCAACAACTGCGCTGTGGAATTAGGACCACGGTACTGAATGAGACACCATAAGCTGCATTTGATATGTCGGACTCAAAAATTTAATTGCATAAATAAAATTTATACACACTACCAACCAAGATAGAACCTAGAAAGAATTTTAAAATATAGCAACTGCAATACAAACAACAAAGTGAATATGCCCTATCATAATATGTTAGCCACTGATCCATAGAATAGAACTGAAGTGAGAATGACCTGTAGATTGTCAGCCAATACCATAGTAACATATGGAAGGTTGCACTGCACAAAATATCAACAGTTAGTTTCCATCATTGATGCTAAAAAATGACCCTTCTAATTAAGAAACTGCAATATAGTCAGACATACTGTTCTCCGTGAAACTCTTTCAACATGCCTGTCCAGTAGAAAAGTTAATAACCTGACATGGGCATCATGAAAAAGGAATAAGTTCAAAGCTGTAGACAGGATAAACATGGTTTGGATCAAAACAAGATTACTTAGTGCAGGATAAACAAGTTTTGGATCAAGCTTTACCAAAACAGGATGGAGAGAGCCCAAACCCTCATCCGTACCCATCTGCTACTTCTAAATCCAGAGGAATGACTTCCAAAGATAAGAGAGTTTCCTAAATGAACGCCCAGAAGGTACATACCCCAGTATCCTGGAGACAAAATAATATTGCTTGACCAATTTTTATATATAACAAATAAAACAACTAGAAGTATTTGTCCACAAAATGATAGCCCTAGAATCAAGATTGAACAATGCAGGGTTCAATTCTCACCAAATATGCTAAAAATTCCCTCCTTGTTTTGACTTAATATATCCATTCCTCTTTCATCAGAAAGTAAGTAATTATTTAAACCTTGCACCAAGCAGAACTGGTACCCTTGGAAACAGAAACTAAACTTGATAAGAAAATTAGATTTCAAAAGACAAGGCATAAGAATAAGAAAAATAAAAATGTACCTACTAGTAGAAGTGAACCAATAACTCCACAATATTGAGGAGCAATATTAATAAAGGAAGTAAGGATTGACACAGCAGCAAGTGTGAAGAAGAAATTCCAATGCACACCATATTCACCGACATGTACCTATAAAACAGAAAATTGATCACATGCTTCCTTGAGAACGTCTTCATTCATGGATTAGAAAATTATTACTCACAATATAAAAGGCAAAACAGTAAATCAGTGTGAAATTAAAATTTAAAAAAACAAAAAAATGATTACTTCAGAAATAAGATTTTGTTGGAGATCCCATATCGAATTTATAAGGTTAAGTTAGGCTTAAAACTCACTTATTAATACAATATCAGAGTCTATCCTAATGAGATTTGATAGGCCTATAGTGTCACCCGCTACCAGGTCTCTATCAGACCACCCACAAATATCTAGTCTCAAGCACGTGATGTACATATCATGACGTGAGTGGGATGTATTGGAGATTTCACATCAACTAGAGATAAAATTAGTTCATATTACATAAGTGCAAACTTCATTTTACAAACCGGTTTTTTAAAGTTAAATTTTAGCTTAATGTTTACTTCTTAAGAGATTCTATAAATAGGTAAAAACACATACAATACCAGTCATCATTTTCATTAAAGACCTGAAGGGATAAAATAATCGTACATACTGCAATCAACATTAAATTTCATCTTAGATGCCAGCTTTGCAAAAAAAAAATTCTACTAACCCTTCATTCGATAGCACTCAAAGTTTTCAGGCTTACATGCTAACAAAAACCTTCGGGTTTGACACAAGTTATATATTGTCCAAAAAATTATTATCCGTAACTGTCATATTACTTTCAAGCATCAAAAGCATATAGGTGACTAGCCTCGTTACAGCTTTAGAAAAGAATGGTATTTGTATATGCAAGACAAGTTAATCTATTTGAGTTGCCATAGATCATCCTAAGATTCCCGAGAAAGACGTTCTAACTGATAATCCACATTAAATTTCATCTTAGATGCCAGGTTTGCAAAAAAAAAATTCTACTAACCCTCCATTCAATAGCACTCAAAGTTTTCAGGCTTACATGCTAACAAAAACCTTGGGGTTTGACACAAGTTATATATTGTCCAAAGGATTATTATCCGTGACTGTCATATTACTTTCAAGCATCAAAAACATATAGGTGACTAGCCTCGTTACAGCTTTAGAAAAGAATGGTATTTGTATATACAAGACAAGTTAATCTATTTGAGTTGCCACAGATCATCCTAAGATTCCCAAGAAAGAAGTTCCACCTGATAATCCACACCAGTTGTTGTAACAAGACGAACAAAGCCTAAGATGATCAGTGGGCTAGTTGAAACTATAGCAGTCTTCCAGTTTCTGTAGCATGAGAAAATATTACATGATCAGAGGAATACACGATGCCGTAAATATGAGCAAGATTATTTAAAAAGAAATCAATGTTATTATAGGAAAGATAAATAAAATGAGAAAATGAGAAACTTAGTTTTAAGAGATTGTCAGCAAGGTTCATTTTGTTCACATTGCCTCTTCAGCCTCTTCAGTCAGTATTAGGATTGTCAGCAAAGTTCTCTAACTCATTTAGGTAAAACATCTTATAATTTATCAAATAAAAAAGCATCTTACACAAATTAATTTCCAAGAGGTCATTTAGTGAATTATGAATAATACTAGAGCCTTGAGACATTAGATAGGGTTGAAATTAATGACTCACGCTGATGCAATATTCCGTGCTTGCCGAGAAACTAGTGAATTTGCTAAGACAAATGCTCCAACACCAAGATCCATCTGGAATGCAAAAGTAATCCCAAATCATAACAAAGCAATCAAATCTATTGAAGATATTGAGTTTAGAAATATTGTCAAAAAGAATTTAGGTGAATAAGAGAAGATGGCAATAAAATAAATAGCTGAAGTGAGAAAGACAGAGAGATCAAAATTTATAACTTTACTGTACTCCAAAGGAGAATTAAGTTGTGTTAAAATAAAAAAATGTTATCTTCTCCAACTCCAAACACAAACAAACACCCATCTCCTTTTCTAGTCATACATCACCCACGTAATAAGTATATATTAGATTGAGTGTTTAACACTAGGTCAAAAGCTATAACTTATAATTAGAGTGCAAATTTTTCACTTAAGAGCATAACAGCCTAAGTGTCACGATATTGTGACTGTGTCCACTTGGCCTACACCACGAAACAATTGATACATCCTGCAACAATCTTTCCTTCAACAATTGTCCTACTAGGAATTGAACTCTCCGAGTGTGACTCGGCTCACTTGGCCTACACGATGAGATAATTCTTCAACTTGCAAAATCTCTTCTTGAACAATTGTTCCACGGGGAATCAAACTCGTGACTTTGGTTCTGATATCAATGATTAGTTAAGAGCATAACAAACCAAGCGTCATAATTCGATTATGACTTGTCTGACCTGGCTTGCACCACAGGACAATTGATGCACCCTGTAACAATCACCCTATCAGCAATTGTCCCACTAGGAATCAAAGTCTTCGATTGTGACTCAGCGTACCTGGCCTACGCCACGAAATAATTATGCAACCTGCAACAATATCCTCTTAAACAATTATCCTACTTGGAATTGAACTAGTGACCTTGAATCTGATACTAATTGTTGGATCAAATACTTACCATTACGTCAAATATTATAGGTTATAATTAAGGCATAACTCTTTTTATTTAAGAACACAACAATCCAAGTGTCACAATTTGATTGTGACTTGACCTATTTTGCCTCGCCACAAGACAATCAATGCACTCCATAACAATATATTACCATTTTAAGGAACGAAAAGAAATCCTCCTTAATAAAAAAAATATGCACATAATTTGTTTGGATAAAGTTCTAGAACTTATAGGAGAAGAAAATAAAAAACAAAATAAATTGGGTTTCTCCAATAAGCTAAATTCAACTTGTGTACTTCAACTTTTGAAGTTGTTGAGAGAAGTGTTGGCTAGGAAGTATAAGAATCATATTAAATGAAATCTCTTTTCTTCTATTCGTAAAACATGTGTTTCATTCTCAGAATCGTGTCAGAACTGCAGAAGAATCATACCAAACTAGTTCCATAAGTTTCAGTCTTCGCATATCTTCTAGGAAATATTTTGAAGTCAACAGCCAAGATGCACAAGAATGTTATAATCATCTGCAAAAACAACTTTCATCAACATGAAAACAAGAAGACAATCAGAACAATGGAATAAAGAATTCTATATGGCACTTCATACCACAAGAACCCTGTAAGAAGTCACATATGCCCGGAGAGAATTGGGCTCTCCTTCAAAAGAAGATGAGCCACCAGACCTGCAGTTTGTGTACAGAATGAGCCATTATCTACTTTGGTCCATGTGAAACTTTTGGCCTTAATTTTTTGTTTCATAAAAAAGTTCATATACCTTAAGAAAGTTACCAATACAAAACTGCAAAATTACCTCTTGGTTGCAATATATAGTAATGCCAATATAGTAAACGAACATGCAAAGATATAGGCCCAGTTTGCAAGTACCTATCACCAAGTTCATCGTGGTAATTACATAATAAACAATGAGGGGAACTTACGACCAAATGTTTGTTACTAAGAATAGCTACACTACACTTAAACAAGCTGTAACAACATTCATGCCACACCTTTTCAATTTGTTGGCAAAACATCTCATGCAACTGGTACTAGGGAGGGAGCACTTACAGTGAAAAATAAGAGCATAGGAACAACAATAACAAGAAAGTCCAGAGACAATGTGGCTAAGTATGATTTGAAATTCCTTTTACCGGAAGGTGCATCGTCATTTTTCTTCCTCAGGGAGGCACCTATAATTAATAAAAAATAAAAAGAAAATCAAGCAATCAGTAAGAATATAATAACGAGCTTTCATTGTAGTAAACAACAGAAACATAGACCTGAGCTTATAAAAACATAAGGATATAATACCATTTGGGTCCCTAAAGGTGTATACCACTGTTAAATTGGTCCTTAAAGCTAAGAAAATTCTTTTAAGTCCTGAAATTTCTAGGTATAAAAGTCGACAAACTTGTCCAGTTATTATCATTCTGAACACTAAACATATGTTAAAATTATACTTGACTCTTCTAATTTAGGACTAAAATGCCTCGCAGATTAATTGTACTCTAAGAGACTTCGTTTAATTTTCATATTTTCAAACACTAATGTGACAGCCTTATACACTATCAGTAACCCAAGTTCTGCCCCCAAAACATAGCGATAAGAAAAAGAGTCACGCGGAAATTAAACGAAATATTGCAATTGAGCATAGCCAAAATGTCGTGCCAAAGTATATATAAATTTAAAAATTCTAAATTGAAGCGCCATAAGGAACTGACCAGTAACGGAAATGGAGGAGAGGGAGTGACGAATAAGAACCAGAACCTGTAATGGGAACACAAAACAACCACGACGGCATCACATTGAAGCTGGTATGAATGAGCATGCAAATGGCAGAGTCACTCACCGGAATAGTCACTGTAAGGGCCACGATTTCCGACATAGAGGATCCGGTCAAGTTGCTAACAAATCTGCAAAATTGAGAGAAAGGAAATACGAGATCAGTGGTGAAAATTTGAGGATTATTGTTACAGGGGAGAAAGGTAGAGAAGAGAGTAACTGTTCTTTGAGATGCTTGTTGGGGTTGAAGGAGGGTTTAGGCAGAGGTGGATCCATCGATGAAATCCAACGGTGAAATTGGGGTCGAAGACGGAGAATCACAGAAACTGAGAACGGGACAGGGGAACAATACTCACACTACACACTACCTTCCCGTCGAAGTCCCATTCCTTCTTTCTCCCATGTCTTTTCAACTCAATGAATTTTTTGTGTTTTCTTTTTCTTTTTCTAGCTTATCCAATATTGGGTAAAATACTTCGTACTTAATAATTTTATTTATCATTAATAATTTTATTTATTACTATTTATTATTATAATAAAAATAGAAAAATCTTCATAATCAATTATTATAATAAAAAATACTTCAATCTTCTTCATTTTAGCATTATAATAAATTATGTTTGCCTCACAATAATCCAAATTAATAAAGCTTAACTGAATTTTATAAATCCCAAAACCTTAAAATCTTACAAATTTAATTTATAAAATATCGTCTCAACCTATATATTGTTTTTATATTGTATTTTTACTTTACTTTAGACTTAAATCTTTTTAAATAGTATAAAATATATTTTCATAATTTTTTAATAATTTTTATTATAACTTTGTTGATTAACGGTGTGACGTAAATGTTCATCGAAATCATTTTCGATTAGTTCAATGGCATGTTTCATGGGTTTACATCTTTTTAGAGAGATTTTTCAAAATTATTTGTTACCCAATTTGAAATTAATAAGTTCATACTTCCGAAGGTACATATTTGTTAGTTATATGGTGACATGTAGTATAACTCTTAGAAATAATATTTGAGATTTTCTTTAGTATAATTATGAAAATTTCATGACCAAATGAAGATATGTTTGTTGGTACCCATATTTATTGATATCTTTGGTACAAGGTATGGGAGTAATTTATTTGGTGAATCTTTAATATAGAGAGAAGAATAAAATATGACAAAGATTAAGTATCATGTTGTGTCATATATTGAAATGAAATAAATTGTGACTATAAAGCTAGTTGAAAAAAAAACAAATAAAAATCATATTATTAAACAAGTAAGAATACTCACCAAAAAGACTCAAAGAATAATTTGTACTCAAAGAATAATTTGTATAGAAAAAACAACATATTTCAATCTAAGAGCGATAATGAATATTATTAGCAATATGATAACTAATGTGGCTATCTGGAGATTAAAACCACGCATTTCATTGTAATTAGGAGGGAGTTTATGAAAGATGTTAGGACCATAAAGGCATGTCACAAAAAAAAAAATGTTTCACCTATGGATGATAACATGTCGAGGGGGATATGAGTAGTACCTAGCCACTACCAATCTCGTCTAAAACAAGATGTCATGCTACTCGTCCTGTTACTTATCAGGTATTTACGAAAAAACTTCTCTTTGCTATGCTAAGGGAGTCCTAAAGGGAAATAAAAAATCTTGGTATGAATACCTTTCCTATATTGATTGTTGCATATAACAGAGTAGTCCATAAGACTACTAGGATCTCTCCGTTTGAGGTTGTGTATGTTTCAATCCTCTTACTACATCACCTAACCCACATGAGTTTATACATAAAAAAGGAGTATCCAAGGTTGATTTTATCAAGAAATTGCATGAGAGGGTTAGGAATCAAATACATAAACAAATAGAGAGATGTAGTTTTGAATAATTTGGGCCTTTTATTTGTACCAAGTAGAATATATTTGGATCTTGTATTTTGGGTCATGTAGTGTATATTGGGCTTTAAAGCCCATAAATAATGTTGGATGTCCAAGTTAGGGTATGGGAGAAGCTCTCTCCTTGTGTCACTTATCGTCACCTTATGAGAGTTTTGAAGTGTAAGCTAGGTTTGAGAAACTTGTCATAAAAGTTAGGGTTAGAAGCTTGTCATAGAAGCTAGAATTAGAGAGCTTGCTCTAGAAGCCAGAGTGGGAATATACTCTATAAAAAGGAGTGCATAGTGTTGTATAATTTAAGCTTGATTTGAACTAGTGTTATGTTGTTGAAATTTTCCAGCATATTTGGTTCTTAAGCTTCATCTTTGTTAGCTTCTCTTAGAAGTGTAGCTTAGAAATTCCAATTGAGAGTTGACCTAACCTCTCTTAATCTCCTTGTTCCACTAATTCACTCAACTACAACATGTCATTGCTTCCATTTCCTTGAAGTTTCCACTGCTTTGAATCACTCGATTCTCATCCACACTCACTGCATTGTTCAAACTGTTATTTGCTCCATTTTCCATGGCTTAATTGGATTGAAAACAGCTGCATACAATAAGAATTCCATCATCTTTACCTCTATTTAGCTATTAAAGCTATGTTAGCCTTTTCAATATGTCTGATACCTAACCCTCCCTCTAGTTTTGGTTTACATAGATTGTCCCATTTGATCAAAACTATCTTTCGCCCCTCAATTCCTCACCCCCAAAGGAAGTCTCATTGTATTTTCATTATTGATTTGCATACACTTATAAAGGCTTTAAACAATGACAAATAATAAAGTGGCAGGATTGTGATAGCAGACTTATTGAGACATATTACGACCAACAATTGACAAAAGCTTACATTTCCATCTTGTGAGTTTATTCTTAATTTTATCCACCATGTGTTGCCAAAATTTTTGTTGCCTTGAATTTTTCCTACAATCATTCCTAAGTATTTGAAAAGTACTTCCATGTGGTGGTAGTATAACGTCACAGCAAAAGAGTCTGATGCATCCTTCTCAACATGCACCGTGTGACGTCTAATTATAAATTATATATATATATATATATATATATATATATATA
>Ga0123340_1002686_pt1 | contig 16244 bp, 10 predicted proteins | sample SirMexnodulemix_FD_89961 | JGI IMG/M metagenome (GOLD analysis project Ga0123340, IMG submission 89961) | Root nodule microbial communities of legume samples collected from Mexico - Siratro Mexico nodule mix | ecosystem: Host-associated > Plants > Roots > Nodule | place: Mexico: Nepantla... | reverse complement strand
TATATGAGAGAGTATATATATATATATATATATATATATATAATATTGAATCAATCTGAATTCACAAAGTCATGGCCAATGGCTTGGGTTGTTTGCGAGACCACATGAGAAACAATCAAAGTCAGCTATTACTAGGTGTGTCAGCATCGATGGATACCATCATGTGGATCAGCATGCACAAGAGTAGAACTCAACCAGCTCATCCATGGACCCCAACTGGGTCTCTTCGCTCTCAAGCATCCACAGCAAGTGCTCGAACAGCACCACCTCGCAGGACACCACCACCCCATCATCTGAAGAAGAAGACCTATCCACTAGCTCCTGAAACACGGGGTGGTCGATTAATTCGGAGTTTACGAGGTAGCGCCGCCTAGATTTGCCGACATAGACAGCATGAAGCTCTTGTTCATGTGCATGTGCATGTTCCTTGGATGATGTTCCGGTGACCCCTTTGTTGGAAGAGACAGAGCTGTTGCTGCGGCTGAGCTTGGTCAATGAGGGCCATCTCTTGATTGCTGACTTGAGCTTTGAAAGTTTTCCCACTTTGGCCATCTGGGAAAGGTGTTTGATGAATGCCTCAATGAGATGAAAGGAGAGAGGGATTGTGTGTGTTGGGTTGATGAGTGATGGGAAGGTGTGAGGGAAGGTTCAGTTATAAAGGGGGGGTGGGTGGAGGGGAATTGAGAGAAGGGTATGGTGAATGATGGGATGATGAGAAGGGTTTAAACACGTGCATGGCCCACTGTTTAGGACACAGCTAAGAATGAGATATTTGGTGGAGAATTGGAAAAACCAGTTGCCCTTTTGTTTGGCCTCTAGTGAGGTGTTTGGGATTTGCAACCTTGCAAAATGACAAATTCCTTTGCCTCTTCCTCTTTTCCATGCATGCCCTCTTTCTCTCTGGACCATCACATTTTTCACTTTTCCTCCCCTTACCATTTTTTTAATAAGAGAAACCATTTTATGGACTCCACCTCCTCTATGTTCATGCTCACTTCTGATCAATTTTTCCTGACAGATAACTAAGTTTTGCTAATTTTTTAATTCAAAAATATACAACTAAGAATGTAGTTCTTAAGGTTAATTGAAACTGCCTTTATGACTGTATTTTTGTTGCAATGTTTCAATCTGATAAATCTTTTAGTAACTGCTGAACGATGTACTTGTCAAAAACAGTTGTGAATTAGGGGGTTATAAGTTCCAACTCTAAGTGACTTTTAAAGAGGCTTAAAAGTTAAGAATATAATATTAACAAAACTATGAAATATTAACTAATACCTTCCTTAAAAAGTTCATTTTCAAGAAAGTTGTTACAGTTATTCTTTTCAAAAAAACTTAGCCATAGATTTAACAGTTTCAGGTTTGTGTATTATTATTCTTATCATAATACTAATATCAATAGAGTTACCGACCAGGCTCTGGAGGTATGCAATCAAGTATACATCAACAACCATTTGTTGTAAAGCAGCCTAGAAAGTCATAGCACTATAACCTTACAATATAGGAATCTTTGTTATTATATTGCAAAAATGAAAAGAGATAATAATGAGGATATTGTGGGGTATAAAAAAAATTCTTTTTTTAGGTGGTTGGACCTGATATTTTGTTTTTGTTCTTGTTCTAAGGTCTTGGAAATATATATTACAGAAACATTAGTTTCCTTATTATGATAAAAAATGAAAGAATTAAGAAGACCACCGAGGAACAAAATTAATGCTAGTGATTGCGTATTGGATTTGAATGAAAAACAAGGTATGTATGTTGGTTTTGTTGTTTTTGTTTGCTAATAGCATCATAGCATGCAATCATAAACAGGAACAAATTAAGGTGTTGGTTGGTTAGCAAGCCAGCAAGGATGGCATCAGTGAAATGCACTCAAACTAAGCAAATTCATCTACCTCCTCACAAACTACAAAGTGTTGGTGCCCACATCCTTGTCCTTTTTATGCATACACTTTACTAGCTTTCTTTGGTACAGAGGTACCATTAGCAAGGTTCTAAATGCATATGGGGCCTAGGAACCTCATCTAACAGACCACTGAAAACTCCAATTATATACTTTGTCTATTTCTTCAAACTTCAATTTCAAGGACAATTAGTGAAATTTCTTAGCAAAGGTGAAGAACTTCTCTTGTATGCAGATGAAAAATCTTGTATACCAAAACTTGTGATATTTATGAGTTCCATGTAAAACAATTAACGTCTAAAATTAATAATAGTAATCTTTGTGATTTTTTGGTGCATACCTTATTCATGAAATCAAGGAAACACTTGCATATGATGAGTTTCTGAAGAGGAAACATAAATTAGGATGTGTCATGGGTCATATGTGTGAGTAATGTTTGTGGTCCAACACTGGTGTGAATCATAGATCACAAGAGTCTTGGCAGAGGCCAAATTCATGTATATTTCACAAACAACCCAGTGGTCCAATAGCCCCAATTCCCACTTATTAAGCTGATGCTTCTTGTTGCTGACACTACCTTCAATTCAAGCCTAGCCTTTTCATTCAACGTTTTTATTTTAATGGACACCATGCTTTTTCTGTTCTTGCAAAAGGTGATCATTGTACTAGCAAGTTTAAAATGTTCCATGTTAGAATCAAATTTGTTTTTATCATAGACTGTTATTTGTTAGGCCAATCTAATAAAAGTATATCATCATGACACAAAGCTTCATTATTCATAAAGTAAAAATGTTTTAGATAGATACAAACAGTGAAACACTGAATTTGATCCTGAATATATTTAAGAGAAGGAATTGGACAATGCATCATGTTCATTTTGGTATTGAAAAATGTGTACATGATTTTTTTGCCTCCTAATAATGTTTTTTTTAGTAAATCATGCTTATATCCAAACAATCTTAAAAGCCAACATAGCTATGTTGGTATTTCTGCAGATTAGTCCCCTCTTCCCTTAATGTGTTGGCTTAATAAATATAATGGTCCCAAATCTTTTGAGCAAAATATTTATTAACTGATCATGTGCTTCAGAAGACTGTGATGGTATCCAAGACAAGATTAGTTTTAGGGGCATGGACCATCTTCCATAATAAGAAATGCATTAAATATGAAGATCTCATTAGGATTTGCAAACTCTAAATCATGTGCCACCAAATTATGTAACCATACAAAATGTCAAAATCATTGTCAGTTCAACCAGAACTGAACAGAGCGCGTTAAACAATTTACTAAACACAGAATAAATGCTGTTTGAGAACTAATTAGCAGACACATATCAAACACTTAGGTAGTGATTTTGTCTTCATGTAGCATAACCTACCTAAGAGGCACAACCTTGTTTGAACTCGTATACATTCAATGTGCATTAATTTTTTACTTAATTTAATTATAGAAGTTAATCCTTTGATTTATGTTGTATATGTTGTGAGTTGAATAATAAAAAAGAATGTGTTGATCACATCAAGGTATGCTATTTATGAACCATGTGCCATGAAAATATAAACATATAAAGGTCATGTTAGTTCAACTATTATTGACAAGATCTTATAATAAGGGTCTTAGGAAGTTAAACAGAGAATATATGCTGTTTGGAAAGTGATTAGTGGACAAAACATCAAACACTTCCTGGGATAAGTGATTCTGAAGGATATATTTTAGGGGCAAATCTTGCTCCCCTGATATGTTCATGCAGTCAACAACAGGTATGCATCTTGGAGATTTTTGTGTATTTTTTTTTTTTTTGGCTAATGTTTTATGTGATTAAAATGTCCATTGCATTTTTTTTTCTTTTCTCCACAACATTGAGTAAATATATTATTTCTTTGTTTGTTCATTTCATAAAGTATTTACTTTTTAATTATTAATTATTAATGATTTTAAGTGCGTTTTTGGATTTATTTTTAATCATTTAGATGGGTGTTAAAACATTGATTTTAAGTAAATATCCACCTATTTAAGTAATTGATTGTAAATTTAAATTTTATTGAGTTAAAACAATAGTTTTTATCAGTAAAAATTTTACTAAAATCTAGTTGTATCTGGTTTTTAAAATACAAACATACAAACATAAATTACACTAGTTCAAAATTAATTTTACAAATGCATAAAGAAATTTAATTTGTAATATTGTAGTCACTTAAAACATAGAATTTAGTCACTTTCTTGAACATTTTCATTGACAGTTTTATATTAATATTACATTTTATTTTATTTTTAAAACAGCAGACTGTATGGACACTTTTCATGCACTAACTATTTCTTTAATTAATTGTCTTTTTATAATACAAAACTTTTTTTTTAACTCAAATTTTCTATGATTTTTAGACGCTCGTTTTGGTATGAAAGTTTATTCAATTTGACTTCAAGACGCATTTTTATAAAATTTCTAAAAAATATTAGAAGTGTCATTAATAAAGTAAAACATTTTAGTTTCATGGAATAAAGCTAATTAAAAAATAGCTTTTGGTCCCTATAAAGTCTAAATGTTTTAATTTTGATTCTTGTAAAACTCATTCTTATATAAAATAAAAAAAAATGTTTTATTTTAAGTGCAATACATTTTTTAATTTAATCCTCATTAAAGTTGAAATTACTAGTTTACTCCTAGATTTTGTTTTAATGTAAATAAATAATATTTATTTTAGAAATTTTAAGAAATTTATAGATATAAGTGTTATAACTTGGTATAAAATAATTATTTGATTTTTGGGCTACACACAACATTATTTATCAGATGTCACGTGATAATATGGATAAAAAGATAATTTTAATTTTTAAAAGAATACAAAAAAATTCTTTTTTATAACGAATAAAATCAAAACTCATTAATTTTATAAGAATTAAAAGATATTTAAGCCATTAAAAACAATTAATATTTTTCTAATACCACTAAATTACTAAGATTTTCTATAATTTTATGTAAACTAAATTATATTTAGTTTATTCATTATAATCTTAACTATTTTCATTACTACAAATGTGTTTCCCAAACTTGGTCACTGCACATGTTTCGTCCACAAAACTTTCAAAAACTCATGTCATTATCAACCACCTCATGTGGTGAAAAGAACAATGGAAAATCTTGAAAATTGTTCTACTCTTGGGATGAATGATTCAGGGTCTTCTTTGTCAGATTGACCCAAGAAAAATGTGGTCTTCCTTCTCTCAATTCTCTTGAAAACTGAGTTCCAAGCAAAGTCTGTCATCAACATGAGCATGTCTCTTTATCATGTATGTGTCATGCTCAAAAGTTTTATAAAAAAAGGGTGATCAATCAATATAGGTTTGAACTTCAATGTTTAGTTAGTGAAATCATCAATAACTTTGAGAATTGTTGAGAGTTTTAAGGCACTCCCGGAAACTTTTGTGTTGGAATCTCTCAGATTTTTGGATACAAACTTTTAAGCTTGTAATTTCTCTTTGTTTCTTCCAAAGCTCACCTTCAACATTAAATATCCCTCCAATGGTACACTTCAGCCAGCAGTTAGAATCTCCAATTTTTCTATCAAAAATATTAATTATGCAAACAAAAAAAAAATATTGGTAGTTAGAAAACAAGGCACTTCAAATAAAGTCATAGAAACCAGCAAAAATGATTAATTTAGTTTATCTTTTTAAAAGGTTAATAATATACCAGCTTTATTGTTGTTATTAAAAATTTTTAAAATACTTTTCTTATTATTTATTAATAAAAAAACATATTCATAATACTTAACAGAAATAAATAAAGTTCAAAATATTAGAAAAAAACACCTTATAAGAACAACTAACAATTTTTTTAATTTTTTGTATAAAAAATCAGAATAAAGAATTTATGATTTCAACGTAAAACTCTAGAAGAATGAGATAACATATTTTCAAAATATATATATATATAAGCAAAAAAGGATTTATTGTAGATTATCCTAATTATTAAAGTTGGACTTATGTTCTGATTTAAGAGGATCGACAATGTAAGTATAAGTTGTGAGACGAATTCTTTTTTCATCCCATACCTTCTTCCTGCACCTACATAGTAAATTATACATACTTCTTTGTCTTAAAATTGAAAAAGTCAATATTACCTTCTATCTTTTTCATCTCCATAATTTGCATTCGTTGTTTACCATGTCACCGACGCTGTCCAAATCTTAAATTAAAGCTTCAAACAAGTCCTAAATAAGCAATTATTAATGTTTATTAGTAATTTGTGAGTAGTATTATTGATTAGAGTAGTTAATTTGGTGATTGGGAGACTGTTGACGGTGAACGACGACTTTTGCGATTTGAGAGTTTAATAACTGGCACCCCACCTAGTTTATATTGTTTTTCAAAATGTGAACCGGACGGGAGTGTCATCCAATTATATTTTCAAAATATGAATTGGATGGAGTGCCATCCGGTTGTCATTTGCAAAATAAAATGAGAACCGGATGACACTCAAGATCATTTGATTATTTTAATATGAGTACTTTGGGAATTAACTTTTTTATAGAGGTGCAGGAAGAAAGTATGAGGGTGGAGAAAGAATTCGTCAAGTTGTGAATGTGATGGTAACCATAACAGTTTTTATTTGAACAAATAAAGGCCCAAGTTTTGGGGCCATTCTTTTTTCTTTGACTCCATTTGTGTATGAAAAAATTATTTTGATGACATGGATACTGAGATCATTTTCATGACTGTTTAAAGTTAATAAATGTTATTAGGGTTAAATAGGTTTTTAAGTCTTGTAAAACGAACTTTTTTTTTAATTGAAAATTATTATTTTATTTATGAAGTAATACATACTAATTTTATGCTATAATTTTAGTTATAACATCTTTTGAAAAAAAATTAAAAATATTAAAATACATATTATTTATCTATCTTAAAATGAATGTTAGGGACCGAAATTAGTGATTTTAAAATCTAGAAGAATGAAAAACAAAGAAGAATGTTTTACTTAAATTAAAACAAAAACACCTTGAATTTTTTTTATTTTAAAGGACTAAAAACAAAAAAAATCCAAACTAAAAAGAAAAATATTTATTTTACATGCACTAAAAACATATTGAACTATCTTAGTAAACATAATTTCTGATTAAAATAAATTACTTATATATAAATACTTTTGCTTATAAAGAAAATTTATTAAGAATCAAATTATGTTTTGAACAAAGGAAATTAATAGAAATAATGTTTTAAGTATCAATGTTGGTTTTAAATGTAAGTATCTATCCAAAAAAATTAGGTCTCATAAAACTAAAGTATATATTCATTTTAACAAACACTAAATCTGTGTGAATTTTTGTGTGGAGTGTTGAAATTTATGTGACATTTGTAAGATTCGTAAAATTAAGATAAATAACTCAGTTAAGCAACATTATGGTAACTTAAATCGGTGCCATTAAGACATGAAAAATGAACAACCTTTTAACGTTTATGGTTAGTGAACTCGAAATACTAAGAAAAACTTCATTTCTTTCTTGTCATTGGGCTAATTTTGTATAATGAAGATGGAAACATATAAATGAAATTATGAAACTGTGAACATGTTACTGAAATATTTTTGAAAATAAAGTGCATGGAGAACTATATATGTGATTCCAACACTAAGATAGAAGGGGCCTCCACTTTCCACAACTATCCAGAGAATACCACGTGTGAGCAAAAGTGAAAAGGATGTTTCCAGAAGGTGTGGACAATTCCTCTAGACCTTTCTTCGCTCTTCGCAAACTTCTTCTATTTATATTTTATGCATAACTCTTGCACAAGCAACCATCACTTTACCAACTTTATCCAACATAAATCCCAGCAAGATTCTCGGTGAACACAATCATAGGTTGGTAAATCCCATGTCGTTTTTCCCTTTGCATGTTTATGCTTTCTGGGGTTGTGTTTTTTTGTGAGATGTTCTGGTATGCCAAGTGCTCTTTACTGATTTCTTTTGGGTGGTGAATTCAGAGTGTTTGTGGTTTGATTGGTGTGTGAGAGTTGAAGATGAGCAGATTCGGTGATTCGTTGAACTTGGATTTGGCTACTGCAGTGAACAATCTCCTTCATATTCCTGAAACCATGGAGAAGTTCATTTTTCCTTCTTCTCGTGCCCCTGACCACCATGAGAGCAGAGGGGTTTCTAGCATCATTCCAGTGGACATTTTGGACACTCCGAAGGAATTTATATTCTTCATGGATGTTCCTGGTCTCTCCAAGTCTGAAATTCAGGTACCTACTTACCCACATGATGTCTCGTCCAAAGATTCTTCCTTTCTAGTGTGTGTGTGTAAGTATACATAAGTTGGTGATTGTGTTAAGGTGTGATGTTGTATTGAAATGATTGTGCATTTTGCCTGCAGGTGACAGTTGAAGATGAGAACACGCTTGTAATACGAAGCAATGGGAAGAGGAAACGCCATGACGGAGATGATGAAGGGTGCAAGTATCTTAGGTTGGAGAGGAGAGGGCCTCAGAATTTGCTGAGGAAGTTCCGTTTGCCTGAGAATGCTAATGTGTCTTCAATCACAGCTAAATGTGAAAATGGGGTTCTCACTGTTGTTGTTGGGAAGCACCCTCCTCCAAAACCCAAATCCGTTGAAGTTGCTATTGCCTGAGTTGAGGGAGAAGAGCTCTGGCACCAATCATTGTTTCACTTCTTAATTTAGATTTGTTCTTTGGCTTGTTACCTAAAATTAGGTGCTGTATAAATCGTCTTAATAGTGTTTATGTGCTCTTGAATAGTGCAATGAAATTTGCGTAACGGTGAACCTCTTCAAACACTTCACTACTAGGTGTGTGTATAAACATTTTTATCAAATTTGAAATTGAACTAAATTTATAGCTGGCTGTTGGATAAATTGCCACCAAAGATGATAGATGACAAAACCACATTGTCACCATTTGGATATTTTGTAGAAAATCCACATGACATTTTGCAAACACTAATATTACATTAAAATTAAAATTAGATTCTTGGTTGACTAAATTCTTCATTGCACAAAACTGATAGAATATTAATGCAGGGCCATTAAATTCAACAGCCACAAGCAATACAATTTAGAAGTAAGCAAAACTGATAATAGTACACAAATAACATGGTGAAACTTCATCGCCTGATATGTGGAATTTCTCAAAATGGTTATGAAAATTGTTGATACGTTCCCAAAACTCAATCTGAGCATATGCAGCTGATTACTTTTTTCTTTTCTTTGATTTGTTTGACTTGTTTTTCTTAGGGGAGGGTTTCTTCTCAGTGTGGTCCTCGTCTTCCATTAGATGCTCAAACTCTTCATAACTTGCAAATGGAGACACACCTTTCTTACCACCACTTTTATGTTTTCGTTTTCTTCTGCCAACTTCCTCCCCATCACCATCTGAGCCATCATCAACATCTCCAACCTGAATATCAATGTCCTCATCATCATCATCACTTCCAACATTGTCAAGTGGAGCATCAGCCTCTTCCTCTTCTATATCTGAGGGTATATCCATATCCATATCAATCTCACCATCACTAACATCACCAATCAAGTCCTCATCTTCCTCATCGGCAACTTCATCCAAATCATCATAATCATAGTCACTGTCTGGTCCCATAGATGGATCAGTAGAATCCAACAGATTCTCTATCTCTTCATTATCACTCTCATCCCCACCATCAACCTCACCATCATCAACATCAAACAAGTCCTCGGCTGCCTCCTCGTCAGCCGACTTCTTTTTCTTTTTCTTCGATTTAGCAGCGGAGCTCATTTTGTTTGTGTAGAACTTATGGAAGACAAGATCCTCTGGGGGCACATCTGCCTCGGCTAGTGAAAGAATTTCTGCCCCAATCAATTGGTTGTTAACATCCATCTGCAAAATAAAGAAACACATTAACAAGCTGAGTCAGAAGGCTAGATAAGAGAATGGGACGTTATGAGATTGAAAGTCTACACTTTTACCTGCTTTGCAGGTTCAATCTGAGAACCACCATGCCATGTGCTTTGTTTGGGTTTCTTCTCCATGAATTTGTCTAGGAAAGCTGTCATGGAGAGATCATTTAATGGATTTCCATTATACACAATATTGGCACCAGATAGAAGAGTTCTGGCCATCGTAGAAACTGAAGGGTGTGCATGTGAAGCAAGCACCATTAACTCCCACCAACTTACACGGTCTGCATTGCTGTTGGATGGAGAAAATATGTAACTTACGATGTATTAAGAAAAAAAAACGTCACAAAGAAAAATCTGACTCTACTAAAGTGAGAAAATGAGCTTTAGTGATAAAATACAAATACATACATAACAATCTCTAAAGATGCCTTTTTCAATAGGCAGTTCTAAGTAGATTTTATCTTTCAAAATAAATATCACCCTCGTGGTGTTGTTTCATTGCCAGAGAGAATATGTTCCACATGAAATTGTATTCAGCAAACAATAGCAAAAAATTTTTGTATATATAATATCTGAAATGATGACTAGTGTGGTAGCAAATCAAATAATTACCAGTACGAAGGCTCTCTGTGCCGTGGATCGTAGCCTCCGGGAAGCGAAGACTTCTCAGCAGATAATTGTGACTGCTGACTGTCATTATTAGATACAGATTTTGATTTTTTTGATTTCTTATGAACAGTTTCATTCTTTGCAAGCAAAAATCCCGCCTCCTCCGAACCATCATCAGAATCATCATCTTCAGAAGCTGCAGGAAGATCATCTTCACTCTCTGAAGAACTGGTGTCACAATTGGGGTCCTCATCATTCTTTGCAACTGCAGCATCATCCTTTTGTTTATTTGATACAGAGCTGGGTTCATTATCCGGTTCTATAACATCTTCAAAGTGTTCAAGCTCCTCATCCACAGACTCGTTCTGCAACACCATATTCCTACAAGACAAGCCAAGAGAAGACGGTTTATTTTTTCTGGTCAAATGTGCGGTTGGCCAATTCGGTCACAAAATTCTCAGTGCAGACTAACAGTTATGTTCTATGACTAGAGGAAATATATGTTTTTCACACTAACATAAAATTAGTAGTGAGAATAGCAATGTCAGAAAAAAGCAATTACCATAAAGGTGGTCTGGCTTTAAGAAGTTCAGAAAGAAGGAAAAGGCATGCACAGGCATATTGTGGAGGCTGCTGAAGTGCAACCTGAACAGAAAAAAGTTAAGTAGCATATATAAAAAGAAAAACGTAGAGAAAGTGCAGTTTAATAATCACCTGCGATAGACGTTTAGAAAATGCAGCTACACGCTTTAAATTAACATCCCTTTTCATTGCTCGGAGAAGAAGTGCAATAAACATTTCTGCCTGAGGACAAACACATTAGAAAATTATACAGATGATCGGTATAAGCACCTCCATACGTCCATATTTTTCTCAAAAAGAAAATGTGAAAAAAGTTTCCTTGCCTTGGATGTATACATGGCAGCCGGAAGCAGAAGTTTGGAATACAAAGCACGGTAAAACCGATCACTGGCTATCTGATTTTTGGATGAAATTTTATCAAGAAGCATGAGTGCTTGAACTCCTACATTAAAATTCTTTGAATGAACCTGCAAGTTTGCAGAACCTTAAGATATCTACGAAACAAAATCAGGTAATGACAAAAACAAATACAGTCCATCTGAAACATACTGCATAGAGCTTTTATTTGCTAACAAATTAGTATTTACCAACTGGAAAAGTACTGGAGTTTGAACATCAACAATGTCATCAGCTTCATTACTTGAGACAAAAGGAAATGCTCGATTCACGCCCTATGACAATACAAAATAAGCCCAGATTACAACTGAATTTAAGATGATAAAAAGGTTCACAATCATTAACCAATATTATTATCATATTTACAGTTAGGAGAACTGATAAAAGCCGAGAGTCCAATTCCACATGTGATTCTGATAACTCTTTTGACTTGTCCTCTTTAGCATTTCCCTTGCGGCTTTTATCAAGCTTCTGGTTGCTGATTGCGCCAGTAATTAAAACCTGAAGATGTCCATTTGTAAATATTTTTCCCGTTTAACTATCTTTTAACTTATGCGAACAAACCACGCATTGTTATAATATTTCAGATCAAGATAAGCTTAAGGAAGGAAAAAACCTATACCTTAAACAATGCAAAGTATACATCTATAAGACGTTTTGCCACTTTAGGTCCATCTCCTTTATTTGTTAGGCGGATTTGGCTCAAGAAATTAATCTACAAAAGTAGAAAAGCAGCCAATAGATGTTTAAGGGGACTTTGACAAAACTTAAAGTTTAATTTCAGAAAGTAATCTCAAATTGAAGGGCCATTCCCGTAACCACAGAAAAGTGATTTCAAACAGATATATTATTGGATACACGATATTTTTATTGATCATGTAACAGCAAAGGGTTAAAAAAAGCAGTGCCTTTTATTTTGCAGTGAATGATGTAAGAAAAGGTGAGGATAAAACTGTAGTACATACAGCATGGTACTGTGATCTTGGTCCTAAATGAGGCCGGAAAAGAAAAGAATCCACCTCGTCAATTACCACAGCCTGTATAGAAAAATTAACAAGAAATCAGTAGCTAAAACAAATTAAAAGGTAAAACGGAGTCTAAAGTCAAGAATATGTAGCATTGCCAAATACCATGGAACCCCAAAATGGAAATAGTCAATATGCACTTAAAAGGAAAATGAGATAAGAGAAATCATAGCAGGCATGAGAACTTTTCAGCTTGCGATGTTCCTTCAAGCATATATCTAACTATCAATTACTTAGCAACATTAATAAACTCCAACTAGTGGCTAAAACTCTAAATATTGGCTCAAAAATCAATTATAGATACTCCCAAAACTAAAGTAAAAGGTTGAAACAATAGAGAGGTTGTTATAAACGTTCACACCTTCATGTTTGGGTGGTCAGACAAAAGGTTGGACAAATGAAAGTCAGCATTCGATGCTGCTTTATTATCTGGATCCCCAAGCTGAAGAAGAGAAAGAAGCCACATAAAATAAAACATCTTAGTAACAGGTTGTAGTAGTTCTATAACCAACTATTGTAACTTGACCGCATGAAGATGAAACACAATAAATGCAGACCGGATATTACTGTTAACTCACTTTATTAACAAGTGCAGAAAGTAGTTTGCGTTCTTGCTCTGACTTCCGACTCAGTAGCACATATATAGCCTGCAAGCAGCAAATAAACCCACCTGATAATTATTAATTAATATTAACAACAATATATTCAATACATCTGAGAACAATATATTAATATTGAATATTTAATACATTCAATATTAATATTAAGCTTCTGACCATCTCATAAGCCTTTTTAGCTTATTTCAATAAGATTCATGCAAAAACTTATTAAAATAAACATTTTAGCATATTCCATTAAGCTTCATGCTTTAACTTATGAAATAGTGCTTTGATTAAGTTGTTTAATCAAAGACACCCCCAAATATCAAAACATATTTTCACACAAACCTAAATTACAAAACTATTCTTAAAAAACATAAAAAAAAGAGACAATTATCGATTAATCGCAGGTTGATTATGCATGAGAACTTTCAAGTACCCACCAGTAGTTGAGACAATTTTTTCAGTTTACTAAGTTGATAATAGTAGCAAACTTTTGCTATAGAAATATCGAGTCACTTTTTATCTTGAAGGGGAATGAATGGGAACCAAAAAATAAAAGAAGGAACAAAGTACAAACAGAAAACCAACCTTCAATGCCTTGGATTTTAGAGCAGGTAGCATGTCACGTGATGCTTCTTCAAGTGCACCAACAAATCGTTCATATCTGAGCAATCAAAAGCTATTCAGTGCATCACTAACAAAAGAGCTTGAGTGTACAGTAAAATGCACTGTCATTGATGAGTAGATGAGTAAGTCTAAGTCATTCTCCTATTCTTCCAAGGCAATATCATGACTCCTCAAGCAAAATACCAATTAATGTGACTGAATGCTCATTAGAATTCAACTATTCTTATAACAATGGAACACATAATTAAAATGTACAGAAAGCATCCAAAATTTACACAACAAAACACACTATTGGAATAGAATTACTTTAGAAATCTGTAACAAAGTCAAATCATAGAAATTGATTTAAGATGAAAATGTGAAAATGAAGAGTGTTATCACACATACCTTTGCTTCAAACACTCCTCCCAATACCAGAAAAGGAGAAGAGAGTAACCATCTTTAGTTTCAGGAAGATGCTTTAGGGGTCGCTGTATCAAGGTCTTCAATTTACGATCTGGTAATAAGCTGCAAGAAAAATAGAAAAAAGATAATGTAGCAGATCAAAGCACTGAAAGTCTGAAGCATCATGTGATATAATGCTATGCAAAAAATAGTCAGTTGAATGAATATATTCGAAGTTGCAAAGCACAAAAGTACATGCATGTAATATTAGAATAACGGGCCTGTTGCGAGAGAAACATGAGATATGAGCAAAGGAGAAAGACTAAAATATATTATTATCTTTCAAATTTGACAACATTCTACAACTTTAGTCCCTCCAGAGATATAATCCCATTCTCTTACGAATTTTTTGAAAAGCTCTATGAATTATATTTTTATGATAATATATAATTTTCAGAATGGAGAGGAGACTAGTGAAAGAGGGAGTGGGGAAATGCAAACCTTGCAATGAATAATTCTTGCAGTGCTTCAAAACCTGTCAACGCATGGCGCTTTCCAACTTTGGACGTCACCATTCCTAGATTAAACAACAAACACTGTCAATAGCTCGAGCCTAATCCAAAGCACACATGACGAATATAAAAATCATCCATTAAGCAAAATATAACACACATCAGAAGAATCATAGACCTAAACCAATAAATATTCACCCCACCAGACCCGTGTAAGAACCTCGATGGTTTCAACGACAACACTCATTACTTACTTTCCAACTCTCCTACTTCTACTTCACAATTCCACAAACACTTGAAGGAAAAAAAACCCATGTAAGAACTTGCATGATAGCTCAAACCAACTATGAATAAGAACTCACTAATCACAAAATCCAATTAACGATACTGAAAACAGGAAAGAAAATTCAAAATTGGATTATCCCCCACCAGAATTTGTTCTTAACTTACCCAAAAGAGCATCAAGAGAACGCAAATTTGCAATTGGATTATCTCCCACTAGCACAGCAAAAGCAGAGACTTTATCAGCAGCAGTCCCGGACCTCTGTGTTGAAACCAACATCTTAATATCTCCACTTTTTCCCCTTGATAATTCATAATCATTAGCATACTGTGCCATCAACCTCTCCCCCAACTCCCTCTTCTTCTCCACGAACCCTTTCCACTCTTCCACATCCCTTAATTCCACCCTCTTCCCTTCCCCAATCACCTTCCCTTCCACCTCCGCCATGTCCTCAAACCACACTCCCAAACCACTTGCCTTCATCAAAGGAAGCTTTGGCAAATTCCTGAACTTGTTGAACCCCTTTTCCTTACTGGAACCATTCTCCAGTGACAGAACTGGGGGTTTCGGTTTCGGTTCGGGTTTGGGGTTGCCCTTCTCGTGGGGTCCATTGTTTTTGCTCAAAGTTTTGTTCTTTGGCTTCTGGGTGCTTTGGGGTGTGGCTTTTTCAGGTTGTGGCTGTTGCTTCTTTGGGGGCTTGTTTGGCTTGGTTTTGCGGAAATCGACATCGTTGAAACCGGAATTGGAGTGTGAGGTGGATAACCCAAGCGAGGAAGCGAAGGAGGCAACGTCGGATTTGAGGGTGTCAACGTCCTCTGGTTTGTTTGACTTGCTGGACTTCAATTTCACCATTGTTGCATATAGAATGAAGGAAGAACCACTTCACAGTTTCACAGAACGAAATAGAATTTGGTAGGGTTTAAGAAACAGTTGGGCCTGAGTTGCATAAAATACAACTTTTAAGCCCAAAATACTTTCTATGAATTCTACTTCCTACTCACCTTTCCAATGTTTGATTTGGCATTCCTGAGAGAGGAATTACTAATTTACATTAAAAGGCTTTCCACTTGATATTTGCTTTCTACACTTAACTAAGTTTTAATATATTAATAACATTTTTATTATAATATTTATTTATTAAATGTTTTTTCTTTTCAATCTTAAGTGCAATTGAATCATTATGAGTTTTTTCAGATCAGTGCAATAAAAAAAAAGTTATTAAGGTTTTTCTTTTATCTCTCCTATATGTATATTTTAAATGATATAATAAACTTTTTTTAGCAATTGCTTCCTACCCAATAAATGAAAACAATTACTCCCTCTACAATACAATTTTTTTCTTTTCTAATTAATTGTATATTAATTGTGTTACATATTTTAAGATATTCTTTTAATAAATAAAATAATAAAGATCTTAAATTTGAATTAT
>Ga0123340_1002683_pt1 | contig 16257 bp, 11 predicted proteins | sample SirMexnodulemix_FD_89961 | JGI IMG/M metagenome (GOLD analysis project Ga0123340, IMG submission 89961) | Root nodule microbial communities of legume samples collected from Mexico - Siratro Mexico nodule mix | ecosystem: Host-associated > Plants > Roots > Nodule | place: Mexico: Nepantla... | reverse complement strand
GTTACCAATACATTACATTTTCATATTATTTTAATTATTAGAAAGTGTATTGCTATTTTAAACCGAATTTTATTAAAAAATATACAAACGAGTACAGGTAATTAAAATTAAATAACAAATATGAATTAAAAATAAAAAAAAATTGTTAAGTCTAGAAAGTAATTGATAAATCAATAACCCAGGTATGAAACAAGACTTGTTGAGACCTTGAGAGAGCATAGAAAGCGCGAAAAAATCAAATGAAAAGATTAAACTAAACCCTTCCATTGCTGAGTTCTTGCTGTGTTAGGGTTTAACTTTTCCCTCTTCTTCTTCTTCTTCTTCTTCTTCCTGTTCTCTCCTCCAACAATGACCGATATCAGTTCCGTCGATGCTTCTTTGTGGTGGGACTCATTCACTGTGCTCCTCACAGAGCTTGAGAATTCCTCTCTGTCCTCAGATCTCCCACCTAACTTGGTACACTTTCAATAATCTCTGTGTTTTTGTGTTAGTTTGAATTTGTGAACTTAGACGAATCAATTTGATGTTTATTTAGGCGAAGAAGTTGAAGGACAACCATGCCTGGTTCGTAGACACACTTTCGCGCTTCAAACCGCCCAATCAGAGTTCCAAGCAAGCTCTGAATTCAAAAACGCTGAAAATTGGATCTCACCAGCTCACTGTTCAGCCTCACCTGAAAGATAAAGCGTTGCGGATTAGCTCCATCCTGGTCAGCTAGTTCCTTGTTTGTGTTTGCTTAGTGATCATTGCTATCTCATAGGCTTCATTGCTGAAGTTTTTGTGGTGGTTCAGGAGTTTAGGATGGAGTGAAATTATTTGATTGCTGATAGAAATGTTTTGACATTGAGATTTGAGAGTTTATTCTATGGCCTCAGAAATGATTTTGTAATTGATTTGTGTTTATACTGTGGGGACAAGTGTTACTTTTTCATTATCTGTATTGTAGGGAATTTACCTATTAACGTCAGTTGTTCACTGTCGGTGAGTAATGTTGATACCTCAAGGTGATTTTCTATTTCCATTATTGTTTATTTCAGCTACTAGACGAGGTTCAATCATACATTTTTGTTGAAAGGAACATCAAACATAACGATGCAGCTGCTGATTCCATGGCTCCAGAGTTCCTTCACATGGTCAGTAGCTCTATCATCACCTTGCTGCATTTCTGTATTAGTCAACTGCTTATTTCTAGAATGATCATACTTTGTACATATTAAGAAGGATTTGGCTGATTTAATATGTTTTTACAAACAACTCTCAAATAAAGTAACTTTAGTGGATTATGTGAGCTGTGATGTAATGGTTGGATGAATTCCGAATATATATTTTTTAATTTTTATGTGGCACTTGTTGCTCAGGACTTAGAGTTGTGGTTGGGGTTTAGAAATCAAACTCAATAAAAAATGGAATAAGATCCCATCATATAGTACATCTTTGTCTAACACCAAAAGTAGCAAGTTTATCAACACAATGGTTTCCCACTCTATATATATATGAGATACATGAAATCTCATATTCCTAAACCTGTTCAAGATATTCTGCCACCGATTTTGAAGATGCCAAGGAATAATGTGATGATTGGAGAAAGCTTGAACCACCAACATAGAGTCACTTTCAATCCGTAGACTATGTCATCCTTTCTCAACAGAAATTTCAACAGCTAAATAACACCAAGAAGTTCTGCATAAACGGTAGTGAGTGAAACAACCAACGAAGGCAATAGCTCTATCTTGAAATAAGCACCCACAAGCAGTAAGACCAGGAGCTCCAATAGCAGCTCCATCAATGTTACACTTCACCCAAAAACCAGGTGGTGATAGCCACAAAGCAGGTATGACAGAACGAGCAAGATTCAATTTATTAGAGATGCCAAATTCTTTAAGAATGCCAAACACTTTGATGTTAGATATCATAAAATAGGAGCTCTATCTTGAAATAAGCCCCTACAAACAGTAAGACTAGGAGTTCCATGAGCAGCTCCATCAATGTCACACTTCATCCAAAAACAAAGTGGAGATAGCCACAAAACAGGTATGACAGGGCAAGATTCAATTTATTAGACATACCAAATTCTTTAAGAATGCCAAACACTTTGATGTTAGATTTCATAGAATAGGAGCATAGATTACCACCATGTTAACAATAAAAAGTTTCTCAAGCTGGAATAGTGTCGAGGACACAAAAGATAGTCTTAGAAAGTGGACATTAAACTTAACTCAACCTCACAAAATCAGATTGTGTGGTGATATTTGCAATAACTTATATGCTATAATTTGGCCATATCTCTAGTTAATGTGAAATCTCCAACTGATAGCATCTTGAAGCACAATCTTTACAGCTTTACTCCGAGCAGCATCAATACATAGCAACACCAAATCTAGGTTTTGATGGTCAATATGAACTTGCTAACATGAACTAAGCCAATACCAGAAGATAGCAACAAGTGGGCAATGAAAAAAGAAGTGTGCAACAGTTTCAATGTGATTCGGGCAATGAGACATATAGGAACCATATACCAACCAACATTTAAGAAGATTATCATCAGTGGCAAATCTGTTATATTGCAATCTTCATATTACAAATGATTTTGAAGGAGGGATGTACTGGTTTCAAAGCTTGCAACTAAAGTCATATGGAGGGATTGACTAGAAAGGCTGAGTTAGGTTTCGTAGTGTGGAGCCACCAAGATTTTGACTTTTACTCTTTATAGGTATTTGGTGGTTGAAATCTCACATTGATTATAGGTCTGACCTATGTAGTGCTTATAAGACTTGGGAAATCTAGACATTACAAGTTTGTTTTATGGGATTGTGTTAGTCTTAACTCTAAATTCTAAGATGGTGTAGGAGCCTATCTTAGATTTGTTGTTGTGTCACTTGTGTCTGCCACTCTCTTGATCGGTAGCCCTAGTCATGGGTGGTGTTGGAAACCGTCTTACTTGTGGTCATCCCTAGCTACCTTTGGTTGTGGCCCTTTTGAAGTTTCCTTAAAGACAGCCTCAAAGGTGAATGTTTAGTTTCTCATTGACCATAAATATGGTTTAAATATAACTTATAAAGTTTGTAAGAGAACCTCACCACATGATATGCTTGTTTTCTGTCAACTGGAAACCTTTCAGTTTCTTACCTTTTCTCTCTTCTATCATTAGTGGGTTCATGAGGGTCAGATTTAATTAGATGGTTGGATGTTTGTTTAGTTAGTTTAGTCAGAATCTATTTAGTGAATAAGTAGTCAGGCACAGGGGTTTAAATAGCTTGATCAGGGTATAAGGGAAGCATTTCAGAGTTTAGATTTGATAACAAAGCAAAGGCTCTGTTGTGGAAAGGCCAACCCCTTGTCAAGGGTAAGCCTTTGGAAGGAAACTTCTCTCCTCAGGTCCCGTGTATGTAATTTAAGAAATAATACTAAAGTGTTTATTTCTTGCTTTCTTTGTTTTTCTCGTCTCTCTGAAAACTTAGTTGTTTCTAGGCTGCTTCTCTAGATTGGACAGTTCAAATGTACTGGTATTTTAGCTGCTTCTGAACTTTGTAAGGTCTAATTTGATATAGATGGTTCATCTAGAAAATTGTTTGCTGACAGTATTTTTTCTGTGATGCTTTCTTTTGAGTTCATGTTTCTGATTTCTTTTCTTTCTTTTTTATGAAGATGTTAATTCAATATTACAAGGAGCGACAGTGCTTGCTAAAGTGCGTAAGGTGGATTCTCATGCATGCTAGTAAGTGTATCATGTTTGTTTTTATGGACACTTAGAACTTCTTTTGTTAATTCTCTAGTCTGATCACACACATTCATTTTGCATAGGTTTAGTAAACATTTATACTTTATGTTAATTCATTCTGCTTGCTGATATTTCTTTGGATTTTGACTCTACATCAGTACATAATGGTCCTGTGTCTGAAGATAATACTATGAAGGAGGAGGCAAGAAAATTGTTTCATGATGGTCTTGAAAGTAAATTAATATTGTTCTTTGACAATCTTCTGTCCTGTAGCTACCCAGAACAAATGGTATGTTCAGTTTAATTTGGCACCATTACATTACAAAATTTAAATGGGTAGTTAACTTGTATTTTGTATGTGGTCCTTACTTAACTTTAATGCAATAATCTATGTGCATGCTGTAATATTAATAGCTGAGTCTTGTTGTACCACATGACCTTCTTCCACTATTCTTTCATGTTCTTGATTAGTTTGCTATGTGTCTCAAAGCTCTGAGATGTTATAATTTTGTATTATCATCTGGAGCATTTGAACACTGGATGTTGGAATGATCCTTTTCTATCGTCTAATGGGATTTCTCTTTTTCATTGATTTGTATATTCGTAATGTAACTGTTAATTGGAAAATTTATTGCTTGACGACTCAACTGTTGTTAATTGTGGAATGCTTGAAGGATGTTGAGCTTTTTACTCTGTGGGCAGAGGAGACTCTAATTGAAGACAACTTGGTTTTAGACATCCTTTTCCTGGCATATTATGACTCATTTTGTACCTGTAGTGGGGAAATCTGGAAGAAGTTTTGTTCTCTTTTCAAGGTATAATAATTATAGTCAGATTACATTACATGGGGAGATATGATATGATTTGTCAAGGAAATATCTTACCAAATATTATTGTTTCTCTTCTTCATTATAAATAACAATACTCATGTATGTACAAGTCACACAATTACTAGCAATGCTTTTAATATGATATCAAAATCTATCCTACATCCATTAAAAGTGGCCACTTACCATGTTATATACCAAACCCAATAGAGTTGGATGTGAGGAGATGTATTGAAAAAGAAATCCAAGTCTCACATCTATTAGAAATAGTGTCAAAATACAATATATAATTGAGGGAAATCATCACCTTACAAACTAGTTTTGTGGGATTGAGTTAGGGGTAAACTGCTTTGTAATATGATATTGTAGTATCATCTTCTGTGACTTGTTTTGTCACTAATCCGTTGTTAGGCCATGACTTTTTTCTTAGATGCATTTTCCTGACTTTGTCACTCAGACTTTCTCTGGGTTAATAATACTTGTAGCAACATTTTTTTGCTCTCTGGAAGTGGCCACACTCTATAAGCATTTTTTTTTCTTTTCGGCAGCAGTGCCCTTTAAACATTTTTTCTCTTTGTTAGTCATCATGCACTCTAAGCATTTTTTCTCTTCAGTGGTTACTATGCCCTCGAAACGTTTTTTGCGCTCCAACAGTTGTTGCATCCTTGAACCTCTAATTTTTGCAATTGAAGCTACCCTTTTCCAACTATCACTACACTGCCCAACTAATGGCCAACCACCACCATGTGTTGCTAGTGCCTCAGCACGTCATCTTCAAACAGTTGTGCCAAATTGATGTGTGAAGTTGTTCTGATTGACTTTGTCATCTCCAACCACCAACTAACGGACATGCTCGCTAAGCCTCTCAAGAGTTCTGAATTGATAACATTTGTAACAAATTTGACTCATACAATACATATTTTCCAACTTGAGGGGGAGTGTTAGAGATATGATTTGATTTGATAGGGAAATATCTTATCAAATATTTCCCATTATTAGGTATTAATTTTGTTCCTTATTATTGCATCTTTTCACTATAAAAACAACACTCATGTTTGTATAGATCGTACAATTACAAACAATCCTTTTAATAATATCTCTGCTAAGATTTGACTTGGGATATGTTTTTGAATCAAATCCTTGTTTTAAAATATATATTTTTTTTTGTTTCAGGGGATCTTAGCTGGTGATTATAACTTGGGAAAGCTAGCAATTACTAGAGAAACACAACAATTGTCTTATCATGCCAAAGTTCAGCTGCTGCTTATTTTAATTGAAACCCTGAACCTGGAGAATGTTCTTCAAATGGTTCATGATGAAGTACCGTATAGGTTCGCCTAGTATTTACTTATATTATGATCAGTGCTTTGAAGTTATAGCAAAAGCATTTTGTGAAACAGTTTGGTTAAACCAGGATGTACTGTGGATTTCAAGGCTATAATCGGAAACCTCATTTTTGATGCAATGACTGGCTGAATGCTAACCTGAATGTGATCTGCCAGGCTTTTTCTGGAATTTAAAAATAAATTGTTATAGAAAATATCTTGTGATCTAAGCAATCACGAGGCAAATAATATCTTCATTGGACCACCTTTCTTAAATATTTCATTTCATTCATTAGCCAAGTAGAATTGCAATCAGCAACTAGCTAAGAAATTGCATACTTTATCCATTTTGTTCTTCAGTGAAATCCAGTTATCTCTCACCTTGAAGACTCTTGTTTGTTGCTTTTAATTTTTGGGATATTCAGAATAGCAAAGTCATATGCTATGCATCATCATTAGAATTTGTTAATTTTACCAATAATTCAAGATGTCTATTTTGATTATTTTTGTAAGCTTTGGATTTACTATGTTTCATGGAGTGATACCCTTTGTCTGGAGTGGGTATCCAGTCTAATCTTCATTCTTGTGTAGTATCCTTAGTATATTAACTATATAGCATGGCATAAATTGACTGTCTGTATTTTACAATTGTTTTTTTTAAATTAATGTTTTGTTGAATGATGTAAAGTTTGTTTGGAATTTGGATTTACCAGGAAAGGTGTGTCTACTTTTTCCATGACTGATGTCCAAGAGATGGATGCACTAGTTTCTACTTTCAATGCTTTTGAAATGAATGAAGCTGGTCCTCTAGTTCTAGCTTGGGCAGTATTTCTCTATCTACTCTTGACACTTCTGGAAAAAGATGAAAACAATGAGCTAATGGTATGTGGTTAAGTTTAATGTGATTTTTCTGTTTACTACTTATCATGGGTTTGTATTACACAGTTTACCGTTTTTCTTTTGTCTGCATCAGGAGATTGATCACATTAGTTATGTCCGTCAAGCCTTTGAAGCTGGATCCTTGCGTTATTGTCTTGAAATTCTCGAATGTGACATTTTGAAGGATTATGATGTGCGTCATTTGAACTTGGGTAGCATAACTTGTTGTAGTGGATTGATATTTTTTAAACCTTGATTGATTCCTTTCTTTTCTATCATGAATCATTAAGCTTTCTACTAACTAAATTGTGTTTATAAAAGGAAAACTAAGCATGATATATTCTATTATTAATATTCATAATTTATTGGTAGTATAGTGTATATAGAGTTAATTTTGTATGCTCTTCTGTATAAATTATATCATAAATAACTTCCTCCATTCCTTTCTGCCACTTATCTACTACTCAGGGCCCAATGTCTGGATATCGCAGTGTTTTGAGGACATTCATTTCTGCATTCATTGCATCTTATGAAATCAACCTTCAGGTATGGTTGTAAAATCCGCAGTTAGTTTTTATGAGATTTTTATGTCTTTCTCATTTTGTTTTGCTTCAACAAATGTACAGCCCGATGATGGTAACACCACTCTAATACTGGATATTCTATGCAAGATTTATCGTGGAGAGGTTTGGATGTATAATCGTTCTCCTTCATTATATTCATTGCTTAATTATCATTATATTGGCCATTGCTCATATACTAATTCAAGAACTGTGATCCTTGACTCTCAGGAATCATTGTGTATTCAGTTTTGGGACAAGGAAAGTTTTATTGATGGTCCAATTCGGTCTCTTCTTTGCAACCTAGAGAGTGAGTTCCCTTTCAGGACTGTTGAACTTGTTCGACTCCTGTCATCCCTTAGTGAAGGAACTTGGCCTGCTGAGTGTGTGTAAGTAAATGAACAATGCTTGTTATTTCTGTTATCTCATATTGGAATGGAATTACTTTACCAGTTGTCCTTCAAAGCCCTGGTACACTTTTATCACTTGAATCCCTGGTAGTCTTTCTTATGGATGCATTTTTTCTACAGGTATAACTTTCTAAATAGGTCTGTTGGTATATCATCTTTGTTTGAGATTAATAGTGACTCACAGATAGTTGAAGCACAACAGGCAGTGCGAGTTCCTGGGGTTGAAGGTTTCTTTATTCCAGCTGGAACTCACGGGCGTATCTTGAGAGTTGTTGGAGAGAATACTGCCCTTGTACGATGGGAGGTGAATTATGCTAATATTGTTACTAACTTGCTATGCTCTATTTTACATTTTTCAGTGCTTCCTGTACCCTGATCTATAATAATTAATTTTTCTTTTCACTTTTTTTGGTGGTGTTGAAATAGTTTAATGTTAAACTATTATTTTTCAAATGCTATTGCTTGCTGTAGTAATTCTTTTATGTCTCCTCTTTGCATTGGACTAGGATGGGAATAAACAATAACCTGAAAATTCTGCGAATCATATGAAGTTAGACTCATTCCAAAAGTTCCTAATAGAATTTCTCTTTAAATTCTTTGGTAATTTGTTTGCATCTGAAAATATTGTTTTTTGGTGATTGTTAGAATATGTGAAAATACTTTGTCACATCTTAGATTATGCTTTAATATTAGTTTCCTTATTTCCTCTTTATGCCTTACGATTAGTTACCACATTTCTTTATCTTTTTCAATGTTTTCCATAATTAGCTGGGATTAATGGTTACTGTAAATAGGGTATTGGAAAAACTCAAGTCCTATGTTGACTAGAGATAGAACTTGAAAATAGTATATAAGTGGGGAAGAATTCTCACCTTACAAGTTGGTTGTGTGGGGTTGAGTTGAGTTAGATTTAAACCCAAAATGTTAAGATGGTATTCGAGCCATTGTAGCTTATAAAGAAAGGTCATTAACCATATTATTGTCCATGGACCAAACCCAATAACGTTGAACATGAGGGGGTGGATTGGGAAAGATCTAATTCTTAAGTTGACAAGAGATACGACCCAGAGAGTATTTAAATGGCCAGTCCTCACATCTCAAATATAAAGAAATGGTTAGTATTAATAATGATGTTCCTGGCTCCAGTCTTCAATTGTTGTTGAGTTGGCAATTTTAAATGCTGCTTGTGCTTTACACTCCAAATAATTTTTACTGTAATTTAGAGATTATATTATTACTTGGAGTGGGATTTTTAACTTATCAGTATTATCTCTATTTCTGAATTCATGCTGACGAAATCTTGTTCTTTGTAGTATTCCTCATCTGGAATGTTCGTATTACTCTTACGTTTGGCCCAAGAAATATATTTGGATAACAAGGATGAAGTTGCTTTTACACTTGACATGCTTAGTAGATTGGTGTCCTTTAATACTGTAAGTTTATCAAGTTTAATTCACCATTTATTTTCAATTTGGTTCTCTGTAAGGGTACAGCCATTGCGTGGTAAGTGTTGCAAATCCAGTAATATATTTCTCACGGATGGCATCTTGAGATGAGATTTAAAGGTTTTAAGTAGTATTATTAACTAGAAGATCTGCGCATTAATAGTTATGGCAGTAACCTCTGTCTACCTGAGTACCTAAGAAATCTGGTCAATGATTCTTTTACTATGTGCAGGGTATTTGCTTTGCTGTGATGGACATCAGCAACTCTCTGCAATTTGATGCTGTTGGCTTGATGAATGAGCAGGTTGAAAAGAGGGTCTGGTAAATTATTCAATTTGAATGGTTGTCTTTATGTGCATGTATTTTCCTTGATTAATATTTTTATATATTCTGTTCATCCTTTGTTTTTTAAAATGATATTTTTCTTATCTTTACAGGGTGGTTGAGATAATTTGCAATTTAATTAAAAAACTGCCACTGAATTCCTGCGGTGCTGTGCTTATGTCAATGGGTATCAAGATTTTAGCCATTATGTTGATTTGGTAATTTAATTTATTCTTTTGTAGATGTAGATAAAATTGTTCTATTCAAATATTTGATATGTCTGTCTTTTTTGTCTTAATAGTATTATGATAGATTGTTTTGAGCTTTCCTTTTTGTTCTTGATGATTTAACTTGTTCCATGAATTAATAGTGTAATTGAGAAAAGGCTAACTAATTCTTTTCTTTTCCAATCCAGTTCTCCATCTAACGTTGCAGCGGCTACTCTAAATGCAAACCTGCTTGATATGACTTTGCAGACGCCTGTGTTCAATGTAGGCAGTAATGGCTTATCAAGGTAAAGCCCTATTTTTAAAATAACTTGCATATACTAATAGGAAAACTTACTGTCTTCACAAGATTGGATTGAAATTGGGTGCTTTCATAAAAAAGACATGGGTTATGTTAATCCTTTTTTGTCTTTTATTGTATGACTTGACGTTTTCATATATATTTTTCTGGTGGGGTGTGGTGTCAAAGTGGCTTATTTTTATCAATTTTAAAGTGTGAAGCTACGTTTCCCAGTTCTTGTGTCTTTTTTACAGCGGGTCATGGTTGCTTTCTTGCAAACTGGCTAGGATGCTTTTAATTGACTGTGAGCAAAACAGTAATGACTGCCCCTTGGCAATATCAGGTGTGGCTAACATTGATTTCTTATGCACTTTATTTTTGTGATGATATTTGTTCGTGTCTCTAATATTCTTGTGCTTATTTAGCTTGCTCTGAAACTTGGTATAGTGGATAATAGGTGTTATGTTTTTCAAATGCTAATTAGTAGTCAGTGCTTTGTGCAGGACTTTTGTTCGAAATAAAATTTATGTGTTTATATTATTATGCTAGGAATTAAACATTCTTGGTGGGTTTGGTTTGACCCCCAACTTTTGTATTTCTTTGCTCTTTGATAATATTTCTAAGAATGCAGCAAATGATTGATACAAGTTGTATATTTATCCTAATTTAAACTTGCAATAAATGATTAATTCAACTGAGTTGATGGTTTTGCATGGTTTTCTCAACTTCTATGTTATATTCCATCCTTTTTCTCTCTAGTCTTATTTGTGGTCTGAATCTTTCAGTGCTGGACTTCACCATACAACTTGTAGAAACAGGAGTAGAGCATGATGATCTGCTGGCATTGATCATTTTCTCTTTGCAGTATGTTCTTGTCAATCACGAATTTTGGAAATACAAGATGAAGCATATTAGATGGAAAATAACAATGAAGGTAGTCCTACTTCTGTTCGAAATCACCCAACTCTGCACTCGGTCTTCAGTAATCTTTACTGGAACACTTCTAAGATTCTTTGTAGTGACTGGTAATCACTGAAATAATTGAGCATGGGCAAGAAAATAAAGATAACTGTGGGAAACATGATAGTTAGAAACTAAGAATGTCCCCAAATGTACAGTTGGAGATGACTGTTATTTCCTGACTAACAGAATTTGAAAAGCTAAGAGTGCATTTGGTTGTGGGAAACATGATAGTTAGAAACTAAGAATGTCCCCAAATGTACAGTTGGAGATGACTGTTATTTCCTGACTGACAGATTTTGAAAAGCTAAGAGTGCATTTGGTTGTGCCTTTATTTTCTGTTAGCTTTTCTGGTGCTCCAACGTTTATGTCAATTGCTACAAATTAAAATTTATTGCTAGCTCATGGGGCACGATTCTGGGAAATAATAAACTAATATTGTAGGTTGTGCACAATAAAGATTAAAATCATAGTTAGAACTGGACCAGACCGCCTAGTTAGACTGGGAACTAGTCCTGTTCAGCTGTGGTGGAAAACCGGTGATGCACAAAACCAGTATTGAACAGGAAAAAACGAGTAAAAAAAATTCAACCAAAAAAATTAACAAATTACAATTTCAACATTTTCTCATAAAAAAATCAACCTAAAATATTAGTAATTTTTTATTCTACATATAATTTTTTTTAATAATAAAAAATTATGTATATTACTGACATTTTAATTTAAATATGATTGACATTTTATTTAAACTTGTGTATGTATTTTAAATGTTTACGACCTATATATTTATGTTTTGTTTTAGTTTTTAGAATTATAAAATTATGATATTATATATTTTTTGAAATTGTTTTGTATTTTTAATTATAAAAATAATTTATTAATACTAGTTCTATTCCAGTTGAATCATTAAATCTTAACAATTTAATGGAATACTATGCAGGATCGAAAGCATAAATCTTAACCATTGTTATTAATTTCAAACTTTGGGGTACTATGCAGGTGCTTGAGTTGATGAAAAAATGCATTTCATCAATGCCTAATTATGGAAAATTGGGTGAGATCATACGAAATGTGTTATTCTCTGATTCTTCCATCCATAACACATTATTCCAAATTGTTTGCACTACTTCACATGCTTTGGAGGTGACGTATGTTAAAACTTCTTGGGTTAATAATTCCATTCACTTGTTAGCTTATTTTACTTATTCCTACTGCTAATCGAGAAGAGCATTTCTTTTTCAACAGAAATTGCATGTAAGCCGCCTCTTTGATCCAATGGAAATTGAAGGATTACAGCTTGCTATAGGTTCTGTTTTAGACATTCTTTCGGTCATGTTGACCAAACTTTCTAAGGTACAGAGGAATACTGCAAATAGCCTTGGTTTTTATTAGTTGCATACGATTACAGACTTTCATATTGATGGAATAGCATATTCTTCGTGTTATACATAGAAGTTTATAAACATTTTGTTTTTGCACTATAAACTCTCTCCTAGTTACTGTGTATATCTGTGATACCTCTTCATTATGGAAATACTGAAAATAAGTGTGTTGTCCAGGATACTTCATTGAACTTTCCAGTTTTTCTCCAAGCAGTGTTCTCTTGCACGACCAAACCAGTTCCTGTTGTCACTTCTGTTTTGTCGCTGATTTCGTACTTTCAAGATCCGGTATGAACATTCTCGTTGCTCAAATTGGAGTGACATTACATTTTTCTGAACATTATTATGTGATAGCGAGTTTTTATTGAACAATAATGAGCAAACTGCCTATATTCCCCTTTCTTCCATTAGAGATCTGTAAGCTCTTCAGTATATACTTAATTAGCCATATGTTCTGTTAGTATCAGCGGAATAAGGAACTGATATTGGTCATATTTGCTTGATTGTCCATTTTGAAGTTACGGACTTACACTTGGGCTTCCCATTTATTATTTCTCTTTTCTGTGTTGTATTGCTTAAATTTTTTTAAGCTTGCTTGCTGAGATATAGGATGCACCACATTGTGCATTTGATACCATAAGACAGTGGGTCCTACATATCTCTGTGATAGATTATTTGTTACTTATTTTACTATCTTTTTAGTGAATGTATACTTCTTAATACCTGATTTTCTATTGTTTTTCTTGACAATTGACATCTTATTGTCTCTGTAGGCCATCCAATATGGTGCTGTTAGGTTTATTTCAATTTTATTTTCCATAGCAGATTGTATTCAACCATTTTCATATGGAATCACATGCTTTGTTCCTGATAATGAGGTTTGGGGCATTATGTTTGCTTTCTTATATTTATTTTTCCTCTAGCTCTTGAGCTTAAGTAATTTTTTGTAATTGGTCTTAGATCATGGATTTGAGGCACTCTCTGAGCTACATAATTCTGGAGAAATCAGAGTCAAATGGAGATCTATTTGTTGCTACAGTTAATCTGTTTACTTCTGCTGCACATTACCAGGTTTGAATTTGTATAGTAGATCAAAGAATTGCATTTCACATTTTGTGGAGAAATTACAAGGTTACTTGCTCTGATACTAATTTGTTTTTTTGTTTTTTTTCTGGCAATCTTGAATCAAACTTAAAACAGATGGAAAAGCACATGATTTGAGTGTGAAACTTGGTTGGGAGGGAATCTCCCTATTCTATCATATAGGGAAAGAATATTACAATATCTACAAGATATTCAGTCTAGCTACCCTAAATATATGCAACTAACAAAAATAAATAATTACAGTAAAATTAATCAAATATTCTAACACAACGTCAGTTTATATCATAGAATTCATGTCAATTTATCATAATCTAAACAGCAAGTTTTTTTTTTTTGTAAATTTCTAAGTGAATTCTACTGGTTTTGCTTCTCTATTTTAATGGAGAAATATATACACTGTTCGTAAGTTCTCTTATTAAAAGTTTATTGATTTTTTATTACTAATATTATAATTGCATTTTATTTTTGTTTGTTTATCTGCCAGTCACACTTTCGTACCCAAATATTGTTTTAATTCTGCCAAATTTTCAAAATGCTTTCACCAAAGAACATGTCAGACACCAAATGTGGTGTTTTCAGATCTTGACAAGCCTAGAGTAATGTTAATGCTAATTTAAACTATTATGTCAGAACTCTGTTTCAGTTTTGATTTTATTTTATGGGGGAAGGGGCCTTAAGGTGAATTTTTCACCATATTAAGTTGTGTTCAATCGCCATTTTCTTATATGAAATTCTCTTTTGTAGCCTTCTTTCATTGTTACAATCTTTGCACCAGAGGAGAACACCGACGACCGTGTGAGCATTGGTGATGCAAAGCTGCAAAAAAAGGAAACCTCTCCTATACATGTAGTTTCTAAAAGATCAAGTCTTATTGATGCACTTGTGCACTATATTGAAAGGGCGGATGATCTGATCAAGAGGTTCAAACTGTTTAATATATGTGTTTTTGGGGGGAAGGGGTGACTGTTTATCTGTTTTTGCTTAGTTTCCGTCTTATTGTTTCTGCTTATGCTGGTCAATTGTTATTCTCATTGAAATATGAGTACGTTACTTATTTTATTTTTCTGTCTCCAGCAATCCACGCATACTGCTTTGTGTACTTAACTTCATGATTGCCTTATGGCAAAGGGCTCCCCAGTATGCCAATCTCTTAGAGTCCTTAAGAAGGCAGGGAAAGTTCTGGGAACACTTAGCTAATGCAATCTCAAATATTGCTAGCAGTGAAAACTCCTTGCTTACAAGTCTGAAGGAAAAAGATGCTTTCAATCTGGCATACACTTTCCATTGTCAGTCTTCCATACTAGGAATCATGGCATATGAGCTATTCTTGCAGAGAAAGTTGTTTCATGCAGAGTCAACTGTGAAGGATGCAGCAGAATCTAAGGAGACGGAGCAAAATGTCACAAGAACTGAGAAATCTAAAGCCACGAATCTTCATGATCTTAAGGGAATCTGGTCTTCGTTGTTCAATGATTCTATTTTAGAGAAACTAATAAAGTCATACACTTCTTATGGATATAATAATGATATATATAATGGTGCAAAGGTTAGCTTGATGTTATTTTCCTTGTTGAATTAATGGGTGCGATAGTCTTTTCTATTATTGGGTTAATTTTGTAATATATTTTGCAATTCCTTGCATGTGTCATGCCAACGTAACTTAATACTTTCAACATTTAATAGTTTTCGGCTCTTTTCTGATTTTAATTTTCAGTCTCTAATATGGTCTTTTAATTGGTTAAGTATTCTTTTAATTGTATACGATGCAATTACGGATATACATTATGAACTTCTCTTTCCTTTTTTTATTTACTTCCCGCATGTAATTTTTCAGGTGGCCACCAGTTTATTCTCTGTTCATGTGATGATGAAATTAGCAGTTTGCGACTCTGGAAGTTTATCTGTGTCATTGCTTCAGAAGATTCATGAAATTCTGGCAAAGGTTCAATGTCTAATCTTTTTTTTTTTTTCTTTCTAAGAAAGTCAGTTATTCTTTTTTACTTTGTAATGCTGTAAAGGGCATTAAAATCCATATCTATATCTTTAATCTATATGTCATGCAAATCATTATGAATGTTACGCTTCAAAAAGTAAAAAGTTTAATGTCTAAATTTCTGTTTACGTATTGAACTCTCTGTTTTTAGTTTACTATTTTGTCAACATTTTCTTATGTTTAGAAACGTTCCTATGTTTGCAGTTGAGCATTCATCCTGCTTTCTCTGAATTGCTGTCTCAGTATTCACAACGTGGTTACAGGTTATATAGACTTATCCATGTGCTATTTTTTACTTCACATGTCATAACTTATTGGACTTTTATTTCAATTACGTGTTATTTGTGTCCAAGATGGAAAATAATGAACAATTCATTTTGCTTTCCATTTAACCATGCATGACCTTTTCATGGAAAATCAACTAACATTTAGAACACTCTGATTTCTCTATGATAGAAACCTAGTATTTTATTAGAAAGAATAACGGATTCTCCCAATGCCTGTAACCCCAATTCTCTCCCTCTCAGCCCCACGTTTTATTTATAGGCAACATGTTCTAATTTTTCTAATAATCTCAGCCCAACGAACTAATTCCCCCATTAACAGTTACTAATAAATGGTAACAGAAATCTAACACTAATGCACACCTTATGTTACCATTGTACTGTATCACAAATAATTGGGAGACTGAGAATTAAGGTGTCAAAAGATGATTTTTCCTCTCTTTCTCTTATTATTGATAGAAGAGCATGTGCTCTTAAATAGAATACAAGGTAATCTAGAAAAGGAAACTCCTAAATAAATGCTCATCATTGTAACCCCT
>Ga0123340_1002682_pt1 | contig 16258 bp, 8 predicted proteins | sample SirMexnodulemix_FD_89961 | JGI IMG/M metagenome (GOLD analysis project Ga0123340, IMG submission 89961) | Root nodule microbial communities of legume samples collected from Mexico - Siratro Mexico nodule mix | ecosystem: Host-associated > Plants > Roots > Nodule | place: Mexico: Nepantla... | reverse complement strand
GATTCTGAGAAAGTATGATGATTGTGTGTTACCTAGATGATAAAATTTTCTGACTATTTTATGAGAAAAACTAATATCAGAAACTTAAAATCTGACTTAAAAAATAGCATCAACGTATCATAATAAATAAATAAATAAATAGATACTGTAAGTTGTTTTTCTTATCTGATATAGTATTTTCAAGTAGAGTGTTTATTCTTTGTAAAAATAAATAGACAAAAAAAAAAAATATGAAAATGATATGTATGAGTATATGTAATTGTGTATTCTACAGTACAATGAATTCTATTCTATGGGCCCAGAGAATAAAGTACGGCAACTGATACACATGTTGTTTCAGTTTACCAAACCAGTAAAAATTCATCTTTTTCACTGCAATGCTATACTCTATCATTTGAATTTTGAAGGTTAAAAAAAAGATAACAAAGCAACCAGTCACGGCAACTCCTCACCTGCAATGGAAGTACCCACCTTTCAGCATGTTTACCTTATATTTTGGTGTTCACGAATCTCGATTCTATTCCATCTTATTTTTCATCACCCCAGACAATGAAATTCTATTTTAACGGCATGAAAAATCATATATTATTATGAGTTTATTCTCTGCAACAATAATTAATAAAATGTTTAAGATAATATCACAAAAAAAAATCTGTTATTATTTTACTATATTTTAAATCTTTCATTATAATTATGTCTGATAAATGTTGTGCTCAGGTCATCATCATCATCTGTTTATCAACTCAACTAGTTTAGTTTAGCCTAGTTTTGGAAATATTTTGTAAAGAGAGAAGCATATATTTTAGAACACACCAACTCAATCTTTTCTAATTAATGCTTTTTTTTTTCAAATATCAATTAATACGCAGAGCTAAGATTTATTGCTCCAACAGGGATAAGGGTGAGTAATGTTAGATGAATCTTCTATAACAAAAGAGAAAAAAATATTTATTAATTAATTATAAACTAATTTATAAGAATTTCTGATATAATTTTAAAAAAATTATTTTTAACTTGTATATAACTAATTTTAATTTATAAGAAAATGGCCTTTTCAATTGTTTTAAAAGAATTTGTCAAAAAGGTCTTACCGTAAATGCGAGGAGATAAAACAGAAAATGTTGTGAGACCATGTCTATGTTAATGATTCTAAACAATTAGAAGAAAAACAAATGAGACTGATAGAGGAGAGAAAATTTTATTATAATGACTAAACTATCTTTACTTTTTATCACATAAGAATAAAATATTAGTATAAGAAAATATTTCCTCTTCTACTTTTGTACTTTTTATTTGTCTTCACGTAAACAACTTGAAAATTTATATACTTTTAACTTTTTTTAGGAGATATATATTTCACTAATTTATACATTGTTTACTCTTCCTCTTTATCTTTCTTTTTAATCCCAGCTTTCCTCACAAGTTACAGAGAGAACTTGAGTTTATTATAGACAAGCTTTTTCACACATTCACACAACTAGTATATCAAAATTTATTGAATAAAAAGTGGACAACTTAAAAATCAAATTTCAAATAAGCAGCATAGACGCATCACTTTTAGAAAAAAAGAAAAAACTTCTGCATTTTCCATTCATTTAATAGTATGGTAAAAGTGAAAGCCAAACACATGCTAATCTAACATGTTTAGAAAAGAACAAGGAACATAATTTTTCACACAAGGCATTCAATTGTTAGCTGACCTGATTTAATGACTCCGATTTGATGAATACGTTAATGCATGAATTTGATGACAGCACCACCTTAATGAGACAGGTGTTGACTCACACAGACGCAACGCAACAATGCAAGTTCAAGAAAAAAGGTCCTCCTTTTCCAAACTTTATTAATTCCATGAAGTGAAAACATCAAAATCACGAGTAACCAAAAATTATTCAAGGGTCGTTTTCGAAAAAGGTTGGAAATTAGATAGTTAATAGTACAACTATTGCATGGGATCTTAGAATTGTTTCTCAGATCCAAAAACTTATCCACTTTAGGTTATTTTAGATATTGTTTTAACTTCGTTATGACATTGAAAAAATACATCAAACACCATTTACTCAGGGCATTATATATTTTCAGCAGTTAATTTATTACAATAACAAAAACTCGAAATCCAATTGGGCAAACTCAACAACAGATGTTTTCAAGAAGGTACAACATGGTTATAAACCAGAAATGTTCCAATTACATGTAGAGCTCTAACATGGGAAACCAGGGAGTTTTCTCTCTTCCATTTCCTTTGCCTACTTAAACAAGAAATCTAAGGTAGGTCAATAACAATATCACTTAGTTATGCATATGGTAGGCAGAGCAAGCCAAACTTACTTCAATTCTCAAGAAAAAACACATCATTCATAGGGCACCACATAAAAGTAAAGTAGAAGGAAGCATTAGTTACAAGAGTAGCAAAAGCATAGAATTGATCACAAGTAATTCAGCTAGCTTATGGAGATGGAGGCCAATACATTCCTGCATCTTCTATCCCTTCATAAAACCCGAACTCAAGCTCATCTAGCCTGCCTTCATCATCCCACATTCCATCATAACTGTCACTGTCATCAACATAGTATTCACCCATGCCACCGGCCACAAAGTCCCAAGCCAAATACTCAGAACCATCTGACACATCTGAGAAATCATCCCAGCCATCACTCTCGTAAGTGTCAAGAACAAAAGGCCCCAAAACCTTCAGTTTTGGGAATTTCTGCTTCAAGAACATGTTGTCCAATGTGACACCCCAACATCCCCTTTGATCCAAAAATTCAAGCTTTGGGCAGTTGGCAAGTATTTGAAGGACCCCTGAAGTGCTGATAAGATGATAAGCCATTTCAAGATGTTTGAGCTTAGGCATTGTGGAGGAAATTGCATATGCTTCATCATCTTGATAAGGCTTGCCTGCAGTATCCAAAGGATGCATGTTTCGACACAACCCTTCTAGCAGTTTGCAGTTCTTGCCAATCATCTCAAGGGCGTAGGGACCGATTTTAATACAGTAGCTCACATCCAAGAACGAAATCATAGAAAGCCTCCCAGCAATCTGTTCCACAATGGAATCACTCATACTGCTCCTTGGCAGTCGCAAAGTCTGAAGGGAACAGGCACTTGCAAAAGAGTAGAAGGATTTTGTGTCAGAAAGATGGCTAATTGGATCCAGCTAAATACTAACACCACTTTAATTTAACTTTCTTCCACCCAATTGATATATATACAATCAGCTTAACTAACTGAAGACTATCTAATGTGAACTTGCAATAGCAGCATCAGAACAATATAAAATGTACCAAATTTATATTCTAATGCTAGACTTCTCATCAATTAGAACAGTGATCAGAAAACTATTTATCCACATGATTTACACTAAAGCTTAAACTGCATGTAATTAATCAAAATTGCACAGTTCTGCTTACTTTTCAGCAATAAAAGTGAAGATTCTCTCAGTTTGGAGACCAGAAACACTGAGTTTGCGGAGGGATCCACAACTTCTTGTGATAAGCATCTCAAGCAGCCGATCGAGTTGGTCGGGCTGGCATCGACTGCTCCAATCCTTAATGTCTATCTCTTGCCAACAGTAGGGTCCAGTTACCGCATTAGCCCATGCTTTACACACTCTGGGGATCACCGTCACCCTGTCCTGAAGAGAAAGATTGGTGAAGATCACCCCTAGGGCATCAGGAATCAATTCTGCCCAACTTCGAAATTCATGTGCTTCTTCCATCCAATCTATAAAAGAACAAAATTTCGAACTTGTATGGTTTATTGTTGAGGTTCAAGCATCAAATACAAAAGATGTATGTGTTAATGAAAAGGTATTAACAAAAAAATGGAACTCTACACAGAAAAGGCCAAAAATAAAAAATAACCAGATTCAGTGACTCACACACATACACCAAAATATCTGTCACAAGCATGTGAATGAATAGTTTAATTTCAAATATTCTCTGAATAACCAGTAAAAGGAAGCATCTTTCGGAAAGGGTTAGAGAGATCGAAAACTGGAAGACAAAGGGAATTTCGATAGCAAAAAATCAAACTTCCCTGATTGAAGATAATTGAAAAGATCTCAACTTTACATGTTCATCTCACAGACTCTCCAACAAGAACAAGTTGGGGGAAAAATAACACGCCAGAAAAAATAAAAAATGTGAGAACATTTCCCTTAACAGAACTGAAATTGAAGTACATTTTTTGCTTTTCCGAAACAAAGCCTCCGCAAGCGTGGGAGAATGCTAGAAATCACAGAGTCCAAGCCATGGACAGAGAGTCGGACACCCCTCCAGGCTTTTGCTAAGAAACCCCAGAAGAAAGAGAGGAAGGAGAGAAAAAACAAGAATTTTAGTTTAAAACGTACCAAATCTTGAGTAAACAAACAAATTGATTTTCTTTCTTTTGTCTGGGAAAGTGAAGTGAGGGGACGATTCTCAGTTCTCTGAGTGAATAAACAAAAGGGTAGGTGAGAAAGAGGGAAAGAATGAAAGAAAGAAAGAGAGAGAGAGAAACAAAAATAAAAAGAGTCACATGCAACAAAAAGGTATGAGATTTAGAGTTACCAGAGGAAATCTTTAGATGAGGAGACAGTGTTCCTTGGAGAAGCTGAATTATGGAAGCAGTGAGCGTCTAATCCGCCACATGCGCCGGGAAAAAGAGAGGAAAGGGAAAGCTACAGAACAAGACACGTCTTCCCACCTACCCTCCGATTCAATGCAACCACCAGCTGCAACAAGAACAAGAGTAAAGCCACAGTACAATAGCAAACAAAGGTACATGTGTAATGTGTGTGTGAAGTGTGTAGAGTAGAGAATGAAAGTACTGGTTGGGATGAAGTAGCAAACCGATGGATAGATAGAGTCCTTTCAAGCAAAAAGGCCTCCTAGAGTATTGTATTTGCGTATAGCTGGAGGCTAAATAAAAGAGAAAACACACACAAGAAGCAAGATAAAATACCAATGAATGTTTTGTTACTGCAATACTCAAACTGTCAATTTTGTCTTGGCCCAGAAGATTTCAAAACAGCAACAAAAGAAAAAACATTAAATTGTTATTAAAAGGTCAATTTTGGCAAGAAAACATGACAGATATTTAATGACATCGTCATCCCCACGGTACCACCTTTTCAATGTCAAATAAAATTACTAGTAGTATTTAATTCCCTGCGATAAAAACATTAAATATTTAAATTTAATAAAACTTATTCATGAAAGAGATTTTTGGGAAACACAGTAAATGAGTAAATGTAGAGAGAGAAGGAACAGAACTCACTCACTCACTCACTTCGTTATTAGAGTTAGAAGTGGGAATGGGGAAAGGGTTACACCGACACGAGTCGGTAGTGACTGAGAAGCTTGACTGGAACTGGTGTTGTGTGTGAGAGAAGAGGCTATATACTGTGGGCATGTGAAATAGCACGGGTCAGTGGTGAAGGTTGAAGTTGACTAGAGGACAAGTTGTTGAATTTAAAAGCCAACAAGTTTCGATGGGACTCTCCGTTATCAATTCTCAAGAAGTTATATTACAGGTGTACTATCCTAAATCTGCCACTAAAACCATTTTGAGGGTTTTCAAAAATCAAACTAAGAGGATATTTCACCACTCTACAAGTCAAATATTCTTCACACCATTTTTATTACTCAACAAATTCTTAATCTCATACCATAATTTGCATGACTTGTACTGAAAAATACATGTTAGATGGGTGACTATTCATATATTAAAAAATTAATTGAGATTGAGAATTATTAAAAATGAAAGTAAAACTGAGATTTCCAGAAATGTCTGTGGAATATGATCATAATAATGCAATTTATAGCATTTCACTTAACAAAAATTTACAAATATGTTTCAATACTGAACAAAATTTAGCATGTTATTCAAGAATAATGAGTACAAGGAATATTTCTTTATATTTAAGCTGTCTAATAAAGTTTAAATTATACATTATAATATTCCTTGTTTTTAAGTGTGTTTAATCCTTGAATAAAATCTAGTCAAAATAAATTTAAATTGTTGAAACATTTGCTTTGAACAATGAAAATGATGTTTGTTGATATTTTGTGCTTATCACGCTATACAGTGAGTAACTGATAAAACTCTGCAAAATGTAATTTAAAAAAAAAAGTTTCTCCAGATTAAAATAATTTTGATGGGATATTAATGTTTTAAGTATGAATGAATGACATACATAAATTATAGATTTTGTAAAAAGTTATAAAGAAATTTTAGATAAGGTATAGTCACAATATTTTGTATTAGAGATTAGAGATTGCATGTATAGGTGTGCATAAATAAAATTATATAAATATTAAAATATCTCAAATATTCTTTTTTATTGATTTATTTTTATTATCGAAAAAATAATTAAAGAAACAAAACACTTAATATTGAAAAACAATTGACTTTATGTTTTCTTATTAAATTAGTTTCATAGTCATGCAAAGTTAGTGAATAAAAAATATAACAATGTGAGTCACGTGTGTAGAAAATGAATCATGCAAGAAGGTGGACAAAATAAATACAATGAAAGCATGTTTGAAAAAATGAATGTTTTTTTTTCAGTTTTTTGTATTACATGAAAGAAAAAGAAAAACAGTTTATTAATAGATATAACCAAAATCATAAAACACAACAGAGAAAAACAAAAAATCAACAACTTCTTCAAGTTGGACTGTATGTAATCGGTCAAACAATAACAATAGTGTTGTTGAAATTTTCAAATTCTAAGAGATTTAATAAAAATAATAAATATATATATATATATATATATATATATATATAATTTACTGAGTAGAAGATATAACAAGTGTTTTCAGAGGTAAAAATTGGAAATTACTCCGTTCAAGTAACTATTATTCTTGGAATAGTCATTTTGGATTTTTATTGTTGTCGTTAGAGAATTGATTAGTAGGTGATCCAATTTGAACTAAAGTTTTCGAGTTAGGAAATATTTAGTCCCATTTTCTTTTTGTGTTGGATGTATGTATATTTTTTGGGTTGGGGGTAGTAGGAGAGGAGGTTAACCTTAAAGACTGTGTTCCAGAGTTTGGAACGCACGCCACGTATGTGCCTCAGCCAAACCCCAATGAAAGAATGATTTATGGTTTGGAAAAAAACAAGGCATCAATATGTATGTCATATCTGTAGATGAGGTCCACACGCAATATGACAAGGGTTTCAGATATGATATGGAGTCAAATTCTGCGAAAAGAACAACAGATTTCCCAAGAGCACTTAAGTGGTTGACTTAATTGTACTTTATACACAAACACAACACACTCATCAAAGGACCACATCTAATTCCATGGTTGAAGAATCATAACTTGTCTTTTGATATTCATTCCATCTTAGGTCAAAACGCATAGCACAAATGTAGCCCAACCAAAATACCAAACAAATAGCAGTTCGTAGCTGGCGACATTACAAGATGTGGCATACTCAATTGGGTTTCGAACACACGCCTGCCAAGCATGTGCTTGAGCCACACCCCAATGAAAGAATGATTTCTGGTTTGGCAAAAACAAGGCATCAACATGTATGTCATATGTGTATATAAGGTCCACATGCAATAGGACAAGGGTTTGGGATGTGATATGGAGTCAAATTTTGTGGGAAGAACGTCAGGTTTCCCAAGACCACTTAAGTGGTTGACTTAGTTGTACTTTATGCACAAACACAAACTTTGAACCAAAAATTGGTAGACAATTGTACCTCAATTATAATTACAAAGTTCGCCTAACTTATCTACAATAATAAATAAACCATGAAAAAATAGTGCCCTCCACATTGGGTACTAAGAACTCACCCAATTTTAACAATATGTACAGTTTACAAAAATCATCAACATTCATTGAAACATTTCTCAAGCTGTTAAAAAATCATCTTCACATGTACTTCTTTATAAGGAAATAACCTCCTAATATGGAAATCATGCGCTTCCCTTCTAAAATCAATCATACTTCCTCCTATTCTAAGATCCAAACATCTAACAATGTAAAGGAAACAAACTTAGACCTTATTAAAAATTCTCCTCGTCTCTCAACCCGTCGGATACACAACTCCTTCAGCAGTCTCTTGTTGATTTTCACTTTGGCTCCAAGGTCCATCAACCATGCAAAAGGACTTTTGAAAATACAAGCCTTATGCTCTTTGATTAGCATTGTATTAACAACTGCTAGATATATTGTCCTGCAACAGTGTCAGACACAGACCTACATACAACAACAAATAAATAACCAATAATGACCACAAAATACAACTTCTCATTAGAATTTTTAAATAATTAATATGGACATTAGGACAAATACCTTATGATGGAGAACCTTCATAAGTTGTCATTGTTATGCTGTTAAAACACATCAATTTTAAAACATGACAACAAACAAATTATGTCACTAGTCACATATGTAGAGTAAAATGAAAAAATAAAATAGTTGCAATTGGATGTTGAAGGTTCCTATGAGGATGACTTTGGAATATGTCTAAGTGGTTCAGTGAGAAGGACTTTCGCATACACTTAGCATATATGGAAACCATGAAGGTGTGAAACCCACTAAGCGAAGGTTTTCTGTTGTGTCATAAGTGGTTTAGCGATAGGGACTTTGACATACATCTAGTAGAATTGGAAACCAACAATGTGTGAAACCCACCTAGAGGAGGCTCTCTATATTCACCTAAGTGGTTCAATTAGGACGAATTTGGCATACATGTAGCATACATAAGAGATTTTATGTTCTGACCTAAGTGGTTCACTAAGAAGGACATTTGCATACATACATGTAGCAAGACGAAACCAGCAAGGTGGGAAAACCATCAAGAAGAGGTATTATGTGTTGACCTAAGTGGTTGAAGGAAGAGGACTTTCGCATACATGTATCACACATGGAAACCAACAAGGTGTGAAACCCAAAAAGAAGATGTTTTATGTCTTTACCTAAGTGGTTCATCGAGGAAGACTTTGGAATACATACATGTAGTATATATGATACCAACAAGGTAGGAAACCCATCAAGAAAAGGTATTTTATGTTCACTTAAGTAGTTGAAGGAGAAAGACTTTGGCATACATACATCAACCACATACAAACTACCAATCAAAAACCCAACAAGAAGTGGTTTACTCTGATGAGGTAAGTGGTTCACTGAGTAGGACATTGGCATACATACATGCCTTAGAGATGGAAACAAGCAATATAAAACAAACTAAGAAGTGGTTTACTCTATTGACCTAATTGGTTCAGTGAGGACAATATTAGCCTATATACATGCCTTAGAGATGAAAACCAGCAAGGTGCAAAAAACCCAATACTACGGAATGGTTTACTCTGATGAGGTAAGTGGTTCACTGAGTACGTCATTGGCATACATAGATCCCTCTGAGATGGAAACTAGCAATCAAAGACAAATCAGGAAGTGATTTATTCTGTTCACCTAAGTGGTTCAGTGAGGACGACATTGACATACATACATGCCTCGAAGATGGAAACCAGCAAGGTGTGAAAACCCCAACACGAAATGGTTTACTATGTTGACCTAAATGCTTCACGGAGTACGACATTGGCATACATGTAGCTGAGATGAAAATCACCAACCTAAAACCCCCCAATAAGTGATTTTTTGTAAGGAAGATGACATTGGCATACATATATGAAGCACAAATAAAAATCAGCAACCGAAAGCACACCAAGAAATGATTTTTTCGCTAACCTAAGTGCTTTAAAGAGGAACATGTAGCATAAATAGTACCAACAGTTGTTTCAGTTCATGTTTCATATCAAGAGTAAAAGATACACTTGACATGATATTTGTTTTGCAAAACACTAATCCTTATCTTGGATGACACACGACGACAAACACAAAACCTTTGACAATCCCTAAAGTTGACTTTTCGTCCTCCGATTCAACGCCAGAAGCAAAACCCTAATGATAACAAGCTCTTTCTCTCCACGCGAACCCTAATGACAACAAGCTCTTTCTCTCCACGCGAACTCAACAACCTCTTACTCTCTTCTATATTCTCTTTCCTTCAAAACGAGAAAGCAATAGGGTAAGTGAAGTTTTCTCTCTCTTTTGAGGCTTCATTTTGCAACCCAAAATGACTCTTCACCCCTTGCAAGAGGACAAAGCTTAGCCACGTAAGCTAAACACTTCACATTTATCTCTTTCATCACCAATGTACAAAAGTTGAGCCAACAGTGTTAAATGGGAGTAACGCTCCTAACAGTGTCAACTTATGATTTCTCTCTCTTTTAAAATGTTAAATCCTCTAAGTGTTGGAAATGCAAAGAATGAAACCTTTAGATGTTTCTACTCTTTAAACTTATAACATTAACCCTCTTTCTACAACACCTTGAGATGCCAAAGTTTCATAACACCCAACACTACTTCTCAAAATGAATTAAAATATCAAATTTAACTTTATTAATCAAGTCTCCCACCTAAAAATACATATTTTCAAAATGGACTTTGTTTTGAGTTTCCCTAATGTATTTCTTAAATTAGTTAAAAATTTAAAATAATAAAAGCTATCTAAAGCTGTAAAGTTTTTATAAAAGAAATAAATAAATTACCGTGATAAAATTTAAAATATAATTCCAAATAAATTAAATTATGCAATAAATAATTATTAAAACAGAGTAAAACTACACACCCATAACCCCCCCAAGAGGTCCCGCAGAGACTAGAGGTGCTCTTTGGGCCCTTTGAAGTGGCCATTTCCAAAGGGTTGACCACGTGGAGGCCCACATCGTTGTTTGGTGGTGCAACCAGAAAAGTGCTCTGTGGGTCGTAAATGGGCTGGGGAACTGTGAGTCTCACGTAGGAAAATAACGGATATTGTTTGTTATCTATCTAGGTAAAAAGATTTTCTTTTATCATTCATAGTAATATTATTCAGTTTATAGAAGATATTTGTTATCTACACGGCACAAAGATGATATAAACAAATACTCGAATAATATAGTCTATAAAAAATGTCCGATTTGAAGAGCACAAGGCCAACAAGGACGAAAAGAGACAAACTATGAATGATATTTTATTTTCATGAAATTTATGCTTGGCTATTTAACAGATTCCGTTTTCAAAACTTGAGGATATGATGAAAGATTGTGTATAAATCTCATCCACAAAGAATATAGTATAACTATAGAAGAAAAAAAAACTTCTGTCGTCCAAAAAAGCAGAAACAAAGTTACGGAAATGACCATAAAAGGACAAAATGTATGTGATTTGGCAAACAAAGGGCAGTGACCTACTTAAGCAAAGAAAGCATGTTTGAGAACATTCTTAATTTCTTCGATAGATGAGATATTTGTGCAGAAAGGTGGATGTGGGACAAACCGATCAAAGATAATTGGTTCGGTATATGCTCTCAAATGCTCTGCTGGAACCCATGCAAATCACATTTTTCTGTGTCCACATACATCATTTATGGAATTGAACCATACTTCTCAGTCATAGTGTTCCATTATTTTCATCACCGTAGTTTTATAACTACAGCATAGTGAAAAAAAAAATAACATTGCATTTCTTGTTAATGATGGGGGATCAGATTTAGCTATTACTAGTAAGACTCAGATAATGTGTCTACTTTGAGTTTCATGATTACTAGCTACTATTGGAATTTATGAAAACAAAAATTGTAAAACATACAACTATTATTTTGTGGTTCTTATCTACTTAAAAATATTGCTGTCGTGGATCGGATTTACAATATTTTATATTTATATTTGTTTATGCCATTTTTTATTAAAAAATTCCAGTAAAATGGTCGCATTTTTGTGGATTTCTCAATCATTTTCATTTAAGGTGTTACTTTTTAATTATGTGTATGAAAGAAATTATTGAAAAGAGTAGAACTCACCTACCTGATATTTCTGCCTTGGAAAATACTAATTAAAAAACAGTAAATCATAATTATTATATGGATCCCACTTTTAACAAGCTTTTTTTTCTCTTAATTAGAAGGTAGAGAACACACAAAATTTGTGTTTTTTTTTTCAGTAAATTTGAGCCAATAATAAAAAAAGTACTAAAAATAAAGCATTGGAAAAAGTTTCTTCAACAAATATATTTACACTATTATTTACTGCTCAAAAATTTGCGTCTAGAAATGAAAAACAGAAGTCACATGTAACAAGCTCCGTAAAGTTTGAAGTTGGTTATGATTTAATTTTGGCTAGAATGAGGGAAATGGACAAGAAGTTTTTGTTGGAACATAAACTAAAATTGGGATACTGGTCAACACTTGAATTAATTATGATGTCACTACCACTGGCTCCAACACCTACCAGTTTCAATTGCAATCTAAAATAGCAGAGGCAGCATTTTAAGTTCCAATATTTGCAGCTTCTTCCCTCCATTGAATGGTAGGAACCGCAAGAAAGAAGGTTTAAGTGCATAGAAATATTATAATTTTATCATTAAAAAAGCAAACGGAAGAACCATTTGCTTCTACTACATAGTCCGCGTACATATCAAGAAGATATAAACAAATAAATGAAATAGTCCTAGAATTGTTTATTCCAAGATTTGTACAACCTCCTAATCCGTGTTCCTAGTGTCGTAGAAGTGGCAGCCATAGATCATCAACACAATCCTCACACTGGCGTTGAGCAAGAGGATGTTGAAGGATCATACAGAGCAGGAACAAGATACTTCCTCGCATTAACACCATTCACATTGTAGCTGGCACCAGTGGTAGCATCAACAAGCAAGTTCCCGGCATAGCCAGGGTAAGCCCCTTTCCCATAAACCCCAGGACAAGCAGACGCGGCTTCCAGTGGGGCCTCCGCGGGACCCTGGAAGTAGCCATTTCCGAAAGGGTTGGTGGCGGTGCCAGCCAAGAGGCTAGCGACGTTGATGACCATACCGTCAACTCCCACATCGTTGTTGGGAGCAACCAAGGGTGGACTCTGGGGGCCATAAATAGGCTGGTGGAAGGGCCAGGCGCATTGGCCCGGGCATTGAGTTTCGGAGTTTCCGACCCATATGTAAGCGAACTTATAGTTCTTGCCACCCTTCACGTGAGCAGCCGAAGAGGCAGAGCCGTGGGTGCCACATCGGCTCATACAGAAACCTTCAACCGCCACGTCAGCAGATGTGAGAACAACGTTGATAGCGTTCCTCTGTCCCCCTTTGGAAGCCAACTCGACAAGATGCTTGCTGGTGAGTGACTTACCCAGCGAGTAACTTTCATCGAGGATCTGATCGCCGAGTGATAGGGAAAGAGAAGCAGCCTTCTTGGGGCTTAGGTGGTAGTACTTCTCCGTGGTTTTCCACCACGTGGCAACAGATGGCTGCTTGTTTGATGCGACCGGTGATGAGAGTGAGTTAATGAAATCGGCTATTATGGCCTTTTGGGAGGGTTTGAACTGGCCATACCAGATGAGGTTTACGGAGATTTTGCCATAAAGCAAAGGACCATTGTGGTAATGGAGCAGCTGAGACTGGTCCTGAACCTGCTGGTTGAGCTTCCTAGCAGCTAAGGAAAGCTGAAAGACGGAGACAAGGAAGGAAAGTGTAAGAAAGCAGCGAAAAGAAACTAGAGTTGGCATTTTGGGGATGGGAACGGGGTTTTGTTTGAAAGGGTGTTGTAATTTAGCGATGTGGGATAAGGGTGATGGAAGAGATGTATATATAGGTGGCAGTAACGGGCATATATTTTTGAATGAAATAATGAAAATGTGTTTTAACTGTGATTGTGGCGAGGGGGGTGGAACTTGCGGAGAAAGGAAGAGAGATTAAAGAGCGGTTAGCCCCTCTGGCATTTACGAGGCAGGGCTTGGGGAGTAAGTAAGGTGAGGGACCCTGAATAAAGTGGCGTTTGGATTAGGAGAGAGTGTGGTGCACGCGCGGGAGCAGAATGTGCAGAGTTGGAGGCGTGAGAATGAAGAGAGTGGGAAGCGGTTGGATAGGATTGAAAAAGAAAGAAGGGTTTACGGGAATGAGTGATGTGGGGGTGGCTAGGTGACAAAAGCGATACAGCTTGGGCCAGTTAGATAATTTGAAGGAGGGGGAATTGTCAGGATTGACCAGAGAAATGGATAAGGGTTAAGATAGATTAGGTAGAAGCGTGGGAGGGTAAGATGGGAAAGATAATGTGGAATTATGAGAGAGACGTTGAGCTGACAGAGTGGATGATGGATCCAACTGGCACTCACCCAATCGCAGGCATCCAAGGAAGCACGTGATGTAACAATTACTGCCTTCATTTCAAGATTGGGATATAAAAGGTATAAATACATGTCCTCAAGAAGATCACAAAAATTACTCAACTCAATGTGGGACCACCACCATCAAAATAAGAGACTGCTTTTTACAAGACTTGTAAAAGCTATCAAAATTATTATAAAAATATTACCATATAGACAATATCAATATAATATTACAAAATTTAACTGCATATTGCATATTTTTTAAAATAATCAATTTAAAAATTATTTTCTATACAAACAGTTAAAATTAATCCCCAACGAATATGCTTATAAGAAAAAATTATTCTCAATTAGGTCAGATTTTATAATTAAGGTATTTTTCAATATTGCTTCAATACAATTCATGTGGTTTATTATATGTTGTTTATGCATGTACGTTATTATTTATTTCGAGACGGGATAAGGTCAAAGTCGCTCTCTATTTTTGTTTTCATTTTCTTTTACAGTGACTTAATTATACCTCTCATAAATAGCTGTAAAAAGTTAAAATATGTTACATTCATGAACTACAATAAACTATGGGAGAATCTTGCCCTTTGCCCCTTTTCACTGATGAGTGCGCTTCTTTTTGTTTTTAAGAATGTTTTTTTAGTTTTGGACCTTACATGTGTCAGAAAATGTTTTAGATCTTAAAAAAATTACATTCCTTCTAAATATAATTATCTTATAGTTTTAATAATTATTGAATCGGACTTTTAAATAAAAAAAGTTTTTATTGTCTTTATGGTAATTATATTTCAATTAAAAATTTTATCTATAACGTTAAAAACAAATATTTTGTATATTTATTTTGTATTTGGTACGAATGATAGACGAAGATGAAGAAAAGATAAATTAAAATTGGTATTGGGCGGAACACGTGAATAAGGAAATAGAAGAAAGTGAAGAAAAAAATACTTTACCCTTATATATCCTATTTAAATGATATATCTTATATCAAATAATTCAAATTACATATTTTTTAAACATTTTTTTTATATTTTTATCCTACCAAATAATTAAACATTTAATTTATTTTTATGTTTTTCAACTTATTTTTTATATTTAGATTCTTGAGAGAAGTATTTAACTTTTTTAAATGATTAACTAAAAATACAATTCTTTATTCGGTTAAAAAATTAATTTATACGCGGGCATGTACAATAAAAAAAATCCTAGAGATTATTCAATTCTTATATTGTAAATAAGAGTCCCACTCTTAAAAAGAATAGTTTTAATTTAACAATTATTATATTTTCCATATAATGATCATGACTTCTCTTAAGTATCTATCTTTTTATTTCTTTCACACACTATAATTTCAATTTAGTTTATTTGAATTTGACTTGTAATTAAATCTTATTTAAATTTCAAAATTTACAAATTGACAGACCATCACAATAAGAATTATTCATTCTAATTTTCAAAAATTATTTTCATTCTAAGTTTTACTTTTTATTTTCATCTAATAAAATAAAATATTCGTTATAAATAATGAAAATATAATTAATAATTTGGTATTTTAGTCTTTTGAAATAAGTCCTTAAACTAAAATTATATATGAGTAGGTCCTTTATGTTGTAAGTTAATGTATAAATCATTGAAATAAAACAAAATCCGTGAAGGCTTTAAAAGACTTCTAAATTCAATAAAAAATAATAAAATTAAGAATATAAAGTATAAATGATAATCGTTTGAGAACCTAGTTATTTTTTAAAACAGTGTGTAGATCTAGAAATTAATTTAATTTAACAACATTATATGATTTTTTTTCATCCTTTTTTAATTATAGATTTGACTTAAATTTCAAATCCGCGTAATACCATAGAAATCTTGCCAGTATAAAATGAAGGTTAGATCGTGAAGATTAATTATATTATGACTTAACTAATGGTATAAAACCCACTATATTATTAGACTGTGTGCCGCCATTTATACCACTGAGAGGCAATTTTAAAATAAAATACATAAAAATATAAATTTCAAAATTTTACGAATACAAACAATTTTTATTTTAAAAGAAGAGTTTATATTAAAAAACCGTGTTTCAAAACATATACATATATATATATATAT
>Ga0123340_1002677_pt1 | contig 16266 bp, 9 predicted proteins | sample SirMexnodulemix_FD_89961 | JGI IMG/M metagenome (GOLD analysis project Ga0123340, IMG submission 89961) | Root nodule microbial communities of legume samples collected from Mexico - Siratro Mexico nodule mix | ecosystem: Host-associated > Plants > Roots > Nodule | place: Mexico: Nepantla... | reverse complement strand
GTATATACCTATATTATCTGTTTTTGCAACTTACTTGCAATTCCTAGCCATTTCATGTCTTTTATTAACATTTGGACGATTTTTTCTTTCAATATATTTTTGATAGATAACTTTTCAATTGAAACTTATTTTTTCTTTTCTAAATTTTGAGAAGGATGTCAACAACCTTTCAAGAATTCATTATCAATTTTTTTGTTCAAGCCTCTAAGTGTTTAGATTTTCACGAGGTATTGTCCGTGTTCAAATAGCAAACTAGTAGAATGATTAAACCTTGTATTTGTTGTAAAATGTCACCTTCTCTATCTAGTAAGAAAAAACTTTGTGATCTTTTACATCACTAATGTTACATAAAGTCTAACAACCCTAGTTTTGATTTGGTGTTTTTTCCCAATAAAGTATTAAGCATAAATATGCTTCATCGATAAGAATATTAGAGCAAAGTCTAACACTTGTGTAATTTTGATTAAGTATTTGACATAACCACGTATAGACTTGTTATAGCTTTTATTGCATGTGTCTACGAGTGTTGCAAATGAGGTAATCAGAAGAATATTAGTTTAATATACAACTTAATCTAAAACTCAAACGTGAAACTTGTTTTCAAAAGCTTAAAATATGTTAAAAAGGATTTTTAAGTTTGTTTTAATCAATTAAGGTTTTATGTAATCAATTAATTTTTTCTCGATATGTTTTCAAAATAGTATGATCGATTATTAGTTTTGATAATGCATTAAATCAAAGAATAGAAAAATATATTTTTAACTGATCCTTAAGAATAATCAATTAACACATTTAAATAGTTGATTAAAATCTTCTTAAATTTGTCTAGAAATGTTGAAGAAAAAAATAACTGATTAACTGAGGATATAATCAACTAAAATGGAGAAATTATTTTTTTGAAATTCATTTTATTATAAGAATAATTGATTATCAAATTAAAACAATCAATTTGATGTACCAAAATCAGACTTTAAACAATTTTTCAAAAATTCTGCAAATTGAATCCTTGATTCGCTAAGAAAAAACAACAAATCAAAACTTACAAAGCGTGATTAAGAACTTTTTTAGACATCAAACTGAACTGATTTCACTTACTCCAAGAGTGCATCCGAGAATTTTTAAGAAATCCTTCAAATCTCTCTTGGTTTGTCAAAGTGTTTTAAAGGTTATATTAAAAGTGGACTTTAAGCCTAACTCAAACTTACAAAATTGGCTTGTAAGGTAAGGTTTGCACCCACTTTATAAACTATTCAAAGGCCTCATCTCTAGTCAATATGAGATCTCCAACACACCCACCTCACACCGAGACTCCTCAACTTGAACATGAAACTTATATGTAAAGGTGGTCTGATGACCCGATAGGCCCAATGACCTTACTAAGATGGGCTCTGATAGCATATTAGAAGTGGACTTTAAACTTAACTCAACCTTACAAAATTGACTTGTAAGGTGAGATTTGCACCCACTTTATAAACTATTGAAATATCTCATCTCTAGTCGATGTGGGATTTCCAACAAGTTGTGTACTAGAATTGAATTCCTCTTGTGGTTATTTATGTTGTGCACCTGGTAATTTCTTTTCATTACTTTGTAGATGGGTTAATCCCATATTGTATGCTCTTGAGAGTTCTTCAAAAGTGTTTATTGAATTCCTCTTGGTGTAATCCAAGAGTTAGACATATCCCACTTCATTGTATTTAGGAGTTTATCTACATGTGTTTTCTATCTTGTATATATTTCGCATATGTTGATTGATTGTAATATACATAATGATAGTGGATTTTGGTTGTTCAAAGATTGAATAACTAAGACTGGACGTAGGATATGTTCTGATTTGAACTAGTACAATCTTGTATAATCTTTTTCATCATATCTCTATCTTTTACATAGTATTTGTTTTATTATTACTTTTTTGTTGTCTTCATCAATGTTGATTTCATAATTAATTGCATTTAGGTTTTCTAAATAGACTTGAATTTAAAAATATTTTAAAAATGGGATAATCTAATTGAGAAGTTTTAAAACTAATTATCCATGCTCTTGGTTTAGCTTAGTCTCAATCTCTTTCTGAACACTGATAAAAACCTTCAATAGAAGATAAGCATACACATTCTTTAATCTTATGTTGTACCTAATAAAAGTATTCCTGAAGCTTATTTCTATGTTGGAAGAAATGTTTTCATCTTTTGTCTACCCAAATGATTATCAAAAGCGCAAGCCTACATCAAGGTCTCTTTGAATATAAGCTAAAGTTGTTTTGTTAACCAACTTGACACAAGCTAGTGTCAATTTTGGTCTAACTATTTGTCTTGTATGATCTTTTTTTTTTACTTTATTTTGAGTAAAAAAACAATATGATTTATTACTGATAAGTATTCTTAGCTATCGGGATGTTGTTGGAAGAGGATATTGACATTTAATGTTACATAGAGCACATTTAATGTCTCTATACATCCATGCTCATTAGATTCTAGAAAAGATAAAGACATATGAGTTCAAAAGCTCTCAATAGCCATAAAGGGATTTACAACAACTCTTTCTTCCACGCCCTTGTTCGAAAAATGATGGAACCCTTCTCCCATCCTTGCGACAAAAGACTTGAAAGAGAGATAGATAATTTTTAAACTCACTTTGTTTCTTAAAAGAAACTTAGTTTGAGATTCTCTTTCAAGAAATATTCCTTTAAGAAGAAAATAGGAGAGGTACTCCTTTAAAGACCTTAAGAACAAGAATAATGTTTTCAAAAGATCCAATCAATTATCATTCAATCAAGTTGGGTATTATAAGAGGCTAGGGTTTTGATTTATGGATACACAATGGAACAATTATTAAAGAAAAGATTGTTATAGGGTACATTAATTATCTCATGGCGTAGGCTAAGTCACAATCAAATTGTGACGCTTGAGTTACTATGCTCTTAAGTAGACAGAGTTGTGTCCTAACTATCAACTATAATTTTTGGCCTGGTGGTAAACGCTAATCCAATAAGATAGTCTTCCATCAGACCCTCCCTCTTGAGAATGATATATCCTTAGATCTAGATCATCCTCAAAATTAGCAGTTCTGGAAAAAGTGATAGATCACAAATGTTAAAAGTATAACTTATTGTTAGAAAACAATGTGAGGCTAAGGTAAATCAAGAGGGGTGAATTGATTTTTAAACTCTCTTTCTTTTAAGATCTTTCTTTAATGCAATTGAAAAACTATTCTTACTTGAAAATTGAATGCAATTGGTTTAAGAATCAATTATGATCAAAATTATCAATAAAAGATAACATAGATAGAGAAAGAGAAATATTACATAAGAAAATATACTAGTTCAGATAGGAAATGATCTTACATTCAGTTATAACTATTTAACCATGAAATAACTGGAATCAACTAGCTTTATATGTTTTATACAAGCACATGGGGAACTTTAAGAGGAAAATGAACAAGCTCAAGGGGAGCAAGCTGGTGAAAAAGATAAGAGTTTAATTTTTCTATATTATTTTGTTTACGCTTAAAAATTGTAATAGACCAACTTATAAAGTTTGATGGTTCTTTATAGCAAGACAATATGTATTTATGTTGATAAACTCTATATCTATTGCAATCGTTTTTGAATTCTTTGTACTCAAATGACTAAGATTATATTTAATTGACATGATCGAACTAATAAAAAATTTCAGCCTATGATTGAACAGTTTGATGACCCATCAAGCTCTTTCTTTAAATGATTACATATACATTTGAGTTTGATGTTGAAAAATATTGTTGAATACTTGATCGATTGAACTTGTTTGTGAAAATATCATGTTTTAACTTTAGTGTTTTAAGCACCATAAGAAAGAGAGAGATTGTTACAACAAAAGTCCAAAATCCTAAGATTTTGATTAATTGCTAAAAAAAATAAACGCAAAACATGGTCATAATTTGTATGTAAGATGATAACTTTGTTCAAACAGTAGATCATGTAAGATGTTAGTGTTTCATCTAACATACGATACAACACTAAACAACCTTATTTTACATCTAACATAACACAAATGTAATCAAATGATAAAAACATTTAAGTGAGCTAACCTCATATAGAATTAAAACATGTAAATGCTTATTTTATGTTATAAGAAATGTCTTACCACTTTCGTTTGTCAAAGAGATCTATTAAGCTATGAATAAGTCACATTAGAAGATCTCTTAACTAAAGAGCTAAAGATGTTTTTCTTCAGCAATTCCCTGAATTAAGCAAATTGTTAACTTTAGAGGAATTGTCTACTTTGTACGACACTAGAATTCAGACAAATCAAGATAATACTCATTTTCCAATAATAGATAAGTACATCCAACTATTTAGAATACTATGCTAAAGAGGAAAGGAATATTTAATGTTGCATGGTGTGCATTGATTCATCCTTCAACACCTAAAACCATCTCAAAATAGCTAGTTTCTTCTAAGCCTACATAAAACACTTTCAGAAAAGGGAAAAAAATGTGGTATTGTACATAAATGCTACTAAAATTTATGAGGCTGCAAAAAACTTTCAGAAGAACATTATTAGTGTTCATTTCAGCAAGTTAGAAGAGAAAGCATCAATCTTATATACGTCAACAGACGATCAACCTCTTTAGTGAGCAAAAACTTGTGATAGATTGATTACCACTTTCACAACTTGTGTATCTTAACTAGGAGTGACTATTTGACAAACAATACTTGGTTATTAGTTAGGAGTGACTCCTATTTAAAGAATACTTGTTAAGATAGGAGTGAATTTTGGAAAGAATATTCAATTAAGTCAAGAGTGACTTGTGGAAAAAACACTCAGTTAAGTTAGGATTGTCTCAGTTAAGCCAATAGTGACTTGTAGAACGAATATTCAATTAAGCTAGGAGTGACTTGTGGAAAAAACACCTGAATAGGGTTAGCCAAGAGTGGTTGCAAGCCAAAAACATAATACTTATTAAGTTAAGAGTGACTTGTGTCGAGAATACTCAAGTGGTTATCCAAAAGTGATTACAAGGCTAAAAATTATTTGCATTGTACTTTACAACATTAGTTTGCTTAGTGAAAGTCAATCAATTGGTTGAGAATTTGATGTAATATGTATATTCAAACGAACCAATATAAAATTACATTGTGCATTCTCTTTTTTCTATATCTCTTTATACTACATGTTATTTTCTTTTATCTTCACTAACATAGAAGGAGAGTCATTATAAGATTACATATACCTAAAACATTTTTACATAAGTAAATTAGTCAAATTGAAAAGTTTCATCCAATATACTTTATCAGACGCAACTGATAACTAAATATTCCCAATCAAACTATTTGAGAAAAGTGTATATAATTTTTAAAAATACAATTCAATTACCCTTTCTTTTGATTCTCCATATTTTTTACACCATGTGTGTATTCATGCACATACATTTTGTTTATAAAATAAATAAGTCCTTGAAATTCATAATATTGTGATACACGGATACATTATTTTGTTAAAAAAAATCTTTTTATTAACATAATTAAAATCCTATTTCATACCTTATATTATTAAATAACTTATTAATCAAACTAAGTTATATATGAATGCATTACCTTTGAGAGTTTTTTTTTTCTTTTACAAAAATTAGGAAACATATTTCCTCATTTAATTTAGACATAATGAAAAAGACAAAAAGAAAAAAATTAAACACAAGTGCATAGTTAATATGATGATTTTATGTAATCTCATTACATAATACGGTGAGTATATGTCAAGACAACAATGTACTATCTCATATCAAGACATGCTACAATAAGCATCGAAAATAGGAAACAATAGAAAACAAAATCAATAGATAAAATAAGATTTTATCCTTAAACCAACAAATCAAGTAATAATGGATCATTACAGTCTATGCACCATGTTAATTCATACTCACTCAAACAAAAGACCCGTTAAAACTCTATAAATAAATTAATATTTTATAAATATGTTATCACATTTAATATTATTTATTATTTATAAAATACATTGCATTGACTTAATATCAGAACGTCTTTCACAAGTACATCCTCCTTTTTCTAATAAGATGAACATTAGAAACTAAATATAAAATATTTTAGCATCAAAAAATATGTTAAAAAGTTGAGCATCTCTATTATCATAAGAACAAATAACAATAAACAAATAAAAAAATATTTATATATCACAATAAAATTTATGTTAATGGATTTCTACTACACACATTATGGATTTAATTTCTTAATAAAAATAGAGGATGTTTAAGGATAATATTGTTGAAGGATGTATCCCCTCTTTTAAAGTTGTCTCTTCAAATTATGAATTAATTAACTTCCATGTTTCGAGGATGGCTCAAAGTATATAAGCGGCGTAAAGTGAGTTTTAAAATAGTTTTTTCGTATTAACTGAAATTCCAATAATTTTATTTGAAGTTTATCTTTAGATTTTATGGACACTTATTATATAATATCATGCAACATATTTAAACTAGTGATAAAGACGGTTATTTAATTTTCATTAATATGTCGTTCATTTTAAGTAAGATATTATTAATTTTAGTTTTAAAAAAATATTTTTACCCAAGTGATGATTAATTACTAGAGTAACTGTATAATCAATAAAAGAATCAAGTATTTTTTTATATGTAAAATTTGTACGTATTTTCAATTGTATGAGATTAAAATATATATTATCTTGGAGAGGGATTTTGACATTTGCCACTATTCAAGTCAAGTCGGTTAATCTAATAATATAATAATCTACTTGAACAATATACGCAATTTGTTAGTTATAGATAACAATATGATTAAATGATCACGAAATTTTTGCCCAATCAAGTCATTCTTTCTATTTATTTTTTTGCAATTTGTATACATTACGTTCAAAATTTAAACACCTTCTAGACATAATCTTTTTGAAATTGACGTTGTATTGTCATCTTTGTTAGGTAGAGGTTGACAACTTTTAACAATTTTATGATATGCAAGATTAAGGTGGAACGGGTCACTAGTATTTACACCTAGAATATATTGAAACTGGTTTTGCCTCGGTATTTACAGAATACTATGTATTTCTTAGCGGCTTACGTAATGTTGTATCCGTTATTTGCATTTTTCAACAACTTTTGTTAATTAGTTAGTGTGCAAGAGTAAATCAGAATTGGTCATTACCTAGTAGGATTGGCATCCCCTACAGTACAATTTGGCCTGGCAATTGCTTCCAACACCCTTCATTTTTTTAACCTGCATTCCACCACCTTTAAGAAAATAACAAAAACGCCCTTAAGGGTTTTAAAGTTTAGACTTTTTTTCCTCCTTCTCCCTACATTCGTTCACTGTTCTGATTCCTATGTTGTGCTCATAATTTTCATTTCTTTGCTGCAGATATGGCATTTGTGTTTGATTGGTTAATTGCATTCGTTTTCTTAATTGATTTTCGGTAGTCAGTGACACCGTTTTATATGTAGATCGTTGTTTCCAAGCTGCAGGTTCACACTTTTTTTTTCCTTTCCGGATAGGTGGATATAGAAGAATTTCAAAATTTGGATTATGGAATAGAAGGGATGTGGGAAAAAATTGATTGCTTCTGAATTTAGGATTTCGAAAGATTTTTTTAGAAGCTTTACATAACATGTTTTGGAATAACTTTCTAAAATAGTCTTTTTAAATTATATTTAAAAAATAAATAAATATGAAAACATATTTTAGAAAGACTCTCAAAAGCTTACTTTTCTACGTATGACTCTTTTGAGTTGTTAAATGTTGATTTTATTCACGTTTGTGTAGAGTAATATAATGAAAATTAGAAGAGAAGGTTCACATATGATCGTGTAGACCGACTATATATATTAAATGAAAAAAAATAGGGCCGTGCTAGTAACATTGTTCAAGGTAACAGAGGTGAAGAAAATGTGGTGTCTGAGGTGCTAGTAATATTGTTCAAGGTAACAGAGGTGAAGAAAATGTGGTGTATGAGGAGCCCATGTAGTGGAGGATGAAACCTATATTGGAGGGTCAGTGGATAGGCCATTGCTTGCCAGTTATAAGGACCATGTGGTTAGACGATTATGGAATAGTGTGGTAAGCAATAATGTTGACATATTTGCACTCTGTATAATGTGTTATTTATTATACTCCTATTATGAAATGGTATTTCATTGATTATTGTAGGATCATGGTGAACTAAAATTAATGTTTCATAGCAAAAAAAATGAATAAGTTGATAGCATCACATGAACAAATAAAAGTTGTGGTTGAGTTGTCAAGTTTAGTTGATTAGTTCATGCTAGCTAAGACAGCATAAAAAGGATGTTATTTACCTCTATAAAGAAGTGACATCTAGATACAAATATTTTTCAATCTATTGGGGAGTCAACCATCACATTAGATTATGTGTCAAATTTGTTACACCTGCCTATTGTCATGTAATTGTACACATACCTTACGTTAGACACAGTTGCGACTACGAAGTTTTTGATAAAGGCGCTTTGTGTTGATAGTGCAACTGTAACTATGGAGATTAAGCATTGTAGGGTAATCATGTGTGGTTGAGTTCGTTGAGAGAGGTATATGAGGACGCATGTGGAAATAAAATATGAATAATTTCTTATTGATTATTTATTGCACCTAGATGGTTGCACTATTGTGTATAAGAATGCAACAACAGTCAATATTTTCAACTTTGGATTTTTCGTTGATTTGCGACTAACTAGAGGATATGCGTGGGCAAAAATGACTTTGATCTAATGTATGAGCAGTTGGGAGATGTCAGTTATACAAATACAGACCAATTAATTGGATATGTGAGGTTGTTGCAGGTTAGTTTGAATGAACATTATTAGATTTTGTAAATACATAATTATTTTATAATTCATTAATTGTGTTGAATACGATTTGTTATAGGCATGAATGATGAGCATTTACCAACTATTAGCTTGAGACAGATGCGTCTTGATTACACAGAGGATGACCCTTGATGCATGCAATTTGATGTGTAGAGATTCTCAACACTTGTAGTTGTTTGACTGTAGTTAGATAACATCGGGTTAGCTACGGTTCGATTTATCCCATACAAAGAGCATAGGGAATCTTGCTCCCTTTGAATGAGTCTCTTTATTTTTGGGGTACATTAGATTGGGCATGTGTAGACAATTGCACATGCCTGAACGTTTCCTTCACCAATATGGATAGTTGTAGGTCATCTCCCATCACCTAACTATCGTCATAGATGGTTATCCACTAACAAATGAAGTGGACCGATAGTGATTGCTTTTTTATGTATACATTGTGTAGGATGTCATTGTAGTCCCTCATTCCATAGCTAGCGTTCCAAGATATATGGAGTGGTTTTACTTTGTATCACATTCATACATCATTTGAATGGCTAGGGATGATCATCCTACAACTATACCAACTAATGCACCGACGGATGTAGGAGGTATCGAACCTATAGATGATAGTCAGACAGAGCATCCTATTGTGGTAAAAACTCATCATTTATTATTTTTATGCTTAATGTGGTTTTAATACAACTTTTTGTGGTTGGAGGGAATTTATCGAAAAAAAATTTGACGTTGCAATTGATTGGTGATGAAGGCACATTGTTGAGGGTATGCCTACATGGGAAGGCGCACAGACATATCTCAGAATTGATAGAAGAAAGGGTTGTGTATATGAAGAGGCCGCGACAAAGACGTCGGTGATCATCTTATTTTTATCACTTATGTATTTAAGTATTTTTTCTAACATGTATATGTTGTTTACTTAATATACATTTGTTTGAGTCTTATGAAATTTTGAGTTTGTTTATTTTTTTTAATTCTTCTTTGCATGATAAATAAATTAGTGGGTATGGACAGTAATAAAAAACAATTGTATGCATAATAAATTTAAAGTCTTCTACATTGCTTAACGTCCAAAAATTGAAGTACAAAGTGTAAGTTACAAATATCGTTTAATACTCAGTATCTACTTAAAAATTTGGATTTGACTAGTGTAATATGATGACCAAGCCTAGACAATCAAATAACAATGATTACTGTCAACACCCGATTTTGTCCGGATGAAAATAAAAAATTTAATTTATTTATATTCATTTTCTTTAAAAAAAAGAAGAAGAGTTAAAAAGTAATTAAGATTAAAATTAAAAAAATATGAATAAAAAAATTAATTAATTGATAATAAAAAAAGAAGCAAAAGAAAATAAATAAAATAAATAATAATAAAATAAAATAAGAAATTGAGATGAGAAAGAGAAGAGAAGAAAAAATATGAAAAATGTAAAAAATAATGCAAAAAAAAGAAATTGCATTTTCATGCAAGAAGAATGACGTGGCACACTACTACTGGCACAATAATATTCATTTCATTTTCATTCACACGGATTGCACCACTCAATGAGAAAATCACCGTTCAACATTGAAGATCTAGCAACGGAGGATCACAGGTAAAGGCACGTCCCACGTTGTGTCATTTTGAAAAAAAGAAAAGCAAGGTGGATGGGTTACCTACAAAAATCCGCAAACAAACCGGCAAAAAAAGATATATATTGGCAGTGCCTATATAAAGCCATTTATGCACAAAAGGGAGAGAGAGAATTTTCAAAACTGAAATTGAGGAAAGCATTTTCAAGAATCTGTGAGTGAGAGAGTAAGAGGATATTGAAACGTTTACCAAAGAGCTAATCGGTGGAGGAAAAGCAAACTTCGAAGCTTGCCGGAAAACTTGGAGCTCATGCCAGAGAAGAAGAGAAAGCAATATTGAAGAACGCTTTGCTAGGAGGAATTTGCGCTTCAACAACTAGGTTTCTCCTTTCTGTTTTTTATTGTTTAAATCCATGAGTACATTAAAAATTAATTATGCTTGTATTGAATATTGTTCATTGTCACCTTCATGAAAGTTGCACCGGTGATACACTGTGTTTTCAGGTTTATGAATGATTGTTTGTGTTTCTTTGCCTAATCTGTGTTGTATGAATATGAGAGTGAAATAGAGATTGTTTTCGAATCATTCAACCGAAGGATAGTGCTCGCCGGAATTTCACCGTTGATCTTGCTCCAGCGAGATTATGTCTTGAATTTATCTCTCGTTTCATGTGGATTTGCCTTGTTTTACTTACTGAATGACATAGGAATGAACAAATTGTAATATGAATATTTAGTGATTTAAATGATAATAAACAAGTGAGAAGAGATTTGATTTTGAAAATTAAAGACTCGTTGTTGCATTTCATCAAATATTTTATAAGTACGAGTATTTCCAGAGGTTGTGGTTTGGTTAGATTTTTAGAGTCTTAGAAGGCTCTATTGTTTTGTTTTAGGATAGTTTTATGATTGTTTCATGTAGATCTCTAGTTCTGTCACACATTTAATTAATTTTGTTCACATTTAGGTTATAAATTTCATTCACAAAGTTTGGGTTTCACATTATATTTAAGTGTAAGTTGTACTGTGATTGGTTGACTTATACATTCTCATCCTCTTTTCAGTTTTCCATGTGCTTGTTTTCTAGTACTTGACGTTTCTGAGTTATGTTTCAAGCTATATATCTTCTATGAATAAGTTTTGATTCTTGCATTATGTTCTGTACTATTTATGTAACTCTACATTTTCTACTTTCTGCTATGATTATGCATTGTTATTTGCTGATATACACCATTAGCATTGTTGGATTCATTGTTCACATGTCCATTCATTACTCATGCTTTATAAAATAGTGATTAAAATTAATAAAAAATAGAATTCAAAAAGAAATTAAGAAGGAGAATGAACGTAAGACACAAAGTAGGCTAGATTCATTGGCTTTGGTTTATTTATATAAAATTAATAAAAAAGTGATTGAAAAAATAAATGAACTAAAAAAAATAGAATTAAATGAAATAAAAGTTGCAGGGGAGTGACGTGAGGTGCCATGGAATTTGGGTTTGATTCAAGCATTTATAGATTAAAAAAATTAATTAAATGAAATAAAAAAATTAGTGACATATTGCTACGTTTAGTACGTGATAATTGCTTCAAAGTTTTTTTTATTATTTAGATTTAAAACTTTTTTTTTTACTTTTTGTAATATATTTCTAATAAATTTATATTTTATTAAAAGCACATTAAATTTAAATAATCTTTTTTTTTTCTTTCTTAGTGTTTCATTTAAAAAATACAATTCAACTAAATATCTAAATAACCATACGCGTCATGCGAATTTTAGTTTGAATAAATTTTCGATTAAATTTCCAAATGACCGTTTGTGTTATGCGGGATTTAATTCGAAAAAATGTTAATTTTGTTTAGAATATTGAAAAGGCCATATGCGTCTAACGATATCCAAAATAAAGTTTAATATCTAAAAAAATAATAAAAATATAAAAATTCAAAAATAAAAAAATAAAAAAATATCAAGTTTTTCAAAACAACTCATCTATCTGTTAGAACTACGTGAGCCCTGATTTTCTACCACAGATAGAAATACCTAGGAGCAAGCTCAATCCTTGTCAGGTCCTTTAATTTAAAATTATTATTTTTGCTCTTATTTGTATTTTATTTTTATTTCTGGGAAAAATAAACATTCCACATTTGATTAAAGGTACTGTCTTAGGACAGGCCCTGTGGGGTGCTAATACCTTCCCCATGCATAACCAACTCCCGAACTCATCTATGGTTTCGCAGATCATTTCCTTTTCCGTTTTCTTGATTTTTTCATAGTTTTCCATAATAAACTATGGTGGTGACTCCATCTCTTTCTTTTCACTATATTTTTTAATTTTTCTTTCGGATCGCCCTTAACTGTCGTCAACGTGGTCACGACAGGTACACTACAAGAAAAAAGCTCTTTAGTGACCAATTTTTAGCTACCAAATGAAATGGTTGCTAATTGTGATCAAAATAGTCACCAAATTCAATCATTTTGACTTAATTGGTCACTAAATTCAATCATTGCTTTTATTTTGTAGTTATTTAGCAATCAAAATATAATTTGGTGACTATTTTTGTCACAATTAACAATCATTTTATTTGGCAACTAAAAATTGGTCTCTAAATAGTTTTTTTCTTGTAGTGGTATACCACAACATATCTATTGGTGGAATCATACAACCTTCTTACAACTTCACTACAATAAATCATACAAAATATAACTTAAATAAGGATTTTTATCTTTAACATGGCTTTAATTGAAGTGTATCTGCACAAAATGATTTCTATAAACATGTCCAATTGAAATAATTTGATGGTGGCTCAAATCAGTTAGGGGTTGGGTCCTTAAAGGAAAAATAGTGATTGATTGTTTGAGAGATACACAGACAACAATGACATTATATCAATTGACAATAAAATAATCCATATGTGGTATGTTCATCCACTTATTTATACTTGCTTGAAAATAAAGCCAAATCAATTAAGTTGATTCACAAGACATTGACATAGCAAATAAAGTACATCAAATACAATAATTGTTCAGTACCATTGACATCCGTTCAATAAGGAATAAGTTTTTAAAATATTCATATCCTTGATCACCTCCAAACAAATAAAAATGTTCACAATGTCACTGACTAAGTTCTTTAAGCAAGTTCACACACATAACAATCCATGACTCCTCTCCCATACCCAACAATGTAGTAACAACACGATAACTACAATGGCTATCAATCTTTATATCAACAACATCAACATTATAGGAATGAAATCCTACATGAAATTGATTCAACATAGAAGAGTGTCTTTCATGACTCCATTGCTATATTTCTAAGTAAATGAACTATCATGTTGCGAATATAGGTATCGACATGCTTAAAATGAGATAGGATTCACTTAGTTAATCTTGCAAATTTAGTAGCATGACCCCTTTTTGCACCTTATGTTTTTACTTTCGATGTTGGTGCACACAAAGATATCATACCTGGATATGTAATTTCATGCAATTTATTCTTGATGTTAACCTTACTAGTAATGTCAATCTTTCAAGATGACATCAAACTCTTCTTGGATTAACAATTCTGTTGAACATTCATTGAATGAAATATTTGAAAAGCTTAATTATGTTACCTACACCAAATTAAATCAATTCACAAGAACAAGAAAGATCATGAGTAGATTTAATGGTACAACTATAATGAGCTTTATTCTCTTCCATAATATGTTGCGAAGCATATTTTGATATAAAACCAAGCATTTTTTTGTACGTTGTCACATTAAAGACATGACCCACCATATGAAGATTTTTCTTAAATTAAGCTTTAGTTGTATTACGTTGCAATATAAGATAATCATCTTATTTATAGAATCCCAACAAAAGCTTAAGTCTCCCAACAAACATAAGCATCCTCTTCAAATTCCAATGTCCAACCTCAACCTTACAAAGGAAAAGAATATTAATTGACTTTGTTTTCCAAATAAATTTCACAGTAATGTACAATTAAAACATACATACCTATTACTTCTTGTGTTTCCTACGTGTATCACCTTATTTGTCTATGCCTTAACAATTTTTTCTTTGTGTTGAATTAACCATGTAGCATTCACATAATCAACAAATATAGGCCATGGAGAGCAAACAACTAGAAATGCCTAGACATGTGTTGAAATCCTTCTACATGACACAATCTACAATAGATCTCCAAGCTCCCATCACTTGATCCCAAGCCTCTCTTAGATGCATTAACATTACTTTGTTTTCACATTTTTATCAATTCAAAAGCGACATAGAAGATTGTATTCTTTAGGAAACACAACATTTATTGCATTCATGAGAGTAATATCTTTATCATTAACTACGACCTTAGGGTATGAATCAACCTTAATAAACAACCCTTTAATTGTTTTAAGGACCCACACAAAGTTATTTTCACATTCAGATGCGAGTAAAATAAATGTAACAAAGAAGCTCAACCCCATTGAGGTTGTTAAAATAAAGGAGAAAATAATTATGAATTAATCTCCCTTGTGTAAAATACACACATAGGGACTATTTATTTATAGATAAAAATAATAACAAACTAATAGAAAATATGGGCTAAGCCTATTATATTCAACACTTCCCCTTAAGTTGTTACATATAAATCATATGAACCAAACTTGTTACAAATATACTCAATTCTAGGTCCCCGTAAAGATTTAGTAAAAATATCAGCTAACTGATCATTTGAATTAACAAATTCAGTCTTGATGTCTCAAGATATAATTTTCTCTTGAACGAAATGACAATCAATCTCAATAGGTTTAGTCATTTCATGAAAGACAGGATTTGAGCTAATATGAATAGCAGCCTGATTATCAAATATAAGTGTCATTTGAATGGCCTCTCCAAATTGTAATTCTTTAAGTAAATGTTTAAGCCAAATAAACTCATAGGTAGCTGAGACTGTAACTTTATATTCTGCTTCAGCACTAGATCTTGTCACAACATGTTGTTTCTCGCTTTTCCAAGAAATCAAATTATCACCAATAAGAACACAATATCCAGAAGTAGATCTTCTATCAGACGAAGATCCTGTCCTATCAGCATTTGAATAACATACAACTTTACTATGGTTACTGACCATACAACAAGCCTTTTCCAGGAGAACCTTTAATATACTTCAATATACGAATGACTACATTCCAATGATCAACACACGGGGAATTAAGAAATTGACTCACCACATTAACTGCAGATGAAATAGCAGGATGAGTAACAATAAGATAATTCAATTTTCCAACTAATCTTTTATATTTCTCAAGATCTGAAAGAGGCTCCCCCTGACCAGGTAGAAGTTTGGCATTAGGATCCATTGGTGTTTCAACAGATTTTGAATTCATCAATCCAATTTCATCCAAATATCCAATGCATACTTTCTTTGAGAGATAACAATACCATGGTTAGATTGTGCTACCTCAATCCCCAAAATATTTGAGTTTGCCAAGATCTTTGGTCTAAGAGTGGTGATAAATATGTTGTTTTATCTGAGAGATGTCATGGTTATCATTACCTGTAAGAACAATGTCATCAACATATACTAGATAGATAGACCCAGCTCTTGAGTAACGATAAAAAACTGAATGATCTGTCCAACTACGAGTCATACCAAATTGTTGAACAACATTGTTGAATTTTCCAAACCAAGCCCTAGGAGATTGATTAAGGTCATATAAAGATTTGCGGAGACGACATATTGTTAGCACCAGTGAGCTACTGTGATGATTTGATGAAGCCAACCAAATGAAGATGTTCAAGACCTTATGATCATATGTGGAATGCATGAAGATTTCATGAAGATTGAAGACTTGGTCTAGAACTTAGGAGTGTGTGTTGTG
>Ga0123340_1002668_pt1 | contig 16281 bp, 6 predicted proteins | sample SirMexnodulemix_FD_89961 | JGI IMG/M metagenome (GOLD analysis project Ga0123340, IMG submission 89961) | Root nodule microbial communities of legume samples collected from Mexico - Siratro Mexico nodule mix | ecosystem: Host-associated > Plants > Roots > Nodule | place: Mexico: Nepantla... | reverse complement strand
CAACTACACTATAAAACTTTTTTTTTTTTTTTTTTGCTTTTGTCCTAGAAAAATTTGTTTATGAAAATCCTCCCTTCCATTAATTTGACCTTTAAATTTAACCTTGATAGCATTATCACATGATGCCATCCCGTGCCATGTTAGCAAAAATAGACAAATCAGGAATGCCGATGTCGCCAAAAGTGTCGCATTAACATTTAACATATGACATTATCGAGGACTAAAATTAAAATAGTAATATATTTATAGGCCAAAATGAACATGTAACTTATTTGTAGGGACTAAAAACACTAGATCATACACACACAGAGAGATATATATAAAGGACTAAAGTTAAAAATGGCATTTATATGGGCTAAAATAAAAAGGTAAACATTTTAATAAGGACTAGACGAAAAAGGTAACTTATTTAGAAGGATTAAAGTAATGAATGACAGCTATAAAACATATTTAAAGTCAAAGAAAATCTAGGTCCAGTTGATTTTGTGAGTTCGATAATATTAAAAGTTATGACAATTGAACGAGATTAAAGGAGTTGCTTCAATGTTCTGTAAATATTTAACACTTTTAAGGCTGTCGCCAGTCAAATATTAAGGGATGGTTTTGGTTATGCTAGGGCTTTGCCGTCATTCTACAAATCTTAGGGTAATGAAATGTAAGTTCGTATTAAAAGAATTATATCAGCCTTCCCCAATGAAGCATTGATTAATTTTTTATAAAAGAACTTGGGCACAATATAACAATTTCTCTACAATGAGGAATGAACAGTAACTGAAAAAATTAATACTTGTAAATGATGATGGGGTTTTCAACAAAATGCAATTATGTTAGGAACAAAATGAAATAAAATTTATGATGAAAACATGCTGATATGAAAATGAGAAGGAAATAAAAAATAAACAAATTTGTCTAGGAAAATGAGCCAAACTTCGGAAACAATTTACGACTGCCTGATATATGAAGTCAAGAGTAATTGGAGTGATGAGATAAAAACAACCCCCAAATTGAATACAGAGATAGTTGTGCATAGATGCTAAAAACAAGGATATAATCGAAGAAAAATTTAAACCACAAATGGCATGGATTGAAATAATAAAAAAGCTATAGAGTATGTAGCTTGGATAAGATTGAGCAGCACCAAAAATCAATTGACGTTTTTAAAACCAATTCATTCTGATTAAGAAAAGAAATTACAGTATAGAGGGAACATTCATGGTTTTCAGAACATTACCTTTTGCTTCTTTTTGTACTCTTCCCAGGTAATGGTGTGAGAGGTATTAAGGCTAGCCAAACGTGCTGCATGCCATTCTGGTGAATGAAATGAACCATCCACCTGCGACTGTCCTCATCAATATCGCTCCAGGGTAAAAGAAATATAGAAAGTGATCCAACATTCAAGCATTATAAAGCATTTTATCCTGTAGAATAATAATACACAAGAAGTAGGAAGACTATCATAGGAAGTGTTCCCTTCAAAAAAATTTATATACCTTAGTTATGAAAATTTCCACAAGATCACATATCAACAAAAAAGGGAAATCCAGATAAACATGCAAGATTCTTGGATAAAAGTTCCTTGCGCATCAATTGCTAATTCATTGTTCACTTAGTATCAAGGTTTAGAAAAACGGACTGTTATCATGATTTCTACCTCAAGGTCAAGGCTTTTAGGTGTACTAAGCACAATGCGACCACAACTGTACTACATGCGCTTTACTTATTCACAACTTCTGCAATATTACGGAATGCAATGACCCCCCCTATTGCCACCGCAGTTTAAAACCTTGAACTTAGTATTGAAAATGTTTACTTCCACTAACAACTAAAATTTCTAGAAAACGTATTATGCTAAAGAAGAAGAAAAAATGTTACAATTTGTGAGCATCCTGCACAAGCTATATTTTCCGAGCAAACTTAAAGCATCGGACAACTCTTCCACCACAATTTATTTCAACAACATTTTGTAAGGAAACTGGAAATGCTCCCAGAAAACGGGTCTAAATGAGTAAATCCTAGTCTAAAGAGCAAGTTCTAAGCTTCGAGGACGAATGCTTTAAAACCAAAGTGTTCCCGATTGAAAAAGTGTCGGAAATGTTCTGAAATTAGTATTTGAGATTGCAACATATTAATTAATGAAAACGGTAAATTGCGGGGCAAACAGAGTCCAACGGTATTAAATCCAGCAGAAAGACATTCATAACCATGTGGTGAAGTAGCTTAGAAATGCTTTAGGGGTTTCGTAGTAGAAAGAGAGATCCGTGACGTGGAAAGGGTAACGGCAGAAGAAGATAGCGATTATGTTAGGGTTAGGGTTAGGGTTAGGGTTAGCATGGAAGGGTACAAACCATGCCGTCTTCAATCTCGTCGGGGCCGGCGGAGGCACCGCCCAACCTGGCTCTCTGCATAGCTTTGTAGGCTTGGTTTTTCCCCATTGTTACTCAGCGGATTGAACAGAAGTGAATTCACTATGAGATCATGCAGATTGAAGCAGCACTCCTCCACCGGAGTTGAACCAGGTTTCTCCAAATTAGGGATTCAATTTCCAAATCTCGAACCTCCTTCGCTGTTTTCTTTTGTTTCTTTGTTTGCTTGGTTCGTTCCTCTTTTATCGTTCTCCTTCTCATTCAGATGCAGAAACTGCATGATGGGCCTTAATGGGCATCGTTCTATAAGGGCTGGATCTACACATAGATTTTGAACCCAGGGAAAATGGTTTTTTTCTTCCTTCTACCCCCATGCTTTTATTTATGCACTTTCATATTTTAAAATTTCATATTTTTCCTTTTCTTTCTTTAATATGTTCAAAATATATAAATTCTCAATTTTTTTAAATATCTTATCCTGAATTATGCACATGGTGTTTATTTTTCATAATTTTATAATATAAATTTTGAAATACCTTTCACTACTACTTCGTAATGATGATTATTATTATTAAGGTATTTAATCATGTTTTGGAATGTGTTTGACAGTATTCTAAATTATGGACTTGGGAACACTCTTCAAATCTTTTATTTGTTATTCGACATGTATGATCCAAAAGTTTTTTAATACATTCTAAATAATCTTTCTTTTTGGTTGTCTATCAAATATATATTTATAAACGGAAGAAAAAAAAAATACACAATGGGTGAAGGAAATCTTTAAAAACTCTAAACCCAAAAACACAAACCAATAAATGATATTTATTAAAATTTAAATATTAGAATATACTCACACAAGCATCATTACTAAGAGTTCTAGATTAATCTATTATATACTCTTCATTCTAAAGTGTTATTCTTTCATGACTCTTAATTTTGTCACCACTTACCATAGTCATTCTCCTCCTTTCGCAATTGTATTTGATGAGAATATGATTAGGATAGAAGAACGTCGATAAATTTTTACACAAAACATGATCTAAAGAAAACAAGAAAGAAAAATCTAAAAAAACTAGACATGAAGACTCCAAAGCATATTATAAAAAATATATTTTATTTTTTAAAATAAACTCTTCTTTATTTTAAAATAGGTTGGAATCACAATTTTTTCTTCAATTTTTTCTCAAATATTCTAAAAATATTCTTTGAATGTTTTAATAAATTCTACCAGAAATATTCTCTTAAAAAGTTCTAGAAATTTCTAGTATATTTTAAATCAAAAGAGTTAAGTATTGGATCCTCCACACAAGGATATTTGATTCTTTGATATGTTTCATATAGCTAATGTGTGATGGAAGAAATTCGAAGTTTTTTTGTTAAATAAGAAGGAAGATTCTGTCATCACCTTAAGCATAACCTTCCACATATTAATCCTGATATGGATTACACTATCACCCAAGTCAAATGACTAAGGCATGAGTAAACATACACAAGACATTGTTGAGTAAATAGAAGTTGTCAGCAAAATAAGTTAAGCTTAAAACGGGTGATCTAAACTTTTATAAAAACTTTGAAATATTTAAAAAAATACTTATATTTCTTTGAATCAATTAAATAAAAAAAATAACTTTATTTTGTAATTTTAAGATGTTATATTCAATACTTTATATTTAATATAAGCAAATAAGATAACTAGCATAGTAGGAAATAAGAGATAAGGAACAAGAAGAAAACCACAAAGATTTATATAGGTTCACTTTCATAAAAAATGTTACATTCATTTATTTAATCACTTTGATTAACATAATCCACTAACTTCAGGTTTTTACAAGCACTCTACGAGAAAAATAAGAAATACACAACATTGCAAAAGTGTTAGCACAAGGCTTGATAACTGATTTGATGAAGCTAACAATATGATGAAGTCTTAAATGGATCAAAGCTTGCAAAGTGGATTGCTTGAAGTCATCATGGAGCTTGATGGAGTTTTGGTCTAGGAGTTAGGTTGAGTGTGTGTGAGAGTGTGGTTTTGGTATAAAATCATGAGTTACATGAGATATCACTCAAAGTAAGCTCCAAATTTATTTTGCTTAACAAATTAGGTTTAATAGATTTTGAAAAACATTTTTTAGAGTAAATCAGTAAACTATTTTTCAGAAATCAACTTACTGGATTTTCTTATAAGTCACAGAAAAATCAATTGATTGAACGATTGATACAATCGATTGAGTTTTTGACAAATTTAAAAACCAGTTTTCTTATATGAGGGGGAACACGTGTTTTCATATGTATTGAAGACAATTAAGCGTTCACTTGTGATTTTCAAAGAGAGAAAAACGTGCGTACACCTTGAGAACTAGTTACATTCTATTTTCTTTAAGAAAAACCTCAAGAACGTGAATTTTGAAGCCTTGCATTGAGTGGGTTTCGTGCAATAGTGGTTCTAAACCAAAGTTAAGTCTTCTACACTGTTCTTAATCCTTTTTGTAATCTGTTTTGTGTAGAAGTACTTGTGTGTTCATTCTAAATTGAATTTTCTTGTATTGTGAGTGATTTGGTTACCTATATTGCATAGGGTTTGCAATTGGGTTTGTGTAGAAGGATTCTGCTTTGTTTGGACAACTGTTGCGGGGTGTAATAGGTTGTTTGCTGCTAGGAACAGTGGTATCTTGTGGGTTGTAAGTGTTTTGTATTGTTGTGAACTGATCTTTGTGATCTTTATTAGTGGAACTCTTTGTTTGTTAGCAAAGGACTGGATGTAGCCCTTGAGGAAGGGTGAACCAGTATAAATATCTGTGTTCTTGATCTCTCTTTCTCTCTTCTTGAACACTGATCATATCTGTTGTTGCTTGCACAATTAATTGTTCTTCACACGTAATTGATTGTTCGTTCTGCTGGTATTTCTTTGAGTTTTCTGGAACTGTTATTTCTTTTGTATAATTAACTGAATTTGTTATTGATTATACTTGAGTGTTTTCTGTTATTTGTTATCACTATTTAATCGATTGAATTTCTGGAAATCTGGTTTCTTGAATCAATTATTGTTCTGGTTCTGTTTCTTAATCTGAATTGTCTTGTTGTGTGAGTAATCTTTAGTTTACTGTCAATACTGTTTACTTGATTGTTTCTAGGCAGTTCTGAACACATTTCTATTCAACAAATTGCTTTCACTTTTGTATCTGACATTTTTATTGATTGACTGTTTCTTAACTGATCTAGTTTACTTTCTAGTTTTAGTAAATTGTTTTTACTGTTTGATTGTGTGCACTGCTTCTCAGTAAACTACTTATTGCTATTTTCAGTTATGTGAGTTATTTCAATTGATTGATTCTGATCTAGAATCTATTGATCTTTTGCTACACTTCTTAATATAATTTTTCAGTAGTTTCAATAAAGAACTTTTATTCAATTTTTAATACTTTCCAACTTTTGCGAAATTTTTTGAAATTTCAATTCACTCTCCTTTTGAACTCAGCCTAAACTTGTTTTACAATTGGCATCGGAGCTAAGACTTGAATCCTAGTAGATGATTATTCACGTTTTACTTGGACTTTGTTCATTGCCACTAAGGATGAAGCCTATCATGCTTTTAAAATAAAAATTGCCAAAGTTATTCAGAATGAAAAGAATTGTGTTATTTTTGCCATTAAGTCAGATCATGGGGGAGAATTCCAAAATGAAAAGTTTGAAAAATTTTGTGGTAAATTCCGAATCAAGAACAATTTTTCAGCACCAAGAACTCTACAACAGAATGAAGTTGTAGAGAGGAAGAACAGGTCTTTAGAGGAATTGGCAAGGACTCTCTTGAATGAAACATATTTACCAAAATACTTTTGGGCAGATGCAGTGAGTACAACTTGCTATGTTCTCAATAAGGTGCTCATAAGACCTATCTTGAAGAAAACCCCCTATGAGTTGTTTAAAGGTAGAAAACTCAATATCTCTCATCTAAAGGTTTTTTGTTGTAAATGTTTTATTTTGAACAATGGTAAGGATAGCTTGGGTAAATCCGACTCAAAAGCTGATGAAGGTATTTTTCTTGGCTATTCATTGCATGGTCATGCATATAGAGCATATAATAGGAGAACCATGCTTGTAGAGGAATCCATAGATATTGAATTTGATGAAACTAACCAGAACATGCAGGAAAGTATTAAGACAGGTATAGATGATGAGGTTACTACTGGACAACAAGTTAATACTGGACTGGAGAATAAACCAGAAAAAGTTAGTGAACTGCTAGAAAATCAATCAATTGAACCGGGAATTCAATCGATTGAATTTGGAGTTGCTATAGAGATAATCAATTTTGAAGCTTGCCACTTTTGAGGCTTGTAAAGACCCAAGAAGGTTCCAAATAAAGCTTATGTAGGCACCACATGTAAGGCAAGTCATGTGGAAGCTTTCCTTCCAAGTATCTTTTGCCACTTGTCCTCCTTTCATTGGAGAGAAATTAATAGTTTGGGTTGCAAGTTACCTTGGCCACATGTCACTTTCCCAATTTAGAGAATCCCCTCCACTCATGGCTTGCCACTTGTCAAACTCATATTTGAGAGTTTTTTTAGAAGTTTGCAAGACAAGTTAGGGTTAGTCATATTTTAGCCTATACATAGATGTGCTTACTACATGTAAATATAACTCTGATTATATAATGAATTGCTGTGAAAAATTCCAACATTTCTAACTTGTCAAGGTTCTAACTAGATTAGTCTTTCTCAAGACACTATTCTAGACTTCCTCCTAAGTGTTGGCCTAACCTACTTTAGGAATTCAACCTAATCTCAATCTCTTATTGAAACTAAGACATCTTCTATATGTCCTTCATGCTTCCACACCAATGCTTCACACTTCCATGCAAATAAATCCAAAATGAAATTTAAATTTCAAGAAGACATGCTTGGCACGAGTTTCACGAAAAGTGTTCTTTTGTCATGTGATATATAGAGTCATTGTCTTTAAGAGCTAAGTGTTTCTTCTTTAATTCAATGTTGTTTACATCATTTCTTACATGTTTTCAGTAGTTTGTACAAATTAAAATTGAGTATATGTCTTGTTCTATGGTTCAAATTGTTTGCTTTTACTTGAACCTTCATATTTATGCCTTAGGTGTTATAGTATAAGTGTTGTTGCTGTTTTTTTTTTCTTGAGTTTTCTTCAATTTCAATCGACATAATTTCTTTATTTTTTAGTATTTTGTTGTTTATAATATGTATTTGTTTAGTATTAAGTAATGTTTTCCAAATATGTCATAAATTACATGAGTAGAAACTAGACTATAAGGTGTTTGTGACAATATTTAGGCTATGTCTACTATATGTTTGATGAATTGCTTTGTGTAAAATGAACTTGTGTTCTCCTTTCTGTGCTTTTCACTTTTTGAATTTGAGTTCCTTATCTTGTTATTAGATCATTAACAAGTTTTTTAGAGTTAGGTTTCCTTGTGTCTTGTAGTGTTGTTCATTTTCCTTGGCTTTCTTTAAGGAGTAATGATGGAAGCTTGGAGGAATGGAAGTGTTTTAGGGAAGAGCAATATTTGAGAGATAATCAACCAACTCTCAAGGAAGATGCCTAGGAAGAATCGAATTTGGGAGAGAATTTCCTAAGGAGACTCAAGAACAAATAAGATTCAATTTCAACATAATATCTCTACTTATTCAAAAGTGAGAATTACGTGGAGATGAGGGTCCTATTTATAAGATCAATGGTTGGACCATGAAGAGCAAAGAAGAGGGAAATTCAAATTTGAAGGCCCCTATTTGCTCCTAAAGGATTGGTACATAGAGTGGATCAAGTGTCACTTGTCCACTCATGCTTTCCACATTTAAAGATGTGCTCAGTATGAAGCATGCATCCACTCCATGTCACGGGCGAACTAAGGTTTTACTTTAGGCTTGAATGAGCCCAATTAAAATCCGAACAAGACTAATCTAACTATACACTACCATCCTTCACTACAAAGCCCAAATACTAAATAACCTAACCTATTTGGCCCATACAAGCCCAAATAACCTAGACTACTTGACCAAATCACAAGCTTGTTTATTTATATTTTATACATTTTCTTACATACTAGGGATGACCTATGTTTAAATTAACTTGGGCCTAATAATTTTAGTTGAAGCCTAGTCTACTTGGATTTTTCTGATCATGGCCCTAGTTGTTGGTCTGAGTTTGCTAAACTGAAACTCTTGTGATTATCTTGGGTGTAGGATTTTTAAACACATGCAACAAAAATTATAACACACAATACATCTTCAACATCAACATCTTCAAAACATCATCATCGAAGCAACTTCTCTTGAGGCTTGACTTTTCTCTTCAAGTCCAACAATCTCCCCTTTTTTATTAGGTCCCACACTTGATGCATAATTCAAATTTTGATGATGGAGATGATGACACGTTGCTTTCATTAGAGTCTTCAAACACACAGGTACAAAAAAAATCATACCACAAGAACTCTCCCTTGCTATGATATCTCCCTCTTGCTCTAAGTTCCCTGATGAACGTTTAGTCGTGTCATGTTTTTAAATAAAACTAACTCCTCCTTAAAATGCAATTTAGGGTTGACCTAGGTCGAATCCAAAGAACTCACACATATTAACTCCATCGATTGATATAACAAATTAAAACGGGGATGATAAAAAGAATGATAATTTTACTAATAACAAAAGAAAAATGTTTCTTATTAGACTATTAAAATAAAAGACAAATGCAATGAATGAAACCAGAAAATAAAATGTAACACAATGTTAAATTGCAGAAAGATAAAATGAAAATGTAAAATAACTAAATTTTACCCAAAAGAGACTCAAATACGACTATTAAATTGTGTATAAATAATCATGTAATGGAATGCCTAAGATTGTATCAGATATCATCTAATGGTGAACAATGGATGAACAAAGAATTAAAAGACAAAATTATGAATTTGTATGAATTAATCAGATTTTAAATTCAGAAAATAGAAAATAATAAAAATTAGTCTTAATAAATTTGGAATGCAGATACATGAATATGCAATAACAATGTCAATGACTTGTTACACTATCAAAATGGGGAGCATAAAATGAATTTGATTCATAGAAATGAAAAAAGAAACTTAAATTGTAAGTTGGTTTGAAGATTAAAAATTTGGACTAATGGAACAATGATCCATAGAGATCCAAATACGCTAGTCAGAATATCCTAATGACAATCGTTTAATAGAATGTTGAAAATGTATAAAGGATCGTCTTTTAGCGAAGAGATGATGAACAATCTATTAAGAAAATAAAACAATTATATTACATGAATGTAAACGTCTTAAACTATAAGGGGAAAAATATGAAAAAGCAAGAAAGTAAAATATAATGAACTAAAATGTAAAAGTAAAATGTGAACTATTGCTGAAACCTAATCCAAATTACACAAAGGTAAAAGTGTATAGAATGGTAAATTGCAATGAAAGTAAATGACAGAAATTTCAAACAAAAAGAAACAATTGTAATAAAAGGTGAAGTGTAAACATAAACTATAAAGAGAAACGAAAAAAAAAAAAAATAATAGAGACATGAAATAGAAACCCAAAAAACCACAAATATTCCCTAAAGAACCTAATAAACTTCTCTTCACTTCACATGTAAATAATTCATTTATAAACTCTTTAAGTGATGAAGAACACATGACTCTTCAGTTCATGTTTACAATTTTTACAATTTTTAAATATGAAAACTAAAAATTAGTAATCGTATAAAATTTGAATGAATCGTAAGAAAATTCATTACCATAGAACAAGAACTAAAAAAATAGAATGCAAAATTCCTAAGGAAAACTAAAAACAGCAAATGCATTTAAGAGAAAGTGGGAAGTGAGAAGAACAAACAATGAGGAAAGCGCGAGAAAGCTAAAACCCATAAAATGAATCGTAAACTTCAAATTCTCATTCAACTATGGAGACATAACAAGATCATAAACTTCAAATACTAAAAAACTAACTAACTTGTTGACAATGATGTTGATTGTTAGTTGATGAAGTCAAGTCAAGGTAAAGCTTTAAGAGTTTTATGTTTTCAAAGAATTGTTTTTCAAAATTAATTAGGAGGTGCAAATATGTTTAGTAAAATAATTCAATTTAGTCAGATTTTAAATTGACTGTTTTCACTAAAACATAATTACTTTTAAATAAAGGATAGTCTAGGGTTTCTTTTGGACTTGAAGGGGCCCAATTGAAACCTTAGATATGCTTCTCTAACCCTAGTCTACTCAAGGGCCAAATACAAGCCCAAAACCTATTGTACTTAGTCCAACTACAAAGCCTACAAAGTCTTAATCTACTCTATACAAATTATACAAACTAAAACCTGACCCATGATGATAAGAGTTTGAGCTTGTCAAGGCCAGTTGAATCACAATCTTCATGTATTCTCGTAACTATAACTCTAGTTGTTGGTTCTTTGATTACGGATCTTTCATCAGTTTCTAGACTCAGCTCAATAATAAGGTGTTATTGGTGTAGTGTCTTGTTCTGTTAAAGAACGATATTTTTGGTGTTTCTTTCTATTGTTTCGCTATTGTAGACAATTTTGTTCTAGTATAAACTTGATCAGTATAATCAAGCGACTAGATGTAGCTTTTTGTAAGAATGAACTAGTATAAAAGTGTTGTGTATATCTTTTTTTCTCTCTTGCTATTTTCAGTATTTTTAATATTTTTTTATTCTTATCTTGCATTTTTAATACATTAAAAGAAACACAACACAATTTTAAAATTGATCAACCTTTTAAAGATTAATTCTAAAAGATTTTGAAATTTCTTAATAGTTCAATTCACCTTTTAAATTTTAATAAAAATATTATGGTAAATAGGACTAGATTTAGAGAAAAATGCTAGAACATTAACTTCAAAAAATCAATTTTTAAAAGTTTAAAATAATAAGAAAAAACTCTATTTTTATCTATATTTCATGTTTTCCTAAATAAAGAAATCACATTCTTAAGTTCAAGTATTTAAAATAATAATTTGGACGTTCACAATAATCGCCCTTAATTTAAAAAGAAAAAAGAAAAAGAAAACTGCCGCTCACATTAACATAGATATAATTCGTAGCAAGTCAACAAATACAATAAATACGGTATTGATTCTTGACGTCGATTGATATGATGCTCATGCAGAAGGTTGATCTCAATAGCAACAAGTAATAAAAGGTGTTTAATGGTTATATAAAACATAATGAAGAAAAAATAGGGAAAAGGAAAACAGACCACGAGCTGGTTGTAAACCAACAACATAGAAGTTGAGGTATAAAGAGGTCTTAATTCGAGGGGAGGGTAGGCAAGGATCACATGGACGCGTTTTCCTGACAAACCCAATAGTTTGAAAATGGTGAAGGTGTTTCCCCATAACCAGCAAACTCTGAGCTACTTCACCACTTTTCAAGATCTAATTGACAGAGAAAGACGTTTGGGAGAAATAAAGTTGAAAATATATTTTAAAGAACTTATAATGGAATAATAAAATCGTAAATTTAGAATATTTTTAAGCATGTAAAATTAACCTAAAACACAGAATTTTGTTTGCGTGCTTCTCACATTAACGTAGCGTATGCATATATGAATATAGTAACAAACCATATATCCAACCAAAATTACATGTAATCATTTGACAGAATCACACGCAAGAAGATTGCCTAGTAGCCGTAGTGACAATTAATGTGGTTAGTGAAGCATAGGTCAGTTGGCCAACAATAAAAACGGAAGCATATTGCAAAATGGCAAATAAGCAAAACTTGGTCGCTGCACCATCATCAAACTAACTTCTACTATGTGGAAATATATCCAACCACGGAAGAACTAAATTTTCTTTATCATCAAAATTGCCAGAGAAAAACGTTTTTCTTATGCTTCAACAGACATAACTACCACAAATAGAAGGGAAACAAAAAATAGCATTTCTAATAATACAGTTGCCCCTAACTTGCGAACCATGCAAGAACAACTGTTTCACCTTACAGTGACATATAGCAGACCAAAAAAAGGGAAAAATAGAAAAAAAAAAAATTGACAAACTGAATTTTCAACTATTCAACATTTCTCAGAATGGTTTGCAGGAACATTCAAGATGCTTCCTTGGTGCGTTTAGAGTAGTAGTTCCCTGTCATGAATCCAACTGAACCGAATTTTTGATGACTCCTTGACTCTTGCTTGAGCTCTCTCCTCCAACCTTCTGATTCTTGGTGGCAGCCCACACACGTAATCCTGAGCCTTCCTTCCCTCACTTGATAGTCCTGTTAGATTCTCCACCTTCCACCTCCCCACCAGAAATTCAAGTATATCAGCATAGTCCTTGGCCGTGTAGACCCCAGTGCGCTGGGCCACAGAAGAGTAGTTATCAAACAGGTTGTCGTCACGACCATCATACATAAGATGTGCTGGCATGGCAATTTTCTTCCTCATCATGTCTGCAAACGCCAAAACAGTTCCATCAGGATCAACCTCAAACAGCTTTTCCACTATCTTTGTGTATGCAGTCTCATGGCGTTTCTCATCAGAGGCAATCATGCCACAGATCTGGGCCAACTTTATATCACCATGCTCCTTAGCAAGCCTGGCTGTGTTTCCGTGGGATATGAAGGTTGCCCTCTCTTGAAATGAAGTGTAAATGAAACCAAGGTAGGGACTGTTCTCAGTCCGAGGATCCTATCCATCAATATCAATCAGTCAAGAAAGTACAATACTAGAAAAGTGAGAAGTGCAGCTAAAAGTACGACCTGTTTGCATAAACTTCTCCACAAACATTTCTATAAGAAAAATAACATGCGTTTCTTCATAGCTAAAAGTTAGCTTATGCATTAGTTATTATGTAGAAGCTCTCTCCCATTAGCTTCTCTAAAAGAGGATTTTTTTACTTATGCATAAGCTCATTTTGGCTTATAGAGAAACTTATTCATTTTTTCTAGTCCTAAAAGTAATAGTAGAAAAATTTATCCAAGCAAGCTCATAAGGAATTTCAAGAAAGTTGAATCCTACTCTATTAATCTAAAACATTGATTTTGAGAAGGTAGATCCTACGATAGTTCAATGGCATTCATGTGTACGACTTTTGCACACAGAAACACATTAATACATCTGGATACATTAGGTAATAAAATTTATATTTCAGGCACTTGTTCATCCCACAACCCCGGGTCCAAACAGCAAGTATGAGTATGTTTCATTATGAAAACTACAATCGATGAAGGACGAGATGGACTACAGAAGATGTATAAGATCTTACCATTCCAGATCCAATCAGGTACTGAATTGTCTTCTCAATTTGTCTCATGTCAACTCGTCCACATAAGTAAAGATACTTGTTAAGAAGATCACCGTGTCTATTTTCTTCAGCAGTCCATGCCCTTGTCCAAACTGCCCAGGAAGTAAGGCTAGCGCCTGTTTCATCACGGACTCCATCCAAGGTATTTAACATTGTTTGGTAAGTAGGAAGGGCTTCCTCTGTGATCATATCTCCAACCAGAACAACAAAGTAATCATCTGGAATCTCCTTCGCTCTCGCTCTCAGTTCCTTCACTTGCTCGTCAAACCCATCTGCAGAAGGATCTGGTAAAAAATCCTGTGGTTGCCAACATTTTTCTACAGGTTTAAGAAGAGTCAAGATGTTCTGCTCAGCCCAGTCCTCCAAAGATTTGAAAATCTCAATCTTCTGGGCAGGCATAGAATGGGTTACTTGAACATGCACTTCTCTTGGAGGCGTGAAAGGCTTCTTAATATTTTCAACCTCTCTACAAAAATTCAAATGACTTTTAGAGAAATAATACAGCAACTTCTCGATTGATCATGCTGGTAAATTTGATCTACAGACTGAACAGTATCGTTAATAACAACAACAATCGTATACTACCCCCACATATACAGGCTTATATCATTTCCTGGACACTAATATCCAAAAGCATAAAAATGAGTATTTTACAGAATGGGCAGTTTGCAAAGCGTCCTACAAACATTAAACCAGTTTTGATGCATCAACATAGATGCCCATGTCTATGCAACAACATGGAGACACTACACTCACAACTAACAGGTCTGGAGTAAGGATGAATGGTGGGGATCGGAACTTCAATTTGGGGAAATGGTGTCATTTTTGGCAAATAAACTAGGACCAGTTGATATCCGAGTCAAATCTAGTCACATGATCACATCACTGCAGTGGCCGCAATGGACACCCATTTTTTTTGTATAAAAAGATTATTAAACATCACCTATTATGTACCTGAGAATACCCAATTAGTACCCACACCTAGCATGTGCATGGCTCACAAAATGTAGCGCACATGCATCATGATCAACACAAACACCAAACAAAGTCATAAATGGACAGTTTCACCGAACGTGCCTACATCATACCTATGTTATTCAAATTTTCATCCAAAAAACCCAACCAACCAGCAAAACAGTTTGGGAGCTGCCATTAACAATTTCGAACTGTTACCACACTTTTCAATTCACCCCCAAAAAGAGATTCATAATCAGTAAAAAGTTGGCAACAGCCATCAAATTAACATAAGAATAAAGTATAGGCTAAAAAACAAAGACCACATATCAAATCAAACAGAACATAACAAAGACACAACAAGCTCCAATATCCGTGGTTGAGTTTACACATACTCAACTCGAAACCGAAGAAAAAATAAAAGAAAAATCTCAACACTGAACGAAGCCAAAAAGTTAGTAACACGTAACCATTACAATAAACGAGAGTTAACAATTTCGACCGGGAAAGCAAAGAAAAAAGTATAAAATGGATGAAAAGAACCATGCAATTTTGTTCTTAAACAAAAAAGAAATCAGATACGGGGAACAACAGAATCATATCAGGAGACACAAATCGATCAAAAGTCGTGGGTATTATGGTAGGCCGAAACAAAGTTTTCAACGAAATAACTATCCATTTCCAATCCTCACCAACCCGAAGAAAAGTCAGCTTACAGAAAAATACAGAAAAAAAAAAAAACAACAGTGTGTATTAAATGAATCGAACCACCAGAAACATCAGGGGCATCGAATAATGAATATCTACATTTTGAGCGGAGAACAGAAAAGAAAAAACATGAATTGAAAAAGAAAGGTGAAAAAAGAATAGCGCGTGGTTTTGAAAAAGTTGTTAGGTTTGGTTAGAGGCATTACAGAGACAGGAAAAGCAGAGAAGAAAAGGAAAGAATGAAAAGGAAGGAAGTGAAAAGAAGGGAGAATGCATGATTTGAGTTAAGAGAAGAAGATCTGAGAGTTGGAGAACTGACTTGGAACCGGAGCGAAGGGTAGAAGCCATGCGGAACCTGGGAGATCTGAGGCTGGCCATCTGAGGGAGGGCGAAGGATTGGGTTGGAAGAGGATTGAGTCTGAGAGCCATTGTTGTTGGAAGATGAAAGATGAGAGAGAAAGGGATTTTGATTATGAATGAGAAATTGTGTGAGAAGAGAAGAGAGGAACCAAGGAAGAAGAAGAAGAGTGATGTGAGGCAGCCAAGGAGGAAAGTAGCGAGTGAAAGGGGGAAGAAGGGAGGACAACCACTTAATGAATGGTTTAGCGCATCAATTCAGGGGTACATTCGTCTTTTCATTTCCCTCTTAATTACCCTTTTACCCTTCTCTCCCTCTCTTACACTAGTTCTATCTAACAAACAACCATTTTTAAATTTTACCTCACTTCTCCTTAATACACTATATTTGTGCTCTCTAATAATAATAATAATAATAATAATAATAATAATAATAATAACACCCTAATATAACATTTTTATAAACATTAAATATATTTGTCTTTTTCATAATTAAAATCTGAAATAATAAATATTTTAATGATCCAGAGTTTAAAAAACTAATCAAAATATTTATGAGTATAAAAAAAAAAAGAGGATATGAACTTAACTAACCATGATGGTAGTAATT
>Ga0123340_1002666_pt1 | contig 16282 bp, 15 predicted proteins | sample SirMexnodulemix_FD_89961 | JGI IMG/M metagenome (GOLD analysis project Ga0123340, IMG submission 89961) | Root nodule microbial communities of legume samples collected from Mexico - Siratro Mexico nodule mix | ecosystem: Host-associated > Plants > Roots > Nodule | place: Mexico: Nepantla... | reverse complement strand
GGAGTCAGAATTCTCAATTAAACCAAACCCTTCAGCTTCTCTTCCATAATAAGAGCTGAAATCAATGAACAGATAAAATGCCCCCTGAAATTGAAAAAGATTTTTAATAAAAGGAAGGAACTAAAAACCAGGAAAATGAAAGTCAAGCAACATGCTAATAAGTTCACACCTGTGGTTCAGATATTTTCACTCCTTCCATTTTTGAAAAGCTTTCAACCAAGAAATCCCTTCTCTCTCTGAAGGCTTTGACCATGGTAGAAACAGCCTCCCCACCTGCATAACCTAGTCCTAATGCAGCAACACCAGCTTTCTGAGATATACTGCTTGCCCCTGAAGTCAACTGCACTCAATAAAATGTATTTGATATCCCATGTATCAGTAGTAAGTCAAGAGTTGGTCAAAGTAAAATAGTTGGAAATATCAGTTAGTTAGTTAGTTAGACACCCAAATGAAAGAAGAAACATGTATTTAAATTCACCTTAATCTCGATTTCTAATCGATGTGAAAGTATTAAATGTACCGAACGAGAAATCAAGATAGTTTGATTTTGATTTGTCCATAATTCACAAAAAGATAAATGAAAATGCTGCCTACCTGACTTTGAATCTTTCCACAGGCTGCAACAAAGTGTTTTGGACCAGCAATATACCCAAGACGCCAGCCAGTCATGGCAAATGTCTACAAGAACAGTTGAAAAGCATCATAATTCAGACCAGAGGCTTTTACATTTATCATAATTTACAAACATTCTAAGAAATACATAATTTGCATGGAGCAGAAACTGAAAACAAGGGTTTAAGAACACAAACACCAACATGCCCAAAAGAAAATTTATGCAAATTAAAAATTACACTTTATCTGTAGGAGCATATAGCATTATGGACCAACCTTGGAAAAGCCATTCACGGTTAGTGTTCTGTCCCACATTCCAGGTAAAGATGCAAAGCTTGTGTGAGTTGCTGGTGCATAAATTATGTGTTCATAAATTTCATCGGAGAGAACCTGTTTGAAACAACCATAGATTATCTTGAAGTGAACTACCACTGAGGAAAAGGGAAAAACACATTCAAGCATAATGGGAGCCTGTTTGTACCAGAAGCCTGGGGTGCTTTGCTACAATTTGGGCTATCGCTTCAAGTAATTTTTTAGAGTAGACAGATCCTGTTGGGTTACACGGTGAACACAGAATAAGTAGTCTTGATCTTTCTGTAAGGTTGGCTTCAAGCAGTTTCGGATCCAAAAGAAAGTTATTAGATATGTGGGTTGGAATAATCACAGGTTTTGCATCCGCCAGTCTTGCCATTTCTGGATAACTCACATAGAATGGACCTGGAATAATAACCTGAAACATTCGAAGCACAAGAAGGTAAATAAAAACCTGCACAGCTTGCAAAAGGATAAATAACATCAGTGCAGTAAGTTTTCTAAAACCACAAAATATTAAATTTTTTATAAATGGAAATAAGTCAAATTTGGATTAAATTTTTATTTGCATAATGCTAAGGGTTGCTGGAGCATGAATATATGATAATCACGTTTAATTAGTAGAGAAGTAAAACACTTATACATGTAAAGAACTACATGCCTAGTTGCAGAATTTTTTGAGCAAAAGAGGCCATGTGAATAAGTTCGATTCATTAGAGAATGATATTATTTACAATTTTCAAGTGTGCACACACATACAAAAGGAGGGCATCAACAAGAGAATACTTCTGAAGCTGCTATGTTATAGAACTGATTTTTTTCTTCTCTCGGAAGCAAACAGCAGATATTTTAAATACGTTGGAAAATTTTCTGACTTTATTAGTGACTTAATAGCAGAAGTGCGTCTTTGGTTTCCTGTTAACTAGAATCACTTTAAAAATTCAGCTAATGTGATTTTATATAAATGCTTACATGTGGTTGCATGTTAAGGAATTAATTTTGGCTCCCTCACTGATTTTCTGTTGAAACAACTTTCAATAGCTTACATGTCAGATAGAAAAAATTATACTGAGTTTTGCTATTAGCTTGCTTTTAGAATAAAAACATCTAAGCATATATCAATTTTAACCAAAATCAATTTTGTCAATACTCACCAAAACACAAACTAAGCAATTCTAGAGTTTCATACCTCATCTCCTGGGGAACAAACTGCAAGCACTGCTTGAACTACACTCTGCTTGGCTCCATTACTGACCACAATCTCATCTGGCGTATATGTAATTCCATTCTCCTCTACAGAAACAGTCATGTGCATTGTTCAAACTCCTAATAATAATAATAATGAGAAAATGTACACGTTAAGCATCTAAATTCTGAAGTACCTTTTAGCTTATGACAAATTGCTTGGCGTAATTCTAAGGTTCCAGCATTAGGAGTATATCTGGTGTAACCGTCACGAATTGCATTCATCCCAGCCTATCATATCCTTATGCATGTCAGGTCATGATCATGAATTCATTATACAATATAACAAAGAAAAGGGGCAAAAGAAAGAAGAGCAAACACAGAACTCGCCTCAGCTATAACAGCGGGTGTGTCAAAATCCGGTTCTCCAGCCGCTAAGCGAATAACGGGAACTCCAGCTTGTAAAAGAGCAGTGGCATGATCACTTATGGCCATAGTTTTGGAAGGCTTGACAGCATTAACTCTGTGGCTCAAAGAAACATCAACTTCTACGTCATCAAACTCACTCTTATGCTTTGCCTTTACCACTGCCACCATTTTGTTCAGGTCCACGTGATTTCCTTTCTGCATGGCTCTACAAAGGCAATAAAAGCATTAATTAGCAACAACAATAACGTGATTTGAAGTGGAGTGGCACAAGAGAATTGAGATAACCTGAAAGGAATTGTGGACAGGGATGGAAAAAAGCGACGAGAAATGGAATATTGGTCTCCAAACGTGATTGTGGAGATGGCGGCGTTGTGTAGTGCATTTGCCATGGAAAATGATGAGAAGCTCTGTGTGCAACGTTGAAACTCCGAGAAAAGAAGGAAAATGCAGTATATAAGAAGAAGGGGTAGAGGAAGATGTGAAGATGGAGTTGGTGGAAGTGTTGGCGCGTGCTTAAGCGAGTGGGAAGAAGCAAAGCGAAGGGTAACTTCTCTTTTTCTTCACATCTTCCTCTATCCCTTCTACCACCTTTTTGTTTGTGTTGGTCAACAATGTACAATTTAACCTCACCAACTTCGACCGGCAACTTTAAAATTTCCTATTTATAAGTGTTTGGAAATAACAATCTATCCCACACAATCCAAACATTATTTTATCCAAACTGACGTTATCATATTAACCATTTTTTTTCAAATACAACTACATTACAATCTCTTTTAATAACAAAATATTAAATTGAGATTAATCACTATTATTTAAATAATAATATTTTAGCATGTAAACATTTGTAAAGTAGTTATATACATAGGTGTATTATTTTTATCAGAATTAGAATCACTTTCTTACATGAGATAAGTTGCTGCTACTTATCTTAATCATAATTTATTATTCTTCTAATATTAAACTATTTATTTATTATAACGTAATTTTTACATTCAAAATATTCATTATTATAAACTTTACTTATGTATGATTAACATTTATGGAAAATGATAGTTTGACATCTTCCAAAAATTAATCTCTATTCATTTTAATAATATAATAATATATATTAAAATTTTAAGTTAAAAAATAAAAAATAATTAAAATGTAAATATTTTGGATTTTCAAGTAAGTTTTTTTAGTTGGGTATTAAAATGTGGCCATCCTAACATTTATAATCCTATCCGTTAATGAGACTGAATTATTATTTATACAAAAAATAAATAATAAATAAAATCACACTGCACGCTAGGTCAGTTTTATAGATTTAAAAAAAAAAAATCACACTTTTTTAAAGAAGTTTAAAATTAAAAAAATAAATAAAAAACAAAGAGAACTCAGAATGGAGAAATTGTTGATCTCTTTTGTTCTCCTTCTGGGCTTAAGAGAAGAACAAAATTAAGTTTGGACTGAGTGATGCTGTTTTAAAATAATGTCTTTTAAAAGATTGCTTTATAACTTGACACTTCAGTTGACATACGATGATTGTGATCAACGATAATAATTTACATCATCCAGAAAATCAAGATTCTTCATTACTTTGTTATTTCTAGAAAAAATAATAATAATAATAGAGCAACAACCTCATGTACGAAAACAGGAATCAACCACGACCCATTATCCTCCTAAATTAATTCCAAACTTTCCGTAAATCTTTTGTTTAGAAATAAATGAAAAATTGAATGTATTTTTCATTTAGATGAAGTTAAATCCATTTTTTCCATTTAAGATTTAGTTCATAAAATAGTAAGAAAATTCTCAAGAAAATGTAATATCACTTGCACAATGCAACTAAAACATAAAACACAAGTAGAAGAAGAATGCAGGTGGCACTAGTTAAAGAAACGCAGAAGAGCTTAGAGTGATGAGTGCTTTCTTAATTCTCTCTACTGCTGTGTTCAAAGTAGAAAGTGATTCTGCAAAAGAGATGCGGATGCAAGAATCATCTCCAAATGCACTCCCCGGAACCAAAGCAACCTATAATGAGTCAAACATCAAGTTATAACTTAGGCTATTATGTGTCTTACGTTTGAACTTAATTCGCTTAGTTTGCATGATGATTAATGTGTTAACAGAGAAACAACATCACTAAATATGAGAATACCTGGCCCTTGTCCAGCAGATAGCCACAGAGGGAGTCAGAATTTTCAATCAAACCAAACCCTTCAGCTTCTCTTCCATAATAAGAGCTCAAATCAATGAACACATAGAATCCCCCCTGAAAGTGAAAACAATAGTGCATTTTTCAACAAAAGGAGAAACTAACAATAGAGAGGACGAAATCAAACACCTTTCACACCTGTGGTTCACATATTCTTGCTCCTTCCACATCTCTAAAGCTTTCAACCAAGAAATCCCTTCTTTCCCTGAAAGCTTTCACCATCGTAGAAACAGCTTCTCCTCCTGCATGGCCTAATCCTAATGCAGCAACTGCAGCTTTCTGAGATATACTACTTGCTCCTGACGTAAACTGTGCTCCATAAAATACAGCATATGTGGAAAGAAATCAAGGAAAGTTCCATATTTGGTTGTACATAACTCATCAAATGGAAATGAAAAATACAGCATGCCTGGCTTTGAATCTTTCCACATGCTACGACAAAATGCTTTGGACCAGCAATATACCCCAGCCGCCAACCAGTCATTGCAAATGTCTACGAGAAGACAGTTGTAAAGCATCATAATTCAGACCTGAGGCTTTCTACATTGTCATAATCTATGAACATTCCAAGAAATAGAATTTGCTGAGTAGAAAACGGAAACAAGGGATGAACAACACAAACAACAGTAATTAGAATTTACACTCAATCAGTAAGAGCACATATCATCACTGAAAAACCTTGGAAAGTCCATTCACAGTTAGAGTTCTGTCCTGCATTCCGGGTAAAGATGCAAAACTGGTATGAGTTGCTGGTGCATAAATTATGTGTTCATAATTTTCATCAGAAAGAACCTGAATACAACAGTCATAGAGATCTGTAAGGAGCTATCGTTAAGGAGAAAACATTCAAGTATCATGGATGTATGTCTGTACCAGAAGCCTGGGGTGCTTTGCTACAATCTGGGCTATCTCTTCAAGTAATTTCTTAGGATAGACAGACCCTGTTGGGTTACACGGTGAACAAAGAATAAGCAGTCTGGATCTTTCTGTAAGGTTGTCTTCTAGCAGTTTGGGGTCCAAAAGAAAATTATTCAATATGTGAGTTGGAAGAATCACAGGTGTTGCATGAGCCAGTCTTGCCATTTCTGGGTAACTCACATAGAATGGAGCTGGAATAATAACCTGAAACATTCATCACAAGAAAAGGTAAATGAAAAAGGATAACATCTATGTAATAAATTTTCTAGAACCACAATAGATGCAATGTTATTAATGGAAACAGGTGCACAATATAAATTTTAATTTGCAGAATGGTGAGAACAAGATTTGTTGAACCTGAAATATATGACAATCATATCAAGTTAGTAAAACATGGAAGATAAAAATATTCTAGAACCATGGAAAGGAATGTCTTGGGAAAATTCCACAACAAAAGAACTGAGTCAAATTCAACATCTTTAATCCAAAATTTTAAAATAATAAATTCGTGACTCTTGATCCTGATATGTTGTTCCACTTTCTTATTTTTACTAAGTGTAGAACTTAGATTGATACTTAGATTCTTATCATTTCTTTGACTTTAAAATAATTTAAGAGCATAAATAATTCCATATGCTTATGGTAAAGTATAAAGCAGTTTCTTACCTCGTCTCCTGGGGAACAAACTGCAAGCACTGCTTGAACAATACTTTGCTTGGCTCCATTGCTGACTACAATCTGATCAGGAGAATATATAATTCCATTCTCCTCTACAGAAACAGTCCAGTCACAGTTTTAAACTCCCGATCCCACATAATATAATCATAAATAAAACACAAAACACACAAATCATCTGAAAGTAACCTTTGAGCTTGTGACATATTGCTTGGCGCAATTCTAATGTTCCAGCATTGGGGGTATATCTGGTGTGACCGTCACGAATTGCATTCATCCCAGCCTACCATTGCCATATATGTCATGATCATGACTTCATGATACATACAAAGAGAAAAGGGACAAAAAATAGTTATTGTCAACCTAACAAAGTGAAATTTACAAAGAACTCGCCTCAGCTATCACAGCAGGCGTGTCAAAGTCAGATTCTCCAAAAAATAAGCGAATAACAGGAACTCCGGATTGTAAAAGAGCAGTGGCATGATCATATATGGCTAGAGTTTTGGAAGGTTTCACAGCATCAACTCTGTGACTCAAAGAAATATCAACGCCTGAGTCATCAAAATCACTATTATACTTTGCCTTTATCACCACAGCCATTCTGTTCAGCTCAATGTGTTTTCCTTTATGCATGGCTCTACAAAGGCAATAAAAGCATTAGCAACAAGTGATGCTGAAGAATAACGACTCAAGGATATTGAAGTCACCTAAGAGTGGATAGGGAAGGAAAACCACAAGAGATGGCACCGTTATGTAGCGTGTTGGCCATGAAAATCGCAAGTTAGTTGGATAGGTAAATGAGAAGAATGAAGGAAAGTATTAAGTAAGAAGAGGCAGAGGAAGATGGGGTTGGAGGTATAGAGTTGACTTAGTGCAATACGAAGCAGAGTTCAGGAGAACATGTCTTTTTCTTCAACTCCTTGTCAAATAGTTTCTTGTTTGTGTTGGTTAATAGTATCTTTTTTAACTTCCTCAAAATATAAATAAACTGTAGTAGGTAGCAGTGTTTTTTTTTAAGAAAAAAAGTCGGTGCACGCTGTGTTTGTGTAATAATATTTTTTTTAAAAGAAAACTTTTAAAAGGATAGATAACCTCAGAATGTGATTTCTTGCACTTATAAATAAGAGTTATCCACTCAGCATGTAAAAATTGTTGATTTTAAATGTTCTCGAAAAGAACAATAACTATTTGGGTTGTGACCAGGGATGGTAAAATCCGCCTGATATCTTTAATAGATTGATTGGTTAATGGATATGAATATTTTAAAATTTTCAGCTTATTATATTTATTTATTTTTGAAGTTAGTTTTAAGAAGATTAATTTTTTAAAACTAATATTTTATGGTAAATTCATTTAAATTTAGTTTTTAGAAAGACCAAATTTATTTATGTTAATATTTTCTCATGAAATTTTAATTGAATTGTATTTTAGAATGATATTTTTATCTGGATATTTTAAAAAATAGTTTTAAACAACTTTATTTAAAATGCAAAAATGAAAAATTATTTGGATGTATCTATAAATATGCGTAGGTATAAAAAAAAATCCGAATATATTTTCGGGGTGGCTGAGCAGATAATGGACAGATTTTTTTAGACAAATCATTGCCATTTGTAGTTACGAGTGAAGAGGATAAGAACAATACTTCAGAAACATAAATAGGAATAGTTCGCAATTTAGAAAATTGGAGCATTTCACTTCAACAAGTTTGATCAAGATAAATTTACGTTTTATAGGTTATATATTTGGGAATGATGATCCGTGACTATCAATAATAACGTAAATTAAGATAGATGGGTACTTATTCAATAATTTCTCTATCTTGATTTCATTCAGAAGCATTCAAATTCTATTTTCCATTTCACCACTTGATAACCTTTTTGTCGTTTCGTATAGGCATCTTTCACAGAGGCAGTAATATTACCTGGTTCATGATCAGACATTTAACGTACTCTTCCGATAGAAAGTCAAACTGTTCGACGATTTTGTGAGGGACAAGTACCTTGTGCAATCTCTAATCCAAGCTAATACCATTTTGACTTTAATATAAGCCACTCTAATCGACCCATCCCAAATGACCAAATGCATTCTTAAAGAATTAAGATATACATGCCTAAAACTGTAAGTCAATGACATAAGAATTTGGTATTACATTTGTATCTCATTTTCTACCAATCATGTTCAATAAACAGGACCGAGGTCTGACGAGGACACAAAAGCCATATGCAAATATCAATCTGCAGACTTGAAGTAAACTCAACAGGAATAAGCAAACCTAAAATACAGAGCTCTTCCTTTTGGGGGCAGGATAATGTCATGTAGAAACCAACACTACAACAATATAATGACCTTTATGAATTGAATGAATGTAATGCAAGAGTTTTGTTATAATCATTAGCCTCTCAATTGACGCTGTGAGGTTAGGAAAGCATACAGCTGAACATGATGTGAACCAGACAGACCTAATTATTTTGGTCCATATTTGTTCCAAGCAAGGCAACATACTGGATGTCCCATAGCATGACCAGCAGGGATGAACTGACTGTCGAATGGTTGAGCAGAAATTACCAGTCATTCTTCCTTCGTCATGCTGGCGAGTGGCATTTCTAGGTATTTTAAACAAACACATCACATCTCCACTAGTTCTGCATATAAATAGATCAACATGATATAAGAATATTTCTTCCAAATGTATTAAGAAATAAATCTTTAAATTGATTTCTCTTGCAATATCTGTGCATTCTATTACAATTATCTTCTACTCATAGAGCAAGAATGAAGAATATTGCAGACTTCAAAAAGGCACTACAAAAATCCTCCCCCATCCCTTCTTTTCAACAGAAACTAAAGTCAACAGTAACTCCTCAATCAGTTATACTCGTACTTTCCACCAGACATTTACTTAATTCACATATAACATTGTTCTAATAGCATCTCCATTGCAGAGGAGTCATACACTGGATCATAAGATTAGGACTTGGGTCTTATAAAATCTCCCCATTGGAGTAAAAATTTCAAAAGTATCTTAAAAGTGATCTGGTACAGTGGAACCCACAAAGATCAAATTAAAACTTCATAGAACGACTCCTACAATGGAGATGCTCTAAAAAACACCTTAAATGACACATAAAAGATGACAAGAAGGAGCATTTTTTCTGATTTTACAATTAGACTAATCATTGAACCGAGATTGAACAAATATTGATCAAATTATTATAATAATGAAATTCATATTAAAAATAATATCATAATTTTATGATATTAAAAATAAAATAAAAACGTAAACTTTTTATACATCCTTAACGATTAAAATACATATAAAAGTACAAATAAACTGTTAACATACTTAAATTGAAATTTCAATAATATTTATTAATAATATCAAGTTTACATGTAGAACAAAAAGAAAATGACATATATTTTCAATTGAATTTTACTTTTAAGAAAAGAAAGAAAAAATAATGCATTATTAAATATTCTTAATTGATTCAGTTTAACCGGTTTTTTACCATTTTACGGTTTTGTAATTCATTTTGAACTGGTTACCTGACCAATTCATCACAGCAAAGTCCTAATATGCTGACACCACTACCATTCACAAAAACAAGCACCAATGCTGAAAGTAGCATCAGAAAACTAAAGACTGTTTAATGTTCCAAGTGCATCTCCAAAGCACCAATCCAAAGACGTGACTTCATCTAACACAAATAAAAACTCAAAAGACTCCATGGAGTTTTACATCCAAAGGTCCCCTTCCTAACTATGACATTGTAGAAGCCTTTGCAGCATAGAGACTGACAGACAAATTCAGGACTACAGGAAGATCAGAGTTTAATGCACCGACCATTATATTCGGAAATCTTGGTATTGTCAAGCTGAGATGGTTATTTTGCATCCCTCAGGACAAACCAAAAAGAAAAACCAAGTGGAATCAAACTTATACTAGGCTTCGGGAGAAAACAAAGGATGAGAAAGGTGAAGATATTGCATAATTAACCAGCAGCCAGACAGGCCAAAGAAGTTATTGAAAGGTATGCAAACAAAAAAATGTAGCATCTAGCATTGCATCCCATAAATTAAACGGCAGAGAACTTAGAAATTGTATCGTAGATACTATTGGTACTATTCTCCAATCAGAACTAGAGTTTTGACTCGATAATTGGTATAATAAAAGTTTGCATCAAAGGTCAACAAAATTTACCGATACATAACTCCAATTATAATGAAGATTGCACCTAAACAGAAATGAAAGTGTATTTAAGTTTTGTCCAATGAAAAGAAAAAACAGATCGGTGATACATTAGAAGTACACAAGTTAAAAGCCAAGCGGAAAAAGGAAAACAACTACCTACTTACCTCATGTACGAGTACAAGATGCATCAAAATCATCAGGTGCAACACGAGCAATCCAATTACTAAGCGTTCTCTTAATATCAGAGTGATTAACATACGCCAATTCATACATACTACACAAATTGACAACAAGCGTCTCATTGAGAGCCACAGTGGGAACTCTCTCAAGCGCACTCTCCAACACCTTAATAGAATCCGACAAGTCCCTAAGATACATCAAACACAGAGCCTTGTTATTCACAGCCACGACATCAGCACTGTCCCTCTCAATGCACTCCTCGTACTCCCTCACCGCCGACACATAATCCTTACCAACCAAATACACCAACGCCTTGTTCCTATTCACAAGGTTCTTAAAGTCAACCTCGCTCAACGACCCATTATTCTTTCCCTCACTCTCCACCTTCAAAAAAGAAACTTTCGCACCCTCCAAGTCCCCAATCTGCAACTGCATATACCCAAGTTGCGAAACCAGCAACGGGTCCGAGCCATCATCGCGAGAGAGAAGCTCCTTCATCAAACTCAAACACACGCCGAACTCTTTCTGACTCAAATGGTGCCCTATGATGCAATTCACGACAAAAACCTCTCGTTTGCGCCACAGATTAAGGGAGACGCCGAGGTTGTTGTTTTCCCCCTTTTCTCTAATCTTCCCGCGCACGAAGTCAAGGAGAGTGTAGAAGCGATCCATGCCTTGCTGACGTTGCCCTAATTTGATTGGAATTAGGGCGTGGAGCCACCGTAGGGAGAAAGGGACCATTGATCCGACCCGGTTTGGGTAGATTTTGGGGTAGGTTTCGTAGCGGTAGTGGGAACTGTCGAGGTCTTCGAGGGAATCGAGTTCCGCGGAGGCTTCGTTGAAACGACGCAGTTTTGTGAATGCAAGGGCGTTGAAGGCAAGGTAGGTGAGGTGGTCGTGGGGCTTGTGGAGGAGAGACAGGGCGCGGGCACGGGAGACCTTGTCGATGATTGAACGCCACGCGCCGCGGTTCGCGAGGTCTTCAAGGGAATTCATGTCGTAGCACGCGTCCACATTTTGGTTCGAGAGAGGGTGCGTTTGAGAATCGGTGATTGCAGATTCCGAGTCCATGGCGGAGAGCGACGCCGGAGATGTGAAACGGATCTCGCCGGAGTCAGCGAACAATAGTTCACAGTGGAGAAGCAGGTGTTTAGGTGGGTTTGTTGGTTAATGATTTCTTATTGGGCCTAGTCCACGTTTTCAAGGCCCATAGAATCTCTTCTATTACTAAAGCTAACAAAACTTCGTCTTATTTCTATTTCCTCCACCTCCAAAGTTTTACTTTTTTTTCTCATTGTCGTTATTTACTGCATACATGTTTTTATTTTTTTCCAGCAATGAAATAACTGATTATCTTATTATTGTTTTGTTAAGTTTTAATAAAAAAAAACTAACACAAATTGAGGAAAAGTAATATGTATATGAAGGTATTAAGTCTTTTTGAGTATCTTCTGAAAAAACATATGAAATAAAGTCCTAGTAATGTCTTGTTTATGTTATTTGTTGTTGTGATATAAAAGCACATTTTTATTCTTTTATAATATATTTTATCTTTCAGTGTATTTGATATCACTATGATGTTATCATGTAATTCTATTATATAGAATTACATTTCATGATATATATATATATATAAACTATGTTCATTTCATGAGATGAAGTTTTGTGGACTTAACTTAAACTCGATTTACTTTATGTGTTTTTTTTATTTTCTTTAAAATTTCCATGTTTTCTAATAAAAGAATTTTTTGTTTCGTTATTGAGGTGTGACTTGGCAAGTTATTTTGTTGTTTTAATTTACTAAAGCATAATTTTACTCTTTGTAATATATTTTTGTACTTTAGTGTTTGTTTTAGTGAGATGTCACATTATTATCATTATATTAATACAAAATATTATTTTTTTTAGAATATATTATTGTAGTGTACCGCATTTTTATTGAATTTGCGATATATTGTCAAATTTATTTCATGTGTTTTTGTGTTTATCTTTATATAATATATTTTTTTCTTTTCGTTTTCTCTCATGTACCTCATCTGAATATGACATGTAAATTAAATTCACTCAACAATATTAACATAAAGAAAACTTGGAAATTAATTATCGTAATTGTAAACATGTTGAATGTTCGAAGTGTTGTTCAAAGGTCAATAATAGTAAAAATGTTCATATAGATAAAAACTAGCTAATACTTACATACGTGTATCATTTTAGACTGTATGATGCATTAGTACATAATTTCATATTGCTTTAGTAAATTAAAAAAGAATGTTCTCAGAGTTGATTTGTTAAATTACTTTCAGCAGTGTGTAAACAATAGTATTATGTAATGTTAAAATTAGTTTTAAATGGTTTACGTTATTACAAATAATTGTTTTGTACTATTTTTAAATAGGGTTATCTTATAAAAGTAAGGAATTTATTATACGTAGTAATTTATAACAAAATGATGGTGTAAATTTATTTTATCCTAATTATGTATAACTTGCTTTCTCAACTCGTTTATGTTTAAATATTTCAAAGAAAAATAATTTTAGGATGATTGTATTGTAGATTGCTTTATTGAGAAATGTTATGGAATGATTTGTTTGGTTAGATCATCTTTAAGGGAAATATTTATTTCGGATGTTTAAGACCCTATTTATATAATTTATTCAGTTTTATTTTTTTAAATTTAAGCACGATTGTAAGAACTTCAACTTAAGCATTATATAAGAATAAGTGGCAGTATAATGCTTTTTAAAAAAAACGGATAATTGTGTAAAATTTAAAGAAAATTGGAATCTTTAAAATTGTACATGAAATAGCTTGCTTAATATTTTTTATAAAACAACCCACATTATACAACCTATAGAGGCATAGAGTGCTTTTTCCCCCATCTATTTCTACAGAATGGTTTAAAGTTTATTTTCTTGTATGTTATTTAAAAATATTAATTAAGTATTTTTAAATAAATATTTCAACATCAATTATATATAAAATCAATTTCTCAAAATTATTTTCATTCAAAATCAATTTTACTAATGCTCACCCAGACTAACTTTACTGGGAAATATAAAACCAGTTCTGGCACAGCGCATACAGCTTCAGTTTTCACATAGACCTGCAAAAAACTAAGGTTGTCTCCTTAAACAAGTAACAATCAAACGTCAACCAAGACAACACGCTGCAAAACTACCACAAAGTACGGTTCAGTACATTCACTCAAGCAAAAAAGTTCAGAAAAACAAGAACGTATCTTCACATCACTACACACCACGAAACAAATTTAAGCAACCTATATTTAAAACATGAAAATATACTCTCTTTTTTAATTTATTTTTCTCATAATAATAATAATCTCTCTCCACTTCCACTGTGTAGTGTCTACATGATAGAACATGCATTTGGGTTGTCATCACTGAACATGGTGGTGTATGGATCTTCATAAGCTGTTACTGTTCCAACGGTGGCAGAGTTCTCCACTCTCCTCACGTATCCCGGAGGAGCCTTCTTGTCATAAGCTTCAACAGTATAAGGATTCGCCACCATGTTGTAAGGCACGTAAGGCCATATCTCAGCCTTCTTCCCTGTCGACTTCGCCTTCTTTAGGACCTTATTTGGCTCAACATAACCAGTTACTGTCACTTTCTGCTGTTTCCTGTTTATCTCCACTGATTCTACTCCTGCACTCACACCACCATTTTTTAGCCTCATCACCTTCATGTAGGTTAAAATGTTATATTGAATACTTATTTTCAGAATAGTTATTGTAACATACACCATGAAATATATGGTTATTATTTATCATATAGAAGCTGAGAAAGAATAAAAGTGAGCGAAAAAGTTACTTACCATCTAATGAAGAGAGAGTTTTCTTAACCTTAAGCACACAGCCATCACAATCCATCGTCACCCTCAGCTCTACGGTCTGTAATTGCTTTCTGTTCTTGATGTTGTGTTGGTGGTTGCCACTGCCAGTGCCCATTAGATCAGACAAGTAATCTCCAACTCCCATTTTTGTGTATGTACTATCAAAACCAGTAATATGGTTTGCACTTCAGAAAAAGACCAGTAAATTAGTAGGTATGAGAAGGGTTGAACATTGATGGTGTTGGAGATGAAACTATATTATGAGTGTATATATATAGAAAAAGCAAGGTCAAAAAGCAGAAGAAGTTACAAGGAAACTTCTTGCAAAACAGAAAACGATTCCTTACTTACCTTCTAATGATCAAAAACCAATGCTGCTCTTTGAAGAACTTTTTTTACTTACCTTAGATATTTTTACCACAGGGCAACTAATTATTTATAAGCCTTTTTCACCAGATTCAATCATATGTATGAATGGAAAGGTATAGTGGCCCTACCTAGGGAAGTAGTGGAACAAGAGCCTTAAAATGGGTTTTAGCTTCTCAATGGGGGGAAATTTTACGTGGGGTTCAAGAAAGCAGATAAGAAGAAACACGTTGCTGTATTATTATGCATCTTTCATTGGCAAATAAATAGTAAAAATTATTGCAGTGCTTGTGGTTCAGTTGACACTTGACAAAGTTATGTATTATGTATATAAAAAGAAATTGACATTTCAAATGACAGCTAATGAGAACCTCTGATTGTGGCTTCAATTCAAATGGAAGAGCAATAATTTATGAATGAAGAAAGGGAAACTCTGAAAGCAGCCACCGACTACGATACCAGAATGAACAACATAATGTGTAACATAGGATTATGATGGAGATTGAATTTGAAGTGCTGCAAGTACATGCATTTACCACCAATGAGGTCAAGATAAAGATGTTGCCCTCCATTCAAATTTCATTCAGATTAATTCCAACAAGCTTCACCTATTGCAAATTATTACCATTGAATTTGGACACAATTGAATAAAAATTACTGGTATGAACCAGTCTTGTGACTTCAAAAAAAAAAAAAACTGTACTCTAAAATACGATTTTTAATTCAAACTTTAATTTTTTTTTCTTCCTCCCCTGGTAATCACACTTTTGTGTTTTTTTATTTTATTTTATAAAATCTTATTAATTTATTTTATTTTATTTTATTTTTATAAATTTTCATTACAACTTTATCCTAATATTGATTAAATTAAATGTTATGCTGAAACAAAACAAATCTATATTATACAATATCATGAGATATTAAGATTGTTAACTTTCATATGCGTGTAATCTTTACACGTATTGAAGTTTATATTTGAAATTATGGTGCAGGTAAAGTCATGCACTACCAATCAATATTAAGCTAAAGTCTTACACCCAGTGCTCAATTTATAAATAAAATAAAATGTTCTGGTAAATACGACTTTATAAGATAAAATAAAAAATAACATAAATGAGAACTTACTTTATCCAAAAAAAAATTACAATGAGTTGAAATTCTGATTCATATTACTATTTTAGGAAGGAGGAAAAAACAAAATCTATTGTACTTTAAAGTACAATTTCTTCATTTTAAAGTTCTATCTTCAAACAAGTCTTTTCTGTACCTGATTTTTTTTTCAATTCTATTTATTTGTTCAAATTTCCCTCTCACACATACAGAAATTAATATACATACAAACACACACATATATATAT
>Ga0123340_1002665_pt1 | contig 16295 bp, 12 predicted proteins | sample SirMexnodulemix_FD_89961 | JGI IMG/M metagenome (GOLD analysis project Ga0123340, IMG submission 89961) | Root nodule microbial communities of legume samples collected from Mexico - Siratro Mexico nodule mix | ecosystem: Host-associated > Plants > Roots > Nodule | place: Mexico: Nepantla... | reverse complement strand
TATTTTTTAAAATTATTTTAAATCTAATATTTTATTTTTAAAAGTTTATGTTTATAAAAAAATTGGCTTCTTTTTTTTTATTCTTTTCCTAATTTACTTTTATTTTGTTATTAAAAAAACATATACAACATAAAAAGAGGAAGATTAATTAAAAATAAACAATGAAACCTAATACCCTACGCTGGTAGAAAGGATTATAATCGACTTGAGTTACTTTGTTTATAGAATGATTATTTTGGTTTTATTCTTTATTATGGCTATTTGGTTTGGGATAGTGGTGGTTGATGTTAGGCTTTTTAAATTGATAACAGGGGCTTCTTTGCCTTAGGGTTCTGTTTCTGGATTAGTTGCTTGGGTGGATTTCTATTGCTGAATAGTTTATGTTTTGGTACAAGGTTTGGAAATTTTCGAATTTGGGACTTCGGCTATCCTATATTCAATCATGTGTTATGAAGTTGGGATTATTAGCTTTCTAGAATTGAATTTGCTACTGTCTGGACCGGCTTTTGATTAACCTGTTTTTTCGGAAAGGTTGTTTGGTGTTCTTTTGAGTGAGTCTTTGGATTCATTGAGTTCTGAGGATTTCTGTGGGTTTTGAGTTTAGAGATTTTTGATTCTGATTTGGGGTTTTGTGTTTGTTTTCTGTCTCTGGGTTAATGATATTAATGTTACTATATTTTTCTTATTGAAATTTACTGACTGTATGATCGTGCCAGTAGCAACAATCATCTCGCAGGTATAATAATTTATTGTGATCGTAATTTAACAATGTTTACAAACTAATTAGTCATTGATACTGATGCAGTGCACAGGTTAAACAAAACACAACAAATACAGATGAAAACATATAACAGAGATTAATCTAGACAAAATTAAAGGAAAAAGAGCATAAGGAAGAACACGAACCCGTTGAAGAGTCCCAATTTAGCTTCTTCTTTTCCTTTTTCTGGTTTCTCTATGTATTCTCTATATCTCTCAATTTCTCTATCCTCTTCCTTTGTTCTTTTTTTTTTCTTCCAATTTCTGTATCCTCTCTTATATATTTGTTTGATAATCCATTCATCTTCCACAGTAAAATTCAACATCATTGTTTCTTAATTAAAAATCAATTACTCCAACCCTTATATTAACTCCTTTTTAAGACTGTATGGTTATATTTTATTATAAAAAAATGAAGAGTCAGGAAGGGCTGAATGTGATAAGGATGAGGGTTTAATGCAATTAGCATTAAAGAAGGCAAAAAGCTGAAAAGGGTACATTTACAACCCTTAATCAAGAGAGATAAAATCTGTCAAACACTAACTAAAAGAATTGAAAGGGCACTAAGGCTATAGAAACGTGAATCGGCAGTAAAAAATCTTAGTAAATTGGGCTTCAGAAAACAAATTTTTTATTATTTTTATCAAACTGGATCAAAACTATTTTTATAAATGAACATCCATTCACTTAATTTTCTATTCAATTTATTTTAAGACAGACCCAACACCTTCTTTTGTTGTTTTATCATTTTTTTTACAAATTTCATTTTATCTTATTTTTTATTATTATTTAATCAAACCTTATCTATAAAGTCAAAGTTCTTTTTATTATTTATTCTAAATGGCAAAGAAACTAAATAACATATGTTAAAAAGTTTTACTTTCTTATTTTTATTCTTTTATTTTATCTTTTTATTTTTTATATTTGCAAAAATAATTTTTATTTGTCCAGACGAAATTGAGTGTTGACAATTACAGATGACTATGTGGTTTATTCACTTGAGCATGAATGTGACTTAAGCATTGATGAAGATCCAGTTTCATTTAGACAAGCCATGGAAAGTAACAATTCTGAAAGGTGGTTTGATGCTATGTGTCGCAACCGAGATCACGACGGGGGTGACGATCTAAAAATGATAATAAAAATGAGTTTGAAAATTTAAGAAAAGGAGTCGCCACCATAGTTTATTAGGAAAACTATGGAAAAAACCAAAATTAAGGCTATGGTCTGCAAAACCGGATTTTGAATCCGGGAGTCAGTTATGTGTGGGGAAGGTGTTAGCACCCCCACAACGTCCATCCTAAGACGGTACCTTTAATTAAATAAGAAAACTGAGTGCAATTTTGAAAATATTTATCTTTCAAAAAATGAGACAAAAATTAAGGTAAAAGCAAATAATTTTTTTTTTTTTTAGTTTTTTAGAGCCCGACAAGGTTTGACCTTGCTCCTACGTATTTCCATCGAGGATGAAAAATCAGGGTTACGTAGTTCTTTGATAGGATATTATTTTTTTGTTGTTTATATTTTTTAATTTTGAAATTTTTATACTTTTTTAGTGTTTTTGAAAATTTAATGTTTTTATATTTTCATACACTTTAGAGTGAACAAAAAATTTCGTGTTGGATACCACTTGACGCGCATGGTCTTTTGATTATCCAAATGAAATATTTTCGATCCAAATACTGTATGACACGAACGACCCTTAAAATATTTAATCGAAATTTATTTTGATAACACACTTTTATTTTATTTTTTTTAAGTAAAATACAAAAAAGTTCTAATATTTTTTTAAGTAAAACACAAAAAAAAAATTCTATTTTAAAAAAAAATCTTTTTTTTTAAACACAAAAAGATTCTATTAAAAAAATTCTTTTTTTCTAAGTAAGACACAAAAAAAATTCTATTTAAAAAAAATCTTTCTTCCGAACACAAAAAAATATTCTATTATTAAAAAAAATTCTTTTTTTTAAAGTAAAACACAAAAAGATTTTATTTAAATTTTTTTTTTGGAAACAACAAAATGGAAAAGATTTTTTTAAATAAAAAAAAAAGTTTATTTCAATTGGTGCCAAAAACTAAAGGAACTTGGTCAGCCTACTGCACGTAATAACTTCATTCTCATCGTTTGCCAAAGAGAATTGACACCAATACCACGTGGCACCTCATTATTTCTCTAAACCTTACCTATATCCAAAGTTCATTTTTTATTCAAAATAATTTTAAAAATAAAAAAAACCTTTTGGACCGAAGTCCAACCCAGCATCTCATAATCTCACAAACCTTTCCCTTTTTTTTTTTTTCTTAAAGACCCGTTTCATTCACTTAAACTAAATTAGGGTACGAAACCAAGACAAAACAAAAGGGACCTGGTGTGACGATGGGCTAGGTGGCAGCGTTGGTGCGAGGTGGTTGCCGGCAACAAGTGCCGTCGTCAGCGGCGTCGTGGGGGCTAAAGGCGACGAGCGCCGCCGATGGTGGTGGCGAAGGCAAAGATGAAGATAGAGGTGTTAGGTAACTTGAGTGGTGGAAGTGGTTCGCGTTAGGTTTTGAAAGGGATGAGAGGGCTTTGCAGATGCCGTGAAGGAAAATCAGTGGCGATTTGAGGAATGAAGGTTATTAATCTTAAATTATTGCTTGATGTTTTGGTCTCTTGGTATTTTATAGTTGAGGAATTTGGCATCTGTATATTTTTGGGATTCTGGTTTCTGATTTGGGTTTGCGTTTGATGTTTCAGGCAATTGGTTGACTATTGGAAGACATCAACTCCATGGAGTGTCGAGGTATGATTTCCGGTTCATATCATTTAAAAAGAAATATATTAAGAAAATTAACGGAACAGATTCAACCAAACTCATATCAAGACAGAAGCAATCAACAGAGCAACTATGATAATACCTTTCATTGTAATTATTTTTCTTTTGATACTGAACAGATTCAAGCAAACAATGTCAAGGCAAGCAAGCCAGAAGCAATAAGCTATGATAGTGCCTTTGTAATTATTTTTCTTTTGATACTGAATAGATTCAAGCAAACAATGTCAAAGCAAGCAAGGCAGAAGCAATAAGCTATGATGATGCCTTTGTAATTATTTTTTCTTGATACTGAACAGATTTAAGCAAATAGATTCAAGGCAAGCAAGGCAGAAGTAATAAACAGAGCATATGATCATACCTGTTGTTTGTAATTATTTCTACCAAAGCCTTGTACCCTGGAAGCTTTTCAAGTCTCTAAAAACTTAATCTTCTTCTTCCTCACTTTCCAGTGACTTATCTCTGGGACGTTTGAGAGCTCAAGATCTTTTTTATTTTTTTTTTTCTGGTTGAAGGGGAAACCATATTGTTATACGAGTTGTGGAGCTGTGTGGATAATAAGGTTAAAATACGGAGTCAATGGCCGTTGAAAGGTTCGCTTGGAACCATTTGCAGGAATGAGGTAATGCTAGCTGTGGGAGAAAATGTTGTAGAGACACTCTTGTTAGAATGAGGTAATGCTGGTGCTAGTCATAGGATGGGGAAGCATTACAGTGATAGGAAGCATTGTAGAGATAGGAAGCATTGCAGTGGAACCATTGTAATGGAAGCATTGCAGGAGAGCTGGAGCGGACCAGAGAATTAAGGATTTTGGAGCTTTCTAACATAAGGATGGTCTAACATAAGGATGGTGTAGCTGTACGAGAGGATCTCCAATTTGGAATTTTCTATTTTTTGGGCTATTTTTACTTTTATAACTTTAAGAAAGAAAACATAAAATGTATATGAAAGAAAAAAAAAACCTTTTTATTTGATTTTGATGAGGAAGATAAAAGATTAATTAAGAACAAAAATAATTATATTTATTTTCAATTTTTCTAAGATGAGAAAGAGATAAAAAGAAAGATTAAATCGTATCATTGAAATTTTTACTTCTCTTTTTTTTTTAAAATGAAAGAAAATAAGAGCAAAAATTTCAAAATTCTAACTAAAAGAGAATTATTTACTATTAAATTATTAAACAAATCTGGACAATATTAGGTGTTGACACTATGAAAGAAGAGTTGAAATCAATGGATGACAAAAAAGGATGGGATCTAGTCGAGTTGCCTTAAGGTGCAAAATGAGTTGGTTGTAAATGGATTTTAAGACAAAATGAGACTCGAAAGGTAACATTGAAAGGTATAAGGTTAGACTTGTCGCCAAAGGTTACACATAAAAGGATGACATTGACTATAAAGAGATTTTTTTCTCCAATTCAAAGAAGGACTTTAAGAATTGTAATGCCTTTGGTGGTTGATTATGACTTAGAGCTTCACCAAATGGATGTAAAAACCGTCTTTCTAAATGGTGAGTTAAAGAAAGAGGTTTACATGGACCAACCTAAAGGTTTTGTGACCACAAGAAAAGAAATTTTTTTATGTAAGTTAAAGAAGTCAATATATGGACTCAAACAAGCTTCCATATAGTGGTATCTCAAGTTTAACGATACTATTTTGTCATATGGTTTTGTAGAGAATACCGTTGATCGGTGTATCTATATGAAGGTCAGTGGGAGCAAGTTTATTATATTGGTTCTATATGTTGATGATATTTTCCTTGCTACTAATGACATTGTTATGTTACATGATGTAAAGAAATTTCTCTTTAACAAATTTGAGATGAAAGATATAAGTGAGGCATCCTATGTGATAGGAATAGAGATATTCCGTGAAAAATCACAAGGAGTGTTAAGATTGTCTCAAAAGGGATACATCAAAAAGGTGTTAGAGACTTTCGGCCCCCAACCAACTATACTATTCTCCACCGTAATTGTATAATGATCCGACACTAATCTACTCATAATAATCTGTTTAGAGTTAGGTCATAGCTGCAACCACTACTCTGATACAAGGATCCTATGAATTCTACTCTTAGCCATGCCATTAGGATGGTACCACGTATACTTCCTCCCAACTACTGGTATGTCTAGCAACTCACAATTCTGTATGAAATCATTGAACGTATCCATCTCAGTTCTGTATGTTAATTCCCTCCTAATACCACTTCTCAAACTTAACTGAATTGAAGTCTCCTAGCACACACCAAACTGTGCAATTTTTGTTAGCTTTTATTTGCTCTATATCTATCCACAGTGCAAACTTTTCACTATTGGAGCAAGGGGCATAAAGATTCATGATAGCAACATTCACACCGTTCATAGCCACCCCACTGAGTTCCCCAATTGTCAATATAAAACCTTTCACCTCCACTGACTTATTGCATTTAAACTATTGATTATCCCACATAGTTAAGATCCCTCCTCCTTATTTATCGACAACTCTATGCACCCAACTCACATCATTTTTACTCTATAGTGTATAGTATCTAAACTCCAATATATTTTGTAATTTAGTCTCTTGCACACACATTACACAAGGTTTTTCTTTATTTTATAACTCAAGGAGATACTTCCATTTATTTTCTCCTCCAAGACCCTTGATATTTAATGTAAGAACCTTCATTTCTGACCTATCTCCTTCTCACATGACACCTTTTCCATAAGTTTCCTATCCCTCTCTTCCATTTCCACAAATTTTTGAAGAATACTCTCCTCGCTCTGCTGACACACCATACCTATTTCCTTAGCTATATCCCAAATCCTAAGATCATTGACACCACTTTCTGATCTCCAAATTCTCTTGTTACAATTTAGAATGTTGCTATCAGATGTAGAGTTAGATAGGTTAGGTGAGCCTGACCTGGATACGCGCCACCATTCCTCACAAAGTACTATTTCTTCCTACCACTTTACTTGCTTGATTCTCCTTTACAAAAAAGCCTTCGAGTAGCCGAATCAATGGGTTCTTCAGTAATAAGTGAAAAGCCCTTGTTCCATTGCATAACTGGAACAGGGCTATGTATGGCACCGCCATTCACTTCCTTTCGCTGAATTAAATTCGTGCCATCAATCCCCTCCGATGCCAGCTTACACATCTCTACACTCGTAGCACCACAGCCCTTTCCATCTTCCCTTATATTGTTGTCAATCATATTGGGTTGCTCACTCTCTGAATTCGAAATATTTGAAGGAACTTCATATTCCCCAGCACCCTGCCCATCATTGATATTTGGTTTACCACTATGGTCCGCAGGCCCAACTAATAAGTTAGCCTAATACCTTTAAAGTTTTCGTTATGTACCATCTCCACGTCTGGCTGCAGTATAACCTTAGAGACTGATGGGGTGCCTTCATTAATGATTTCTACCCGTTGCAACGTACATAAATCAATCCTCTCGTGATATCCCACTACGCTTTGCCTTAGAGTCCTTGCCGCAACTAGTCTTAGCTTACCAATTTGGGTATACTAGCCAAATTCATGCAATGATTCTCTTTGCCAAAGTTTTGCATCTGATTACCTTTGGTATTTAGCGTTGCACTCACAACATCATACTTTGACAAGTACCATCCTTCACCTACCACTTCCATGCAACCATCCGCAAAGCTTTCGTTTTGCACCTCTACACATTCTTCTTTAAGCTTATCTTGCATCGAGCCCTGTACCATCGACAATTGCCTTCCTTCTCTGTTGACTTTTCGATCACTGCATGACACCTTATCACTCGCCGACGAATGGTCAACCACTACGAGGAATTTATCTTCTCCGTTTGCCCGCCTATATTCTTCCATTTGGATACTTTCAATATCTCTATTTTTTAGCGCATCTTGCAAATAACCACATTTTTTTTTTGCATTCTTTATCTCTATTTGAATTAATCTTTAAGTCACGAGCTTAAGTGGTGTCATGATGGCAGCTAGAACAGTGTTTTGTGTGCGTAACAAATTTCTAACTACACGGCTTTGGAACTCTGCATAAAAATAAAGTCTTTTTGGTTGTGGAAATATGTATTTGTAGGTCTGACTCCCCATTTAAGGATGTTCTCTCTACAATATTTCACAAGCTCTTAAAGACAATGAATGTGTAAGAGTCTCTATATTTTCTATTTCAAACTTAATTTTATTGTTATTTTTTTTTTGGTATTTTACCCAAACAAGCTTAACATGTTATATACAATAAGGAAAACAATTTAACAACAGTTGGTCAGAAAATGTTCTTCAGACATAGTATGGTTTGTTTTTGGATTCTTTGTCTAGAAATAAAGTCATTTTGGTTCTGCAAAAAGCATTTGTAAGTATGATTTCCATTTCAGGATGTTGTCTCTACACTATTTCGTAGGCTACACTAGTAGAAAAAAGACCTTTTATGTCGGTTCTGGAGGACATTCTACGTCGATTCTAGAATCGAAGTAGATGAAGGTGATGTAGAAAGTCTTAGCCATATAACGTCGGTTGAAAATAGAAACCAACATCATATACCCAACTAAAATAACTAAATTATAACATAAGAAGTGGATACTACATCGGTTAGAGCTGGAACCGACGTAATAGAGGATTTTTTACATCGGTTGTAACTTACAACCGATGTAAAATGTCCTTTATTACGTCGTTGTAGCTTACAACCGACGTAAAATCTCAATTTTCTTTAAAAAAATTCTAGAATTTTCCAGAATTTTTTTACAAATCTTTAATCCATACAATGAAACATCACAAAAATTTTTAGAATTTTTTTGACAAGTATAGACAGGTCAAATAGAGAAAAAGATGTGAAAAATAATAAAAAAATAAAAAAAAGAAATAGTAAACAATTGAATTTCAAAAAAAAAAATTGTGTCCAAATCTCCTTTGTGGTTGCCCACAAGCTTCGTTATGTCATTTTGAGCAACTTTCATTTTTGGAGCATCTCAATCCGAGCTCTCTATCAAAATTTATGACCATTTAAAATTTTTTCCTCCTAAAATTTTTGAAACCTGAAATATATGATACAAGCATACAGAAGGCAATCCAAGCATACAATAATACAACAACATTTCAAAGATAAGAAAACATATCTCTTATAGACAGTGAGAGCAAAATCAGTAAATACAAATGGACCCAAATGAAATCTACCAAAACCACTGAATGCAAAAATGGAGTGAATGAAACCACAAAGATAGTGAGAGTAAAGGAAAATGAGGGAGAACAACACGCAACATACTAGTGAGAGTGAAACCGAAAAGCGAACCAATGGCACCCAAAATGCGTACCGAAAATGTCAACTTAAGAATCGCTCCAAACCAAACTTGAAGAGTGAACGAACCTGGGGGAGTGATTGAAACAATCACATAATGGCACGCGCAATAGTGAAGGAGAAGACAAAGCGACATGGCTCAGTGAAAGAGAATGAGGCATAAGAATGAAGTCCGAGGGTACCACAAATCCCTAATTTTAACTCGAGGGAGATACTACGTCGGTTGGGAGGTCCCAATCGACTTAGTATTTGGCCAAATTTTGTCCAACTTTCCCAAAATTCACTCGTGCGCCACGAGGGAAACTATGTCGGTTGGGAGATCCCAACCGATGTAGTATCTCTACAACCTTTTCAAAATTTTTAAACATTGAATTTTTATTTTTTCAGTCTTTTTATACGTCGGTTATTTGTGAGAACTGACGTAATATCTCTTCAAATATTGACAAAAATGTCACCACATTTTTGTTTACGTCGATTCCTTTTTAACTGACATTATATCCTGTTTTAGAATGTGTATTTGTACTAGTACTATGATAATAACAGTAGTGTTTGAGTCTTTATGCTTTTTTATTTAAATCTTTGTTTTGTTGTTCATTCCTTTTTCTTGTTTTATCTAAACAAGCTTAACATGTAGTACACAATAAGTCGAATAATTTGATACCAATATAGAAGCAATCTTTGTCAGACGCATAGAACAAATTGTGAGCCAGATAAACGAATTTAGCCTAGGTAATAAAAACTTTTTCATTATATTATACCATCTTCATCTTCAATATTGAAATTATCTAAATATGAATGCCAAATTCATGCTAATATGGATTCAAATCATTTGAAAATTGTAAGGAGGAGAAGGAAATTGATCCTTACTCAAAAGTCACACAATAGGACTAACAATGTTTTAGGCACAAATGTATATAATACTTTTATTTTCTTCACCTATGTTTTTACTTTTACAATTGTATCGATCATGATTCTATCCATTTGGTTAATTCCTTTGATAATGAGATGCATCACAATCATCAAAGAACAACAAATGCCTTCCAAAGTGGATTTTTTTTTTACATAATATCCTCAAATAACATGTACAAGATTCACTTTATAAGTACTATTCTTCAAAACCTCTTCTTTTTGTTCAAGAAGTTAGTTATAACATGAGTCATCTTTTTCAAATCACATTTGATCTTCAATGCATAGTAGGACTAATAATGTTTGAGGTAGACCTATGCAATTTATTTTTTCTTCGACTATCTTTTAACTCCTACAACTGTATCAATCATGATTCTATCGACTTGGTTAATTCAGGTCACAATGAGGTGATGACAAACATTAAAGAACGAAAAATGCATTTCAAAGTGCATTTTCTTGTACAAAAGATCCTCAAATAGAAGGCACATGACTGATTGTTTAGTTACTGCTCTTCAAAACCTTTTATTTTGGTAAAACTTTGTTTATAGGATGACTTTTTCTTTTTATAATTACAATGCATTTGAACTTCATTAAAACTATTGTTTCATATAACCATTAGGATGATTACAAAAATGCAAGAAGGAAAAGGAAGATTGTTCTTTTTCGAAAGTTTTGTAGTAAAAGTAATAACATATCACTTGTGATGTATCAAGAAGTAAACTTTAAGCATAACTCAACCACACAAAACCGGCTTGTAAGGTGAGGTTTGCACCCACCTATAAACTATTGAAAGGCCTCATCTCTAGTCGATGTGGGATATCCAACACCCCCCTCATGCCAAGATTCCTCAACTTGAGCTTGAAACTTATATATAAGGATGGTCCGATAATGACCCGATAACGGTGGCCCGATAGGCCCAACAACCTTGCTAGGATAGACTCTGATACTATATCAAGAAGTGGACTTTAAGCTTAACTCAACCTCACAAAATCGACTTGTAAGGTGAGGTTTGCACCCACTTATAAACTATTGAAAGACCTCACCTCTAGTCGATGTGGGATTTCCAACACGATGAACATTGGTATTTTTTTACTTAATTTTATTTTAAAAGGTAAAAAATATGTCACTGGTGAATTTATACGTTTTATAACGACTTCACATTTGTTACTTTATATGGAAATAAATTTATATAAACAACGAGGCACCTAACATTGAAAATAGGAAAGTAATATGTTAGTTAAATTGTGGTAAGTTTTCGTTGTTAATTTATAAATTACCATTTCAAATCACATATGTTATTAGTAATTTCAATTCAAGATAAATAAAGTTAGATGTTTCAAATAACATAATTAAGGTTTAGTGCAAGCGATTTATTGGAATCACCATCAAATATTAAGTAAAAATACAAGAACCAAAATAACATGAAAAGAGTTCATTAACCTTTCAAATTTGCAAAAGTGTTCACATGACATTTGCATTAATTATTGGTTCATTTTTTAAAGTTGTGTATTTCCATTTTAGGACACTGTTTACTTGGTGAGTAGATCAAAATTTTTCAATGTTCAAAACAAGGAGCATAGAATTGAAAACAGGACACCATTATCTGAATTAAGTTGTAGTAAGTTATTTTTGTTTCAAATTGTTTGCTTTCAAAATTATTTTTACTGAAACTAATATGAAACATTGTATTGAAATATAGTTCTTGGACAACCTAATCAAAATTCTCAAACAAGGTTTATTGAGAACAACATTGTCACTGCTAATTGGCATAGTAAGGTCAAAAGGAATGGCCATTGTTCACATGCGATATGTTCGTCAAGTTAGTATATTTTTATAAAAGCGAGTACTATCAATAATATGAAATATATAATTATCTGTCATTTTTTATATATAATTATCATTCTTCATAGGTAATTGTTGTCTTTCATCTATTGTGACGTAAACACAAATGTGATGTTTATGTTATGAATTCAAAATCATGTTTCTCTATTGGGAAGGAGAACAATATTGAAAATGAATTGAACACCATGGTTGGAATACCATCAACTTTGGTGTGAACACATTGGATAAAATGGTGGTAATTTAGGATATCGTATTTTCATCTGAATTATAAATGTCATTATTCATTACATTCATTATATTATACCAGTTAACTATGTTGATATGAAAATATTTGTTCCTTAGGTCAAAAACTTCTATTCAATTACAGAACTAACATAAATGGATTCCTCTCAAAATTCTAAAGTTGTAAACCCCTATCACTTTGGCACACATAATTAGCTAAAAATGAATTCTAACTTTTTTCAGCAATTGCCTTCATCAAATTAAAAACTTTCCTGTAGTCTCTCAATTATATTGAATATATTGAATGTTTACTTATGTTTACTAGTAGAGATAATATACAAAATAAAATTTATTTATATTTGTCTCTATACTTATTTAAATACATTTTTGATTAAATTCTTTAATTCGAAAGATCATTTGAAATATCAAAGGGTCGTACGCGTCAAGCGATATCCAAATGAAGTTTAACTTCCAAAAACGCTAAATGTTCCAAAAATATAAAAAATACCAAATTTTCAAAAATAAAAAAAATATAAAACTTTCAAAAAGTTAAAAAAATATCAAAGATTTCAAACAAATCATTTTCTTCGAAGAACTACATAATCCTGATTTTTCATTCCTGATGGAAATACGTAGGAGCAAGGTCAAACTTCTTGGACCCAAAAAAATAAAAAATATTTTTGTTTGTTTTTATCTGCTTTTTTGTCTCTTTTCGAAAAGTAAACATTTTGAAAATCACACTCATTTTTACTCATTTAATTAAAGGTACCGTCTTAAGACGGACGTTGTGGGGGTGTTAATACCTTCCTCACACCTAACCGATTCCCGGACCTAGATCTGGTTTTCGTAAACTAGCCTTATCCTCGTTTTTTTGGTTTGCCATAGTTTTCCATAAAAAATATGGTGGCGACTCCATTGTTTTGAAACTTATTTTTATTCTTTTTTTGGATCCCATGTTAAACTTGGGTCCAATTTTGTTAATGGTACCCTCGGGAACCCACTTTACAAGGCCTTTTGGCAAATAATGTAATCTTACTCTATAATGTCTAACCGTGTGTCCTCTTTCCATACAGTAGAAGCAAGAGACAAAAGGTGAAGTTGATTTACCATTGTGATTGAAATAATTTTTAAATTTCTTAACTTTCTTTTTAGAAACATCTCGGAAACTGATGCCTGCTTTATTGAAAACACAATTTTGAGAGCCAAGCAATGCTTTTAAATTGGTAGTTCCCATAAAAAATTTAGAAACTATTTTAATAAAATATTTCACCTTTTCGTTAAAAACTTCACAATTTTCATAGTTAATCACTTTAACAATTTCAATACAATCACAAGAAGATTTATTATGGATCATCTCAAGACATTCAAAATCAGTTTTTAAGTTCATTAACTCTTATTCTAATTGACTTACTTTATTCTCAAGCCAAATGTTTAGTCCTTTAAGTCTATTGTTGGAAAGAGCCAGACGGTTAGCCTTCTCATGAGTTTCTTTAAAATCGTTAAGTAAAGTACTATAATTCTCATGAGTTAGGAAATGCTAGAACTCACATTGCTCTTTGTGCCATGTCCAGCCATTATGCAGAGATTTGCTTCCTCTTCTTTTTATGATGAAGAGCTAAAGGAAGTATCATTATCATCCAAGCAATGTATGCCCTTCTTTGCTTTTTATTCTTCTCATACTTCTTCTCAGGCACTTTATCCTTATGCGACTGATTCAAACACTCCACTTTTATAATGACCCTACTTACCACACTCAAAACAAGTAAAGTTAAGTTAGACAAATTATCAACCCTTTTGGTAAACCTCTTTGATGGTTGACTCTTGTCGTTTCCATTTTTCTTCAAAAATTTGCTAAATTTCTTGGTAAGCAGTGTTAAGGTCTCTGTCTCACTACAACTATTAGAACACTCATCATTACTGTCCTCTTTCTAAACCGCAAACTTGAGCGCCATTTCCTTCTACTTTCTCTCCCCTTGCTTTTGCTCGTTCAATCTGTTGATTTCTAATTCGTGCTCCCAAATAGTGCTGCAGTGGTCAAGGTGGTAAGGTCTCTTGCTTTTGAATAGGTTGTGACCTTTGGTTATCAGCTTCTATCCAAGAATTTCAGAATCTTAATGTTAAGTTCTTCCTTGTCAAACACCTTGCCCAAACCTATCAGATGCTTTACAATATGAGTGAATCACTTTTGAACATCCACAATAGTCTCGCCAGGCTTTATCCTAAATAACTCATATTCTTGTATCAACGTATGTTTCCTTGCTCTTTTCACATTACTTGTTCCTTCATGTGTGACCTCCAAGGTATCTTACATTTCTTTTGCAGATGCACATAGTGATATCTTGAAAAATTCATCAAGATAAAGCAATGCAGTAACTATATTCTTTGCAATAGAATCATGTTGAGCTTTCTTGCTCTCACTTTCAGTCCAATCAGACCATGGTTTATCAAAAAAATATTTAGAGCCCTAGAGATCTCAACAATCTTTTCAAAATCAAGCTTGCAGCATGTGATTTTACTTTTCAAAATTTTTATTTTATCAACACCTGATATGTGTTTCAATTTTAGGCAAGATATCTTCTCATTTTCTAAAATCAAAACTTTGAACTTTTATTTTATCAACACCTGATATGTGTTTCAATTTTAGGCAAGATATCTTCTCATTTTCTAAAATCAAAACTTTGAACTTTTATTTTAATTTCAAATATTGCTCAAAAATTGAGTTACAACTCATGAGGAGATCCTCATTAGAAATATCATTATTGTCATCTTCATCAGATGATGAATATTTTTTATACAAATTCAAAAGAAGAGTTAGGATTAAGTGTTACCTCATTTTATATGTTTGCCATGAGACATAGGTTGACATGCTTAGAATTTGATACCGAGTTTGATTTAGAGTTTTAGTGATCCTATGTGTTATTCAGAATTTTCTTCAGGCAACTCGTCATGATGTGCACTGGTCTTCTACACTTGTAGTAAATGACCCATAGGTTGTCTTCATCTAACATCTTGGAAAATCTTTTGTTGCTTTGTCCCTCTTGTTTAGGCATCTTCTTAAACTTTCTAAACAAATGGGTTATTTCCCATTAGTTGAATTTTCAAATTCATCCTCAGAAATTTCTTGTTCAAGAAATTTTTGGGTTTCTACAATCTTTATTTGTGTTAAATCTACTTCAAATATGACCTTTTTTAAGGCCTCTAACAGACTCTAGAGAGGCTTCCTTCTAGTCGTGATCTTGTAGATGAAGCTCGTGCACTCTCAAGATTCCTAAAAGCTCATCCCAGGTGAGCTTCTTCAAATCTTGGGCCTCTACAATTGTTGTTGTATTAAGCTCTCGTGATCTGATCTTTGGATAAGCTTTGCTCAAGAGCTTCTAGCCCATTTAAAAAAACATGAATTCTTCCAAACATGTCAACCACAATCTCACCATCTTTCATGGTGAAAGACTTATATTAACGATTAAGTATTGCAACTTTCCATCGTTGCATATCTTTGTTACCCTCGTAGTTTATCTTCGAGGAGTCCCATATCTCATTGGTTGACTTTAAATTAAACTTTTTTTATATTCCTTTCTATATGCACAGATTAAAGTGTGCCTTACATTGTTGTTGAGTTGTTTTGATCGAACATAGCTTGGGTCTATTCTTCCATTGGAGCTTTCATGGTTATATCTCCTTTGATTATGATAGACCATACCCTATAGTGGGTAGAATTGATGTACATCTTCATCTTGCCATTGCAATATGGGTAGTCATCTCTAAGAAATGTTGGTGACCTTGTGAGAGATGCTTCTTCGACGATGAATAACCTTCAATCCAAGTTCATGTGGATTTTCCCTCTAATCATCGTGAGGCGCTCAACCCTTTAGAGATTGAGATAAACTGTGAAAAATAGGTCAAAACATAATAAGGAAGGGTTAAATTGTGTGTTAAAACTTCTTGAAATCGTTGTAATATATCAACTAATGATGCGTAGTCAAATGAAGATTTTGCTTGACAGATGAACTATCAAGTGATTTTCTTAACAAATGGTGTATGATGAGAAAATTTATATGGTCTAAAAGTTTTTCAAATCTTGTTTTTACAAAAACTCTCCTAAGATTAGTTACAATTAAATATCATGCAATTTCAAGAGATAAGAGATAAGAAGGATTTATACTGGTGTTTTACACTGGTTCATCTATTAACAAAGACTACATTCAGTTCTCAATCAGCAAATTGAGTTTCACTAGGCAAACTATTACTACAAGATACAATGAGTATTATTTGAACCTGAGCTACTCCTGACTAAAACTGAGTATTATTTGGACTACAGTCACTCCTGGCGATTTATTTGATTGCAATTACTCTTGACTAAACAAGCAAATTTTGTATATAAATGCTATTACAAAGATCAAAAAGATTACTTACAGGAGAGAGATAGTGTCTTATGATGTATATAAGTTTTAATCACTCTACTAATTTGTTAAAATAAGTGTTTGGCCTAAGT
>Ga0123340_1002664_pt1 | contig 16297 bp, 11 predicted proteins | sample SirMexnodulemix_FD_89961 | JGI IMG/M metagenome (GOLD analysis project Ga0123340, IMG submission 89961) | Root nodule microbial communities of legume samples collected from Mexico - Siratro Mexico nodule mix | ecosystem: Host-associated > Plants > Roots > Nodule | place: Mexico: Nepantla... | reverse complement strand
TTATTATTATTAACATTATATTAACAATATCCATAATAATATTAATAACATTAATAACAATATTAATTAAAGTGTAATAAAACGTATCATTCATGAATTCAGATATAGACAACTTTATGTCAGAATCATAGCCCTTCGTTTTTCCCTAAATATGGCGGTCTTTGCACTGTCATTTTGTGCGTATTCAATGTCTTTGCATACATAAATACATGAATGATTTTCTACACTTATGAGATTTCTCTTTAACATCTTATTTGTGTTTCAGGAGAAGACACTTTCACCATGGCCTCCACTTTCGAGGTTGAGGGTGGCTCAGACTCAGCGAACGAAGAAAGTCCAGTGAAACAAGTGGAACTCACTGTGCCTAAAACTGATGACCCCAACATGCAGATTCTCACGTTCAGAATGTGGTTTCTGGGGGTTCTTTCATGCGTGGTGTTGTCCTTTGTGAACCAGTTTTTCTGGTACAGGACACAGCCTTTGATTGTAACCTCAGTTTCTGCTCAGATTGCTGTGGTTCCTATTGGCCACTTCATGGCAAGGACTTTGCCAACACGTGTGTTCTTCAAGGATACGAGGTTTGAGTTCTCACTCAACCGGGGACCTTTCAACATCAAAGAGCATGTTCTCATAACCATCTTTGCCAATTCTGGTGCTGGAACTGTCTATGCAACTCATATTTTGAGTGCAGTCAAGCTCATGTATAGAAGAAAGCTTGATTTTCTTCCTGCCTTACTAGTCATGTTAACTACTCAGGTTCTCTTCCATCCAATACTATCCTCTCTCTCTCTCTCTCTCTCTCTCTCTCTCTCTCTCTCTTTCTTGTTTGACTCCCAACTTGTGTTTCACTATCTTTCATATTCATCAGTCTTTGTTCCTCTTTGTAAAACAGATCTATTAGTTCAAGGTTCAATCTGTAATACTTTTTTATTAATTATATTTAAAACAAAATACCTGTAATTAATATCAATGAAAAATTGTACAAATAAACGTTTCACAAAGAAGAATAAGATCGATGATAGGAATTTTGGACAGATTTTGTTGAGTTAAATTAATTACTTCTTTAGTCTTGACAAATGAGGTGATTAAATATAATTAATATTTTTTATACTTATTAACTTGATGTTGAGAAACTCAGGATCCATTGGGAACGAATCTAAGTGCAATCTTGTTAGAATTATGACAAGTTAGGGAACACAGTGTTAAAGTCTACTCTTGGGTAATTTTGTCAACAAAAACATGTATACTTTGTATTTCAAGTCAATCACAAGGTCAACTTTTAACTTAAAGGATTTTATTACCGTATGACTTGTTTGTATTGTATTTTTGGGACACTGAAAATTCCTCAGGATGAAAAGTGGAAGGAATATATTGTGATTTGAATTCTCAGGCTCTGAAAGTTGTAGCATAAAATTGGAAGGCCTTAAATTTACTTTTTACTAACACACTGAACAAAGTTTGAAAAGCCTAGGTTGGTTTTACTTGGTCATTTTAGTTTCTTACAACTTTGATAAAGACCATTAAATGAGATTACACGATTCTAGATAAAAATATTTGAAGTTCTAATCAATATTCAGTCCTGTGACATGTCCCAACAAATCTGTTTTTTCATTTTTGACCTGGTATTATTTAGGGAATAATGATTCTCCTACGTCTCAAATTGCATGTGTGGAAGCTAGTGTAAATGTCCTTATTTCTGAACAGTCTTAGTTGCTGTCTTTTCCATTATCTTAATTGTAATTTCAAGGGACCTGGTTTTTGTCACACGTTCATTGGTGATATCACTAAAATAGACTAGATAATAGATAAGTGATTTCACCTCACAAAATAGATTATGAGATTAACTTAGATCTAAATCTATATTTTAAGAGAACGGATAAAAAGGAAGACAGAAAAATAAATATAGGAAAAGAATTAAATGGATAGATGTGACAAGGGATGTGATGAAAAATAAAGATAGCCATAGAAAGAAAACTGAGATGGAAGTGAAATGAAAGAAAAACTAAGATTATGCGTAATATTTTCCTACTTAGTTAGGGATACTGCATAATGTTGGTAACATTCTGAGTCTCTGGGATATGTGGAAAAGATATGCCTTTTTCTTTTCTTTGTTATCGTATTAATTCCTGTACTGTATTAATGGTATGAACTCCTGTGAAGTATTGTCACAAGTTATGCTTTGTTATTCAAATTTAGGTGCTGGGGTTCGGTTGGGCAGGACTATTCAGGAAATTTCTAGTTGAGCCGGGGGAAATGTGGTGGCCTTCTAATCTGGTTCAGGTCTCATTATTCAGGTGAATTTTCTTTGGAATGTTAGCAGTACACTCTTAAATATAGCCTTTCTATTCATCAAAAACTAAAATTTTCAATTAACTTCAATCATTAATACAAAATGTGTCAAAATGAGTGTGCTGCTAGCATTTTTTATCTAGCTAGTTTGTTAATTAGTAGCCTTTTTAAAGAATGCAACTATGCTGATTCAGTACATCAATACAGTGCTCTACATGAGAAAGGCAAGAGGCCAAAAGGAGGCACAACACGAACCCAATTTTTCCTCCTTGTCTTGGTCTCAGGCTTGGCTTACTATGTGTTTCCTGGCTATATGTTTACAATGTTGACATCTTTCTCTTGGATGTGTTGGGTTGCCCCCAAGTCTGTTCTAGTCCAACAACTTGGTTCTGGCTTGAAGGGTCTTGGAATTGCAGCATTTGGAGTTGATTGGTCTACCATTTCTTCTTACCTTGGAAGTCCACTAGCCAGCCCTTGGTTTGCTACTGCTAATATTGCTGTTGGGTTTTTTCTTATAATGTATGTCATGACACCAATTTCTTACTGGTTCAATGCCTATGATGCCAAGACTTTTCCAATATTTTCAAGTAAGCTGTTCAGAGGAAACGGTTCCCTCTATGACATTTCAACTATTGTCAACTCCGATTTCCATCTTGATCGGCATGCCTATTCAATCAACGGGCCCGTGCATCTCAGCACATTCTTTGCAATGACATATGGCCTAGGATTTGCTGCACTTTCTGCTACCATTGTCCATGTTCTGCTCTTTCATGGAAGGTAGCCACTTTGCGGATCAACATCTGATTTTATCATCAATTTGACTTGTGTTGGGATATTATTATTGTTAGATGTTAGACTTAATTGCACTTTGTATCCATTTGAAATTGAATATTATCATAGAGCATGACATGAGCATTTCTGTAGATGTCATGTTAACTGATAGATAAAATTGTACAATTAAAACAGTGATGATAGAATTTTTCAGAAAAATAAAATAGAGGGACTGAATATGTGAGATGATGATAATAGCATAACAAAAAAAGTGCAATTAAACCTAGGTATTTTATCCCCCTCACGGCTCTTAAAAGTGCAATATCTATGAAGCTCTTGAATCCTTCTGAACTTCTTATATTCAACACCTTGAACTTGAAGTTTGTTTTTGTTCAGAAACATGTTATATGTTCCCTTTACAGAAACTTGTTCTGTTCTAAACTAAATTTCCATGTGCTTACGTTGTGAGTTACTTTAATGAGTTATGTTCGTAGTGCACAGGCTCCCACCCTCAATTTATTTTCATTTGTGAAATATGTTGTGTCTTAAATTTCAATTTCATAAACAGTTATCATATGCGTCCTACGCAGGGAAATATTGAACCAAAGTAGAAGGGCCTTTGGAAACAATAAAAATATAGACATACACACAAGACTCATGAGAAGATACAAATCAGTCCCAATGTGGTGGTTTTACATCATTCTAGTACTGAACATCGCTCTTATTATATTTATTTGTGAGCACTACAATGAATCACTCCAGTTGCCTTGGTGGGGTGTATTGCTAGCTTGTGCAATATCCATTTTTTTTACTCTTCCAATTGGAATAATAACTGCTACTACAAATCAGGTATCTCAACAATTCACTTACTGAGCTTGCTAATTTTACAACGGTGCTAAGGAGAATTTTCTAAGGCCTCATTTCTTTGTTCCTTAACAGCAACCCGGTTTAAACATCATAACGGAATACATAATTGGTTACATGTATCCAGAGCGCCCTGTGGCTAACATGTGCTTTAAGGTGTATGGCTACATCAGCATGACTCAAGCACTAACCTTTTTGCAAGACTTCAAACTTGGACACTATATGAAGATCCCTCCAAGAACAATGTTCATGGCACAGGTAAGTTGCCATTCCTCTATCATTTTAAATGTGAACCTTTAAGAGTAGATAAAGCACATATTAGGGGTTCTTATTTGAAGAAACTAAATCTGGTTGCAAATTGCACTGTATGTAGGTGGTAGGAACAGTGTTATCAGTATTTATATACACAATAACAGCATGGTGGTTGATGGGAACAATCCCTAACCTTTGTGACACCACCACGTTGCCTCCTGATAGCCCTTGGACTTGCCCAATGGACAATGTGTTCTTTGATGCATCAGTTATATGGGGTCTTCTTGGACCACGCAGAATCTTCGGAGACCTTGGTGAATATGCCAAAGTGAATTTCTTCTTCCTTGGTGGAGCTATTGCTCCCTTTCTGGTTTGGCTTGCTCACAAGGCATTTCCAAGGCAAAGGTGGATAACTCGAATTCACATGCCTGTGTTGTTGGGTGCCACATCAATGATGCCCCCTGCAACCGCTGTCAACTTCACTAGTTGGATAATAGTTGCCTTTCTCTCAGGGTACGTTGCATATAGATACAGACAACAATGGTGGAAACGCTGCAATTATATACTGTCCGGTGGTCTTGATGCTGGAACTGCCTTTATGACAATCTTACTGTTTCTTGCTTTGAACAATAACAACATTTTGCTTAACTGGTGGGGAACTAACCCCGAAGGCTGCCCCTTGGCTACTTGTCCCACTGCGAAAGGCGTTGTAGTTAAGGGTTGCCCGGTTCACTGATTATTCTATGAGCAGTGCTAGCAATAATATACTTGGATAACAGCAGGCACCTTTCAACAAACTCTTTTGGTTAAAATTTGTTAAAAACTATACATTAGAACTGAAAATCTTAGAGTTTATTGTTTGGCTGTCTTGAGTTGGTGGGTTTAAATTTATGTAAAACTTACTTCTTCCGATAATTTCCCTTTGTCGTCTATTTGCATAGCAATTTGATCAAGGAGGGTCTTCCGAATTTAGTTTTCGAAAGTGCTAAAATTTTAACAGTTCAACCACATGAAAGGATAATGCTTTACTATACTAAACCCTTAACCCACATGAAAACAAAAAAAGTGGTAATAATTGTAGGCACCCACATAAATAGATAGCAATATCAAACGACAATATAACTCGAGCCTCCTTGGTGAGTATGACAAATTTTTTGGAGCGCTTAGAGAGGGACCCAAAAAAATATAAAACTAAGGGAAACACGGCATATTTAAACCTAATTATTGGATTATCAAAAGCATGGAAGATGATGTTGCTTTTTCGATAGAGTCATGCAGGAAAACGCACGGTTAAAGTGAAAATGAATAAGATGGAAATGAGAAAGTGAAAAATACTCCTAATAATGCAATAAACTACTTTTTTAAACATCCAATTTTCTCTCCAATCAGACACTTTACATCAGTTGCGATTGTTTAAGAAATTGTGGTAATGCAACAAATGCCAAATGGCATCAAGTTTGAATTAACTTTGAGTGCATGATTCCAGGGTTCATTTGGAATCCGAAAATAAACAAAACTTCGTATTTGTCAACACGCAGAGTGTATTCCATGTTACATGAAATCTACATAATACTAGGAGCACTGTGTAAAACAAAATTCATTTCTTTACTGTTTACACGGTATAACAAAACAAACATACAAGTTCGCATATTATCCCTAAGAGCAAGGTCCAGAAAACAGGAAGTCATCTTAGTAGAGTAGGCATTGAAGCTCTTACAACATCTTCAATCAAGTCGCTCCATCTACAACGTAGTATAGAAAATAGAAAATGAGGATAGATTAAAAAATCAGAAGAACCAACACAGAAAAAAAAAAAATCAGCAGAAAATATATTATGAAGGCCTGGGTCGAGGGTGCAGAATTCAGGAGGAAAAGTGTTAGTTCAGAAATTGGATTTGATCTTCAATGTTTAAGGCAAAAAACTGTTATGGTTCATATCAACAAAAGAAAAAAGAAAAGTCATGGTATTCAGGTACATTAAAGAACAAGAATATGAGACACTACATCTACTGATTTCTTAATAGTGATACGAACAAGAAGGAAAGCATATATCTATCATACCTTCCAAAGACCATCATTGAGATAATGCAAGTTGTCAACCCCAATACCTTTGTTGATTGCTTTTCTGAAACCACAGAAATATTTAACTTCTTGAGCACGAGAATCAACCAAGGAAAGTTAAACTAGGCAAATCACAAGTTCTCTTTATTTTCATATCAACGATGAGTTTGTATTCTATAATAATAAAAAGCAAATGCTATGGCATTGATGTAAGCAACATTAGATATTATTGGAAGTAAAGTGATGTTCCCGCTTTAAGCCTTTAAGGGTTTTAAGGGTCAATTATGAATTGTAGAAAGATGGGGGATAGGCCTGCAGATGATTAGGGGCCATTAAGGGTCAATTATGAATTGTAGTCTGTTATTTCATGGTGCTGATTTGATAGCTGGCCCATCATGATCAAGCTTAGATGATGGGGGATAGGCCTGCAGCTAATTAGGGCTAAGGGTTAATTATAAATTGTAGTCTGTGGACCAGTAACTGCATAAATATACATTAAATGGTTTAGGGGGGAGTTTTGTGATTGAGAAATCATGTAAGGAGTGGATTCACACCCACGAAATAGTGTACTGCTTCCAAGGAGCTTCTCCTCAGTTTCATTCAATAAATTGAACTAAAAAACTGGTCTTTCTCACTGTTTTGGTAGCAGTTCTATCGTTACATACTACAAATTTCATGTCTTAATATTCCATCCGAAGATCATTAACGGGAGAGTTGCATAAAATGCAAAAAAATACCAGAGTCACCACTTAAAGTAATAAGTATTTCACTCTGTAATTGACAAGCCAACGGTATTTTCGTTATTGCACACTGGTGAAACTGAAAAAGAATTCGGTGAGGGAGCTGAATACATATTCATGCAAACACTGTCAGAGGGGACAGGCATAGAAATGTGTTCATAGAAGCCAAGGAAAAATTTAATCGGCGAGGTTAAGTAGGTCCACCTTTGATTGAACACGAGAGGTCATAGGCTCTTAATGAGATATGGCAAAAAAATATATTTAGATCTTAATTTTTCTCTTAAATGTATGGTATAAGAAGCAGGTTCGAATTGACTGATGAACTCATATGACCCAAATCAAACCAAAAGTGAAAACAGATTGAATTGGGAGATAAATTAGTTAACAAGAATAAAAATCTAATTTAAGTCAAGTTAACTAAAGAACTTGAAACTCATAAAGCCCAACCCAACGTATATCTATATAAGCCTTACGAAAATAAAAAGATTCACTCCAATATGAATCAAAGATAAAGTTCTATTCAATATTCTCCTCCCTTCCCATCAGTGACCTCTCGCAGGCCACCCATCACAATGCAATCATCATTGCTCATACTTCAAATTGTTGACGTGTGATTTATTTGGATGAACCAAGGATTTGATTAGAATGTTGGGTGTGGGGGGAGCTTGAGAAGCACCCATCTCTGGCTTGAAATCAAGTGCATCTAATTGGAGAGTAGTTTTGGTTGTATGGCACAGTTGATGGCAGTGCAAGAGGTGCAGAAATGTGGGATGTTAGTTGGTGTTGGTCTACAGCAGACGAGGGTATTGTGCTGAAGGGTGACTTTGCTGTACTGCAATCTTGTTTCTTTCCTAACTTTATCTTCACAAAATTTGTCTAAAAAATTATTGAAAATAACCACATGAACCAACTTGAATTTGATTGTCATAGTTTGGGTTTGGTTCGTCCTTAAAAATTTGCCAAGCCCAAACTGACACAAACTAAAGCTTTTAATCAGTTTTGTCTCATTATGTAGTAAACCCAACCCAATCACAAACCTACTTGCATGTTTATAAATGTAAAGAATAAAATTAACAGTAAAATGAGAATATCTGACAGAGTATCCATTTATTTATAGTGAAAGAATTCATATTTAAATCAGTCAACATTCCTCCAATCAAAGGGGCGGGATAAGAAAAGTTTCGTACATGTCTTTTGCTGACATTTTTGTAAAGCCTATAGCAAGAGCATGTTGTTTTCCTTCAGCCATGATCGCCTAAAATCACATAAATACATGGTGTGATTATGGTTAATATAAATTCACAAGAAAATACTTACTTTGTGCATTATAATCAATATATTTATAGAATATAATGGTAGTACCACAGGACATTCTGCTCCTACATCCTCATCCAAGACACCCCCAGGAGATGTAAGACCAGGACACATTATGTTTGCCCCCGCCAAGACAAATCTAATTGCTCCACGATCAACTTGTAACTTCTTCATTATATTTGGATCTAAAAGGAAAATATTTAACCAACTATAATTTTTCCATTTCAATATCTTTTCATCATATGAGCTGAACCCAAACTCAGCTGCATCCTCAATAGTTTATTATGTAACATTGAACATTTGGGATGTAAAAGGCATGCACTATGCAGTCAAATACAGCTTAAAAACCAGCGAAATATTTATAATTATTACTAGACAAGTTAAAAAAACGCATGAACTATAAACTTTACATTGATGGAGAAGTCGCAAGGTGGGCATGTATGGTCCATCACGAACACTGAAAAACAAAGGCACGTTGTTCACAAGAACAAGGTTGAGATGGTTCTGACTACAAGAGCAAGGGAAAAGGCAATAACCAGTTAGCAACCATAAAAGATATGACAGCAAAATGCTAAAAAAAAAAAGAACCACAATCAAACCATTTAGCGACTATAAGAGGGGACTTCTTGGGAAGTATATCATCCAACACAGGTTCAAGGCCTGGATACTGCAGAGAAGTGATTGCAGTTAGTATAAAGGCGACAAAAAATCAATGAGTACCAAAAACAAATGTTGCTATACAAGGTTAAACCTCTTCTGCAATACTTTGCCGAATTTTTCGTTGAACAGAGGCCTTCACTTGGTTCTGTGCAGACACATCTTCGCCTGAAAATCTGGAAAAAAAAAATTAAATGTAAATCTGAAGATGAATACTGGAAAACGAACGTTATAATAAACAATTGTTGGTGGGAACAATAGGATCATGTTCATGGACATGAAGTAGAGAACATGCAATACATTTTATTGGAATTATCAGGTGTTTCGGGGAAGGTGATACAAGGAAAAGAGAGCATTGGGGGTTCCATACAAAATTAATAACGTTTTAGGGTTTATGGCACCATCACCACTATCAATGGTGTGATTGGCAACGAAACCCCGAAAAATATCCATAGGAAAAACCCATAATGACAAAAATATAGAAACAGGTTTTGAATCACATCAAATAATAGGAAGAGAGATTTAGCAGTTATGTTCGTAGAGCGAGTAAGCGTACTTTTTGAACATTTTCTGCAGCGTTTAGCTTCGAAGTGAATCTGTGTGACAGGGAAATTGTAGAAAGAGAGAGAAAGAGGGTGAGAGAGAAGATGCAAACGCAACCGCGCATACTGGTGTTTCTGTATTTGGATCATTGACGTTCAGGCCCAGTATATTTTGGGCTTTTTGGTCCATAACAAGCATTTACGGACTGATGCATATTTCTGTAACTCCATGAGTTCTTCCTCTACCCCATATTTTAAAATACCGAAAATACTCTTTTTACATTATATAATCTGAAAATATAATTTTTTTATATTCTAAATTATATAATTCACAATTTTAAAAAAAATATATTTTAAATTATTTAATTTGAAATATATTTTCTTATTTTAAATTATACAATTTAAAATTTGGAATATAATTTTTATATTTTGAATTGTATAGTATAGAATATAATTTTTTTTATTTCAGATTATATAATTTGAAATACAATTTTTTTGAAAAAAAAGAAGCTAAGAGAGTTTGTGGTGTACCTGTTAATTATAACTAGTGGAAGCTTTTACTAGACTAGATCTCATGGACTTTTCCTTCATATTGAGGTTTTTTCACATTAAAAAGTTTGGTATCTGCCGCTTTGTCTCTTTTGTGTTTGGTGCATCCCATTGTTTTATCTATTAATTATATAGGGAAGGATTGATCTGGGTTTGTTTCCACTTGTTATGTTTGTTATCTTCCCAACAGGATCAAATTGTACAATTGAGTAAGCCAAACCGGATAATCTATGTGAACCCTTTTACAATTCTTAGTTATCAAATCCAACATTTCAACATCTGACAATGGAATGGGGAACAATAATGGAAAAGTCAGCAAATGTTTTCTTCATTTGTATATGTTGCAGCTAAAGTTGGGAAATGCTGCCAATTGTGATGAAAGTATTTAAACTAATGCGCTGGATGCAATATTTCCGGAACAATGATAATGTTGTGATATAACTCCGAAAGCCTTTTGGATATATTCTATTCAATCCAATGCAATATTTCTTTAGAACAGTAGAAAGGGATCAATTGTCACCAAGTTTAGGTCTTACATGCCTTGGACATATCACGACATCAATGACTCTACAATACACAACTACGTAATACACAACTACGTATAGATCATGAATGAAGTAGAAAGGGAAAAAAACAAAGTTTAAAACATAAACTTTGTTTGTGTAAAATTTTTGTTTTTAATTCCTGTGCCTTAAATGAAACAAGTAACCAAACAATTGCAACACGGTCTTCTAAAAATAAGAAGACTGTTTATCAAGTATACCCAATTGAGCAAGGCCTCTGCCAGCAAGACTTTTCAAACGGCTATCTTTCCCTTGAGTTATGACTACCAAGGCCATTGAAGCCACAGTTGTGTACTTATTTCTCACTTCATCCAGTTGAAAAATTCGTTCTAAAGCTATTAGAATTTTTTCCTGCAACCTGGGAGCTTGAACACTCAACAATTGTATCATCGGTGCAATAGCATTTGAATTTGCAAGTACCTTACTTCCACTCTGTGGTGCTCCACTATCAACCAAAGTTAGTATCGCATCTAAGGAAGCTTCGCAGATTCCAACATCTGTCTCACGAAGTAAGCGCACAAGGGGCTCCAAGGCATTAGCTTGCAAAATGCAGAATGAAGACTCGATTGAGCAGGTGCCTAAGTGCGCTGGACAACCAGTTTCTTGGGCTACAAAGCAGCGTTTGAAAATACCTGGCTTCTTTATCGGCTCGCTCAAGTGATAAGAACTTTCTGAAAACTGCTTGATTGAAATGGCTGCATTTTGTTTTGTAAAGGGTGTTCCAGAAAGCAGCAATTGCACCAGTACTGGGATTATGCCTTCTAAAGCCACACTCTTCTGCCACTCCAGATTTGTTGAGACAGTAAAACGACAAAGAGCTTGAACAGAATTCTCTATGACTTTGTCTAAGGCATTCCTATGTTGATCTGTAAGACAAGTCAAAATAGTTTTAATTGCCCCAGAATCTAGAAGCCACTGGGTCATTTGAGACTCCTGCGGTAGCTTAGAGATGATACCCATAGCAGTACTCATCTCTTCCGCGTCAACAGAAGCCTCAATGACGGTAAGCAAGACTTCGATGAATCTTTCAGTTATATGTGATGAGATGTTGCCATAATCACCATCTTCTGTCAAGCAATAGAAAAGCTTTAAGGCATTGACCCGCACTTTTTGAGTATTAATCTCCAATAATAAGTTTATCAATAATTTAGCGGCCGATATCTGCAGCAAAATATAACTATTAAATCACCTGTACACATGGGATGATGATAAATTATTAATACAGCTACTATTGTTGTTGTTATTAAGTTGCCAGAATTAATGTGTTCTATAGTTGGGTATAAGAATAGGGGAGAGTGTGACAGAATGTAATATAATATAACTATGAAATCTGCAGTAAAATATATCTATGAAATCACCTCTACACATTGGATGATAATAACTAGTAATACAGCTATATTGTTGTTGTTATTAAGGTTGCCAGAATTAATTTGTTCCATAGTTTGATATAAGAATCGGGGAGAGTGTGATAGAGAATGTAATAAAACTACTTTTATAAATCTAAAACATAGATGTTTGAATAGCGCTCAACCTTAGCTAGATTTTTAGGCGATAGAATTTAGTGAATCACAATTATTGAAATTATGAGTATAGTTAACTGCTGAAATGCAGTACAAGGAATTGTTTCGGTGCTCAAGAAAGGACTATTTCTCTTCCTATCTCATTCGGCTCTCATCTTTTTCTCCTTGTTTTTCCTCTATATTTTCCTAATCATTTAACACTGGGGGCTCAGAATTTGAAACTTCAAACAAAGTGCTCACCTGTCTCAACCTCTTTCTGATGCGGAAGCCATAGAAAGATTGGCACAACGCCTGGAAAGCTTTGAGAATCTTGTTTTGTATATCAGGTTCTGTCAAAGAAATCAGAGAGAAGAATTTGTACACGTCTTCCTCAGAATCTAAGAATGAAACCTGTTCTGCCTCAGCTTGTTTGTGAGTTGTTGACTGGGCAAGATGCATTATTGTGGCAACAACCTGTTCAAGCAGTGTGGGTGACTGTAAACTGTGAGAGTATAGCAGTTCAAACAGTGGTTGAGCAAAACCTTCCTTAATCATCTGCAAGCCATTTTCTGGCATGCTTGAGAGCTGTAGTAAAGCTTTGACAGACACCTTCTTGATTTCCAAATCATCATTTAAGAGCAGCTGAAGAAGAGGTTGCAATGCCCCATCTTTGACCAAGGACAATTTATTCTGGTCGATTAATGTAATTTCTGACAAAGTTTCAGTCATGACTCTTTTCATATTTTCTGGTCCTGCATGAAGGAATTAAGTAATGACAACCAGTGACTACATAGACATGCATGTCAGATTCATATTTCATAAAGGTTAAAATTGAAAATTTAGTAACAAATTCAATGTTTTGTAGTTCAGTTTCTTGTATAAAGTTTTATCAAAAGGTTGGACATTCATTATATCTGCACTTCATTGGCTTTGTTATGTGCATACTCGTCATTGTTTTTAGCATATGTATGTCGTATACAGATGCGCATCTCTGCAATCAACGCATTTAATTTCTTTTTTAACAGATGGGAGGTAATTTATACGTTGAGAAAGGAAGAAAAACAAGAAACAAAATGGGAATCTTCTATATTTTGTGTTGTAGCTATTGTCAATTTCAAAGAGTTTTGTCTGTAAGCACAATCAATTAACGCATATAAAGGGAATTACCTCGCTCAAATTCACAAACAGAGAAACCCATAGATATAGACAGTAGAAGGTAAATAGAAAAAGGAAGAATAAGAAAGAAACACACACCAAAAATTAAAGTGGTTCGATTGAAAGATTACATAGTTTCTCTCACAACAAACTTTCAATCAAGTAAAACTCAAAAAGTTAGCTTATGATGTTACAAAGGTCTTATTTATACAATAATACCGTTATAACTAACTCACATGAAACACACCTAGACTAAAAAGACTAAAAAGAAAGACAAGTGAACAATGTTCTTCATTCTTGAATTAAACAGTCGCCAAGACGGTTTCACCAAACGGTCAAAGTTTCGATTGAGCTAAAAAAGTAGACAATCTATTGAGACCATCTATCAGATATGATAGAAACTGCATATCAAACACTGAATGGTCTAGCATGGTTATACAATCTAGGAGTCTTTATACAATACTTTATTGAGTCAATCTTTATAAATTCAAATGCATAGAGTTTGAATAAACTTTTTTTCCATAAGGAAAATGCACTTACAAGAGAATAAATAGAGAAGTAAAACAAATCAAGCATCTCCTATCCACTAAAAATCAAGTTATACACTTCAACTTTTACATTTATAGGAAAATTTGACGAGAGCCTCTAAAAAATTTAACAAGTTGACTTTCTGAGAGAAATTTGATTCAGTTTACTTTCTTACTTTTCCTATAATTGATTGTTGATAGGTTTGCTAAATTGGGTCATAATTCTCCTGAAGTATTTTAATGCGTATTTATGTCCTACTTCGTATTGAATGGATATCAATCTCAATTACGAAAAATGAAGTCCCTTCGGCCCTCGCAGAAAAGAAATGCAACAAACACAGAATTTTGAAGTTCTAAGACAAATAACTACAAGTTTAGAGGGTGTGTGTCGTTTAAGGAATACCTGTACAAAGTTTCAGCAGTAAAGGCTTAAGATAATTTGCCTTTGCCATCTCTATAACATTCAGATCAAGGAAAGAAAGGTTCTCCAGCAGCTCATGTGCATTTTTGGCTGCTTCGACATCATCACTATTTAACATTGTTACCAGTAGAAGTATGCTTCCTTGAATGTTTCCTATGAGACTGCACACCGTTTTACTTTTGGATAGCTCCAACAGCAACTCCAATGCCAACTTGCGCTCCTCAACTTGTCGTGAAAGTGAGCTAACAATCAATCCTAGTCCATTATCCACTGTAGCAATATCTTCCTGCCATAAAGAAATATCACTATCTTTTTTTTATGAAAAATCAATATTGGAATCAGTTTTACATTGAGCTATCTAAAATGAGTATAGTAAATAATGAGAAGGAATTATGAGGAATACGAGATACCTTGTTCTCCGCATTATCCATTACAAGCATAGACAGGATGAGTAGAACACGCTTCCTTATTTCACGATTTTTAGAACTAAGAAGTCCAATAAGAACAGTAATGTAATTCTCAATTTTTAACCATTCTCGGTGCTCCTTTCTTTCTAAGCATAGGTCCTGTAATTTGTCTAAGGACTGAACCACTCCCTCTTCATCATTCGTTTCAAGTTCGGATTTGATGGTAGAAATGGTAATCATAGTGTTCCTGTCCTTCCATTCTTGAATAGACATTTTAAGAGTTTTATTTGGCCTCAGGATTCTAATATCCAGAGGCAACCTGGTCAAGGGACAGAGATTGTTCCCTTCAGCAAACCATTTCTCTATTTCACTTCTCTCAAAGGTCCTCCCAGAGGAAGTCTCCACGGGGTCCACCATGATTTCATGAGAGATTGGGCAGTGAAAGGAATGCAGAGCTGTCAATGGTCTCTCTCCCAAGGAATTTCTCATCTCAAAATACTTAGTTTCCTTCTCTTGTGCTGAAGTTATAAAATCTGCCTTTCCAAGAACTGCAATAATCTGCTCCATGTGCAGAGCTTCTGCCATGTCCGTCCTTGACTTGGCATTTTCCACTTCATTTTTTAGATCTTCGAATTCTCTCTTCAAAGCACCACGCTCCACGGGGACCCCAATGGCATGTGCAGTGCCAGCTAGCAACTCAGTCGCATACGACCGATCAACATTTCCTTCTTGTATTGCTGTCTCAACTTTCTTCAAAATCTCCTCATCTGCTGCAGCTGTCTGATACTCAGCATCTAACATTTTCTGACACAACTCACTTATCTGTTGATTTAAACCAGAGTTAATGTTTAAAGAGGCCAAAGGGATAAGGGTTATGGCGCGACCTATATCCTTGGTACAGCAATTCAAGCGTGTAACGATCTTCCTTGAATTGATCAAAAGATAAACCTTACTTCTACTGTTAGACTCAACAGCAAGCTGCTTAGCAATTTCAACCTCTCGGTTGAGAGAAGCCATAGCCTTTTGCAAGCTCCAGGCATTGTGTATGTGTTCCTTTGACAAGGACTTTAATATAAACGAAACATTCTCCAAATGAATAGAGAATCTCTTAAAATTTTCCTTGTGAACGACAACCTCGTTGGCCGCTTTGACAGTGTCAGATACAGCAACTATGGTCCGAGAAAGTAACTCCGATGTTGGGGCAAGCGAGGCACGAGTTAATAATTCGTTTGCCATGTCATACCCTCAGGTCTGTTCGAAAACCAAAACTCATTGGCCAAAACAGTGACGAAATTTACAAATAATACCTAACCAATTCTTCTCACACGTGCTCATTTTTCATTTCAGATCCAAAGCTCAATTTCACAAGTGCCTGGACCCTTGTGTGAGTGAAACATACATCGTAAAGCTGAGAAACATGCTCAATTGAGACAAAAGGTTCTGCGGGGTGAGCTGAATGAGCAGAACTCACATTAGTAAGTCCAAAAACAAGAAAAATAATCTTGACCTCAACAAAAAACAATAATACTGATAAAAGGTCAATGGCCATCCCAAGCATAAAAATCAGTAACAATTATGTGTTTGTATGCTTAGAAAATGCAAGTTAAGAAACACGAACCAGAAAAAAAAAAAAAAAAAAAAAAAAAAGCACCCTCCCCACAGAGACCCACAAAAAACAAAACAACA